>Ga0207421_10000201_pt1 | contig 74112 bp, 72 predicted proteins | sample SodLakKL_010_SED_4_FD_187542 | JGI IMG/M metagenome (GOLD analysis project Ga0207421, IMG submission 187542) | Alkaline sediment microbial communities from Lake Tanatar, Kulunda Steppe, Russia - 8KL_010_SED (SPAdes) (version 2) | ecosystem: Environmental > Aquatic > Non-marine Saline and... | reverse complement strand
CGCCCCCGGCACCCCGGCAAGTCGGGTTACGCTACGCTAACCCGACCTACAGAACGGTATAAAGGTTTGGGGCCGGCTACTTGGCCTCCATGATCAGGTAGGACTGGTTCACGTTGGCGCGGTGCCAGGCGTCGTAGTGCAGGAGGTGCTGGAATTGGGGCAGATCGGCGAGACGTTCGACGGTTTCGTCCAAGGTCTCCCAGTCTTCGAGTCCCGCGCGGACCTCACGGACCAGGATCTCGAGGTAGTCTCCGGTATCGCGCCGCGCGGTGGCCAGATCGGTGGCGGCACCGTGACCGGGGACCACGATCTCCGGGTTCAAGGCCTCCAGCGTGTGGAAGTTGGCGAGCTTGCCCTCGGGGTCCGACTCGCGCTGAATGCCGAGCAGACGCTCGGTGTAGACGACATCACCCGTGAACACGACGCTCTCTTGGGGCAGGTGCACCATGATGTCTCCCGGGAAGTGGGCATCGGCCGTGTAGATCATTTCGATCCGCACGCCGCCGATCTCCAGCTCGTGGCGATCGGCATCGATGGGCTCCGGTGCCACGGTGGGTACGGTGTCGGCCATCGCCGCCTCGCCGAGGTTTCGGGTCGAGCGGTTCATGTGCGAGGCCGCGTAGCGTTCCTGGGTCTCGACCGTACGGCGGAGCGCGACGATCTCGGCGCCGTGATCGAGGAACCAGCCATTCCCCAGCCAACGGTGATCCTGGCTGCCAAGATTGATCACATGGGTGATGGGCTGATCCGTCACATCGGCGACGGCGTCAGCGATGCGGGCGGCCACCTGATGGCTCGGTCCGCTGTCGATCATCACGACTCCGTCGTCGGTGACGACGAAGCCGACGTTGTTGTTCATGCCGAGATTCAGTGGCGAACGCCCTTCGATGGACCCGTAGAAGTAGTAGACGCGATCGGTCAGTTGGATCGGTTCCAGGATCTCGTCGATCGATCGGTCCGTCTCCGCCTGGACCACGGTCAGGGGAAGGACGAAGAAGAGGCTGGTGAGGGCGGCGGCAAAAACGCGTGATGGCATGGGATCGGGTCCTTGGGGTGCGGGTGATGGGGGAGGACGTGGAAACGCCGCGTGGCTATTCCCTTTTCGGCGAATTGTCCCATGCATCCGACCTCCTGATCATCACGGAAGCTCTGCCGGGAATCCGCTCCCGCGCAATGTTCTCCCCCTCTTATCGCCGTGCCTTGTGGGAGGCGAGCCTTCTCGGCGACCCAACGGCGGAAGACCTTCGCCCAGAGGCTGGCCTCCAACAGGGCGGCCCTTGAAACAGCGGCAATCCGACCACCTGCGGAACTCTGGTGCCAATCAAGTTCGACATTGGGGCAGGAACCACGGTGCTGATGTGGGAATACTTTCGCTGCTGTGCCGTCGATTACCCAGGCGCTCATGGCGAAAGGCCATGTTAGATCCGTAGCCCGGTCCATGAAGCGGGTTCGGATCCTGGCCGCAACGCCCCCAACCTTCTGATCGCAAACTGGAGACCGACACCATGACAAGAATCCTGGCCACGAGTACCGTGTCCGCCGCCCTGACCGGGCTTGCCCTGATGGCCGCCGGTCACGGTGTGTTCGCCCAAGACGATGCAGCACTATGGGGGGGCCTGGCCGAGGGCGGCAAGGTCGTGATGATGCGGCATACTCAGTCGGAGGAGGCCTCTGCAGAGGTGTCGATGCACCTGGCGGAGGACGGCGATTGCAGCACGGAGCAGAACCTGAGCGCCGAGGGGCGGGAGCAGGCAGAGGAACGCGGTGCCCGGTTCCAGGAACACGGTGTGACCGTCGATGCGGTATTGAGCAGCGAGTTCTGCCGGGCACGAGAGACTGCCGAACTGGCCTTTGGGGACTACGAGAGCTGGAACGCACTGAACCTCGCCGAGACCCTCCCGGCCTCCGAGGCGGAATGGCTGATGGAGGACGTGCGCGAGCGTATCGGCGACTTCTCCGGCGAGGGCAATCTGGTGATGGTCAGCCATCGGAGCAATATCAACACCATCACCTTCCAGCAAACCGAGCCCGGAGACATGGTCGTGGTGGAACCGGATGGCTTCGGTGGGTTCACCGTATTGGGTACGATCGTTCGCCAGTAATGGAGCCTGAAGGGGTCATGTTGGTCACGACGAAAGGAACGGCGTAACGACGGCAGGCCGGATGGCCCACGGTGGACTTGGCTGGTGCTGCGTCCTGTCAGCTGAGGAAGGCCCACCCGCGCTGCCGTCTTTCAGCATCGAAAAGCGGGAGCAAGCTCCAGCACTCCATAGCAAACTGTAGGTCGGGTTAGCCCAAAGGGCGTAACCTGACCGGTCTCGCACCCATCCATGGCCGGAAACCAGCGTCGGCCCCGGCAGCCCGGCACGTCGGGTTACGCTACGCTAACCCGACCTAAAGACTCTTCTGTTAACGCGTATCTCCACCGGACTGGCGCGCCGTGGCGCGGCGATGTACCAGGATCACGGCGGTGGCGAGCAGGATCGAGCCCATGAACACGATCAGCGTCCCCGTGATGTCGTTCATGAGTTCGGGGTTCAGCACCAGTACGAGAGCCAGCGCCACCATCACCGTGCCGCCCACCAGCTTCAGCACCCTCCCGTGCCCCTCTTCGAAGCGCTTCATCCGCAGGGTAAACAGCGCCGCCGTGAACACGACCAGTTCGATCAGCAGGTAGACCAACAGGTAGACTGCGAGCAACAAGAGGAAGGCCATCCCCGTCACGTTCCGCTCCGCGACGATTCCGCTCCAGACCACGGGGAAGCCGGCGGTGCAGGGCAGTTCGACCAGGGCGATCCCGGCGGCCATCACCACCGTGGCGAACACCAGCCCCAGGCCTGTGAGGCGCCGGTCCATCAATCCGCGCATGCCCTTGTAGATGCCCGGTTTCTGGCTGTCCGCGATGGTGAAGGAGGGTCCGGTCTTGAACCAGAAGTAGTCCTTGATGTTGACCAGACCGAAGGTCAGCGCGAACAGGGCCACCAGCCACTGGACCCAGGTGAGATAGAGCACGTAGCTCAAGACGCCAAAGACCCCGGCGATGAAGGCGCCGTAGATCAGCGCGGTCGTGGTGAGGAAGGTGATGCCCACCAGCGCGATCCGGCCGCGCGATCCGGAGTGAATGACCAGCCCGAGCAGCAGCGTCAGCACCCACAGCGAGCAGGGATTCAATCCATCGATGAACGCGATCAGCAGGGTGGTGACCATCAGGGGTTGCATCCCGAGGTCGACCCGTCCGATCAGCGGGACGTTGAAGCCCTCGGGTGGGTCGACGGCCTGGACGTCGGCGGGACCCAGCCCGGGCGGCGCCTGCCCTTCCGGGAGCTCCTGCTGCTTGAGTGCGGCGATCTCCTGCCGGATGGTCGATTCGATCTCACGCCGAATCTGCGGGGAATCTCCGACCCAGGCATTGCCGCCCAGGAACGCCGTGGGTACCGAGCCCGGCTCGATGCCGTGCGCCAGGGACAGGGCGATGAACAGTTCGTGGTGGGTCCTTTCGCGCAGGACCTCGTATTTCTGGAGGGTGAGTTCCGGGTAACGTTCCTCGAGTTCCTGCAGGAAGGGCTTCTGGTTATCGCAGTGTGGGCAGCCGATCCCCCAGAAGACGAACATCCGCACGCTCTCCGCTCCACTGCCAGTGGTCGCGGCCGACGCCGTGCCGGAAAGGAGCGCCAGGATGCCGAAGAACAACAGGGCGACGAACGAGCGATGACGGCGATGCAAGGGAATCTCCCGAAGTTGGGACGCAATCATGGGCAGGCACACCGCGAAGAGTGTACGTGTTTCTACGGTAGACCGCGGCGCAACCAGCCTTTGTGACCTGGGTCAATTCCGGGGGCATGAGCGCCAGCGACGTTTACGGGAGGGATTGGCTGTAGGGGATCCGGCGAGGGAGGATTTCCTGGCCTGCGGTGTTGTTTGGCATCCCCAAGCTTTCCGGACATGTCGAAGCCATGGCGGTCCCAAGGCAGTTCAACGACGGATCGAAACGGTGATCCTTCTTCCCAGTGCGAAGCCGGCCCAGACGGCCATCACCCAGGCAATGAGCGACAGGGTCAGATTGAATCCCGCTGCCGCGAACTGCCCGGCCTCCACGAGCCGGATCGTCTCCAGGCTGAAGATGGAAAAGGTCGTGTATCCGCCGAAGACCCCGGTCATGAAGAAATGTCTCTGTACCGGGCCGGCCAGGATGCGGCCACCAGGCCCGGCGAGCGCTGCGTAGAATCCAATGAGGAATGAACCCGACACGTTGACGAGTAGGGTGCCCCAAGGGAAGCCGGAACCCAACCCGACCAGCATCAGATCCGATATGAGCCACCGGGCAGAGCCCCCGATCATGCTCCCGAGGCCCACGGCCAGGTAGAGCAGGGTGACTCTGCCGAGAGCCGTCCGGGGGGGTGCCGGGACTGCGTGTTGGCCCGTTGGCGGCGATGGGCGCGGCTCAGCCCGCCTGGCAGGCGGCGGCTTTCCTGACGATGCCATGATGCGGGATCAGCCCACGGCCGTGAGGCCCGTGCCGGCCAGGAGGCCCAGCGCGGCCGCCGCCAGGCACAGACCCAGGGAAAGGGCGACGTTGCCGGCGGCCTGCCAGCGCTGGCCGTTCTGCATCAGGAAAAGGGTCTGCAGGCTGAATGCGGAAACGGTGGTGTAGCTGCCGAGAAACCCGATTCCGGCAAACAGCCAGGTCGTCGGTTCCCCGAGCCAGCCTTCGCCTGATGCAGCGACTGCGGCGAAGATCCCGATGACGAATGCGCCGGTGACATTGACCACCATGGTTCCCCAGGGGAACGTCTCGCCGAGATGGTGTCCGACGATGTTCGCTACCCACAAGCGCGCCATGCCGCCCAAGGCGCATCCGAGCATCACCCAAGCCAGGTCTTGCATCGCGGTTCTCCGGCAACCGGTACAGACGCGAACTTCCACGGCCCTGCGCCACCGCTGACGAGGAAAAGCCGCAAACTGTAGGTCGGGTTAGCCCAAAGGGCGTAACCCGACGGGTCTGGCAACCAACCATGGCCGCAAAACAGAGTCGTCCCCGGCACCCCCGCACGTCGGGTCACGCGGCGCTAACCCGACCTACAGAACTTTCCTGTTAACGAGTCAAGGTGAGCCAGGGGTTCAGACGCGCAGTTGCGATCAACCCATATCGGACTTCCCGGGTCGATCAGCAGCGCAGGTCCGGGCCCGGACCGGAGCAGGGCTTGACCTCCTTGCCGGCGGCGATCCAGGAGACGATCCCACGTGAGACGTTGTAGACCTCCTGATAATCGGCCTGCTCGGTGAGAAGGCGCGACAGCGTGCTGGTGCGGTTGCCGGTCCGGCAGATCAGCACGACCGGTTCGTTCGGGTCGGTCAGCTGGCCGAAGCGGGCCGCGAAGTCGGGCATCATGCGTCCGCGCTCGTCGAATGCCGTGATCAGGTAGCTCCCCTCGACCACGCCCGTTTGCCGCCATTCCTCGGGGCGGCGGATGTCGATGACGGTGGCGCCGTCACGGACCATCTGTTCCAGACCCTCGTTGTCCAGGGACTTGTAGGGTGGGTCAGGCAGGAGGGTGATCGCGAACCAGCCGACGGGGATCAGCACCAACGGGACGAGGAGAAGAAGGAGTTTTCTGTTCATGGGCGGAAGTCCATTCGGTTTCAGGCGTCGTTCGTCATCAGGGACAGCGTCTCAAGGTGAGAGCGTACCCCCGGATCCCGCACAAGTGCCAGCAACCGTTGTACCACCGGGCGTTGTTCCCGCGAACGCGGCACCACGAAGTCGTAGTGCTCCTCCTGGAGCGGCAGGAAACCCAGATCGTATTCGGCAGCCACACCCGCGATCGCGACCCCCCAGTCCGCGCGGCCCTGGGCGACGGCAGCGGCGACCGCGTTGTGGGAACGCGGTTGCACGCCATAGCCGGCAGGGCGTTTGTCGCCCAGCAATTCGTCGATCAGCACCCGGGTGCCACTGCCTGGATTCCGGTTGATCATCAGACTGTCGGGATCGCCCAATGCCGTCTGCAGCGGGGCCTCGGCGGATACGGCGGCAAACCGGGAATCCTCCTTGCGGTACACGATGCCCTGCATCCTGCGATAGCCGGGGAAGCAGAGGAGCCCGTCATCCAGCAGGTGGCGATTGTAGGTTCGCGTCTCGGGATCCATCAGGTGCATTCCGGCCACATCGCACTCGCCGCGGCGCGCAGCGGCCAATCCCCCCATGCTGCCGACATACAGGGCCTTGACCGCAAACCCGTCCTCCTGCAGTCGGCCCAGCAGGTAGTCGACGCCGGTGCAGTGGGAGCCGATGAAGACGATATCCGCCGGCTCCAGCCCCTGGCCAATGATCTGAACCTCGACCTCGGTGCCGGCGGCGAGTCCTTCGGCGTCGGCATCGATGGGCACGAAGCCGTCGGCCTGGCTGAAGGAAGTCACCGACCCGGAACCGCTGCCGCTGGGGTAGGCCACAAAGCCCGCGCCCGTGCGCAGCAACCCGACCATGACGAACTCGGTGCGGCCCAGTTCCGAACGCAGCGATACGGCCAGTGTTGCGCGGATGCCCTTGCGTGTGATCCGGCGCACATGGCCGGCGAGTGTGCGCAACACGGGCGCGACGAATTCATGGAAGGTGAAGATCGCGGACGTGGGGAAGCCCGGGAGGATCACGACCGGTCGCCCCGAGTGGGTCGCCAGGCACAGCGGCTTGCCCGGCTTCAGCGCGATGCCGTGCGCCGCGATGCCGGCGGCGCCGACGAGCCGTTCCACCGCCCGATAGGAGAGATCTCCGGCACCCTTTGAGGTGCCGCCCGAGAGCACCACCGCGTCGTAATCGAGCGCACGCGCAATCAGCGCCTGCATCGTCGCCGCCTCGTCGCCGACGATGCCGAGATGGTCCGCGTCGGCCCCGAGTTCGCGGATGGCCGCCACCAGGATCGCCCCGTTGGAATCGAAGACGCTACCCGCACGCACGGGCTCGCCGGGCGCGATGAGTTCATCGCCGGTGGAGATGACCGCCACCCGTGGGCGCCGGTACACCGGGACCTGATTCATGCCCAGTGCCGCCAGGATGCCGACTTCCCGCGAGGTGATCGGTGTTCCCTTGCGCAACGCCAGTTCGCCCCGCGCAATGTCCGATCCTGCTGTGGCCCAGGATTGCCCTGGTGCGGCCACCTGTTGCACGAGAACATGGTCGCCATCGGCGGCCGCCTGGAGTTCCGTCTGCTCCACCATCATCACCGCGTCCGCGCCGCGGGGCAGCATGCCGCCGGTGGCGATGGCGGTCGCGGTGCCGGGCCTGACCGTGATTCGGGGTGGGACGCCGGGCGGCAACAGTTCCTGGTTGAGTTTCAGCCGGGCGGGATTTTCCTCGGTGGCTCCGATGGTGTCCTCCGAGCGCAGCGCGAATCCGTCCATGCTGGCTCGGTCGAACCCTGGTACGTCGATGGCCGAGACCACGTCTTCCGAAAGGATGCGGCCCAGGCTGTTGGCCAGATGGACCCGTTCCGCGCCCAGGGGCTTCAGCGACAATGCCGACTCGAAGCGCGCACGGGCCTCGTCCGCGGACATCACGGTGAGGAACTGTCTCTGTTCCGACGCGTCGCGAATGCGCTCAGCGAGCGTTTGGGATTCTGGTTGGGTCATGTATAGCCAGTCGGTTGACGGGTTCGGTCAGGGATAAGCGTGGATGTCGATCATCGAGTCGGGGGCATGACCCTCGGATTCAGGAGCAATCAGAAAAAAGCCATCGGCCTGCGCGAGTTGCACCAGGGACGGAGGTCCCGACAAGGGTAGCGGCTCGACGGTCTCCGTATCCAGGAAACGAACCCGACACCAGTCGCTGACGCCCAGTGCGGACGAGATCTTGCGTGCCAACCGTACGCGACGCGGCGGGTTCGGCCAATCCGGTGCACGACCGGCAAGACGGCGAACGAGGCGTGCCGCCAGGCACTCATAGGCGCCCGCAGCCGCCACCGGATGCCCGGGCAAGAGGATCGCCGGTGCGAAGGGCAGGGATGCCGCCGCCACGGACTCTCCCGGCCGGAGGTTCACGCCATGGAACAGGAGCGATCCCCACTCCTTCGCGACGGCCACCGTGCAGTCGTTGAAGCCCATGCCCGTGCCGCCGACGGTGAGGATCAGGTCGGCTCCGGGTCGCTGGAGTTGGTCCCGTAATCCGGCGGCATCGCCGTTCAGACCGACACATTCTTCGACCAGCCCGCCATCGCGTGTGACCAGTGCGCGGATCATCGGGCCGGTGGCATCGGTGGGGTGCATGGCCGTTGCAGGCGTTGCATCACGAACGCCCGGTTGCATCGACATGATCAGCATGCGCACTCGCGGCTTGCAGCGAATACGCAGTTCCTGGAGCCCCTGTGCGGCCAGCAGGGCGAGATCAAAGGCTTGCAGGCGCCGGTGCGCCGGAAACAGCGGTGCATCGGACTCCGGTCGCCGGGCTGTGCCGGCATCGGTCCAGGTACCGGGCCCGGTAGCATCGAAGATGTCGATGCGGTCCCCGTGCTGCTGCGCAGCGTCCGGCGTTAAAACGGCGTCGGCTCCCGGAGGGAGCGTGGCACCCATCGCGATGCGAACGGCCGTGTTGGACGTCAGTGAGCCCGAAAAGGGTACGCCGGGAGCGGCGGATCCGAGCAGCCGGAAGCTCAGCGGGTTGTAGGGGCTCGCGCCAACCGTCTCGAGCCCGGCCAGGGCATAGCCGTCCGCCAGCGCGCGCCGCTCTTGAGCGAAGGGATGCGAGGGTTGGATCGCCGTTGCGGTGACGCGGCCGGCGCAGAACTCGAGCGCCACGGTTTCCTGTCCGGGCGGCGCGCAGGGGAGTCGGTCGATGACCGCGATGGCGTCTTTCAGGGGTGTGCGCCGGGCCACGGGCGGGTTGGTCTGTTCAGTCACCGCAACTCCTCTGCAATCTGCGCTCCATATGTGCATGCCCCGCTGGGGCCATCACTCCACACGTCCCGCTGCGCTCGTCCTCACTGGGAAGAATACCGGTTCCCCGTCGATCCGGTATTCGGCGATGGCCGCCTGGCCTTCCGGCGCGGAGAGCCAGTCGTGCCACTGTCGAGTCAGATCCGCCTTCACCCAGTTAAAGCGTTCGGGATTGACCGGAATGCTTCCGTACGGGTTGAACAAGGGCCCGTCGCCCTCGAATACGATCACAAGTTCCTGCCGATTGCGAAAGCTGAGCCACGTACCGCGATCGGCAAGCACATAGGCGTCCATCGCCGCGGCGGTGTTGAGCGTAGCACCCATGCCGCTTCCCAGCTGGCGGTACCAGCGGCCCGACGGCTCGATACGGGCTGTGCCCCACAGTTCCCGTTCCTTGCGGTGGGTGCCGCTGTCATCGCCCCGGGAAGTGAAGGCCGAGTTCGACTCGGCAATACGGACCAGGGCTTCCTGGATCGAGTCGGCCTGCGTGACGCCGGCCGGATCCGCTCGTGGACCGATGAGCACGAAATCGTTGTACATCACGTCGCGCCGTTCGGAGCCGTAGCCCTCAGCGACGAACTGTTCTTCTCCCGCGGGATGGTGCACCAGCAGCGCGTCGGCGTCCCCGCGGCGGCCGATCGCGAAGGCCTGCCCGGTGCCCACCGCGACCACGCGCACATCGATGCCTGTGCGCGCAGTAAATTGCGGGACGATGTGCTGGAAGAGACCCGACTGCTCAGTCGAGGTTGTCGAGGCCAGGACGATGAAGGGTGTACCCGCTGCGAGTGGTCCAGCCGCAGCGAGCAGCAGGGCCGACAGCACCGCCCATTTCGCGAGGAATATGCATCGCGACATGGCCACAGACATCATTGGGTTGAACAGCCGGGGGCGGGCACGTCCAGGACCAGTTCGCCGCGCAGAAACGTAGCGGCGGCGGCTGTCGCCGGGGCTTCGAAAAAGCGTGCTGCGGCCGTGTGTTCCATGACGCGGCCGCAGCACATGAACACCACGTCATCCGCGAGGCGACGCGCCTGGCCAAGATCGTGCGTGGTCATCACGATCTTGGTGCCGTTGGCGTGAAAGGCATTGACTGCATCTTCCACGGCTTTTGTGGCGGCCGGGTCCAGGGCGGCACTGGGCTCGTCGAGAAACAGGATGCCGGGTTCGATGGCCCAGGCGCGCGCAAGCGCCAGCCGCTGCTGCTCGCCGCCCGACAGGGTGCGGGCAGGGCGGTGTGAATGGTTCGCCAGGCCGAAACGTTCCAGAGACTGCTCCGCCAGGGGGCGGCGCAGCCGTCGTGGAACCCCGTTCAGGGCCAGCGCATGGGTCACGTTGGCGATCGTCGAGCGCCTGAGGAGCACGGGCCGTTGAAATACCATCGCCTGGCGCGGAAACGCCGAGCCATTGCCCCCGGCGACGATCCTGCCCTGGGAGGGCTGGAGCAACCCATGTGCCAGGCGCATCAGCAGGCTCTTCCCGGCGCCGTTGGGCCCCATGATCACGGTGCGTCCCCCGGATCCCAGCGTCAGGTTGGTGCGGGCAAGCAGTTCCTTCCCGGATCCCACGAACATGACGTCCTGCAACTCCAGCAGCGGATTCTTTACACCATTCGGGGGCATCTGGCTCACTGCATCCGACTCCTGCTCATCTGGCCCAGCAGATATGCGGTCGCGTTCACCGCCGCAACCAGCGTCAGCAGGACCAGGCCAAGGGCCAGCGCCAAAGCGAGGTCACCCTTGCTGGTCTCGAGAGCGATGGCCGTCGTCATCACGCGCGTGACTCCTTCAATGTTGCCACCCACGATCAGCACGGCGCCGACTTCGGCACTGGCCCTCCCGAAGCCCGCCAGAACGGCGGTGGTCAGCGTGATGCGTGCATCCCAAAGGAGCGTCGGGATCGCCCGCACCCGGCCCGAGCCCATCGACTGCAGTTGTTCGCGGTATTCCTCCCAAAGATCCTCGATGGCCTGCCGGGTCAGGGCTGCAATGATGGGCAGGACCAGCAGCGTCTGCGCGATGACCATGGCGGTGGGCGTGAACAGGAGGCCGAACTGGCCCAGGGGGCCGGCCCGCGACAGGCTCAAATAGACGAGCAGCCCGGCAACGACAGGCGGCAGTCCCATCAGCGCGTTCAACAACGTAATGACGAGGCCCCTTCCAGGGAACCGGAACAGGGCGATCGCTGCCCCGAGGGGTAAACCGATCAGGCTGGCGACGAAGACCGCGCTCAGGCTGACCTGAAGCGACAACTGAATGATCCCAAACAGCCCGGGATCCCCGGAGAGGATCAGTGACAGTGCGAGAGTGAAGGGGTCGTGGCTGTTCAAAGGGATCTCTGCGCTGCATGATTTTAGAAGAATAGCGGCTTATGCTGATGAGGGTGCCGCCAGACGAAAAAGGATCTGCAAAAGACATGAATATGCAGCCGCGCGAGGATCTGATGACCACCGCCGAGGTTGCCGAGTATCTTCGCCTGGGGGAACGCAAAGTCTACGAACTCGTGCGGGAGCGCGTCATTCCCTGCGTGCGGGTGACGGGCAAGCTGCTGTTCCCGCGTCAGGCCATCGATCTCTGGCTGATGAATCATCTCGAGAGCGACGAGCGGATCGTCCGCGATACGCCGGCAGTGCTGGCGGGGAGTCATGATCCGCTGCTGGAGTGGGCCGTGAGGGAGTCGGGGAGCGACCTGGCTCTGCTGCTGAACGGCAGTGGCGATGGTGTCCGGCGTTTACTGGCGAACGAAGCCCAGGTGATCGGATTCCACCTGATCCATGAAGACGGCACCTGGAATAACCCGGCACATTGCGGCCTGGGTGGGCTTCGGGATCTGGTCACGGTCGAGTGGGCGCGGCGGACGCAGGGGCTGATGGTCGCCTCGGGGAATCCCCTGGACATCCGCGATGTTCGCGCACTTGCCAACCCGAGGATCCGCGTCCTGCGTCGGCAGGAGGACGCCGGTGCCGACGTTCTGCTGAAAGAACTGCTCAGGCAGGCGGATCTGCAGCTGGGGGATGTGCATACGCTGGAGCATTGCGCGCTCACTCATGATGACCTGGCACTGGAGGTGCTGCGCGGCGGGGCGGATTGCGGGTTGGGCGTGGAGGCCGCGGCCCGGCGTCACGGGCTGGACTTCGTTCCAGTCTGTCAGGAGCGGTTCGACCTGGCGATGCGGCGGCGCGCCTATTTCCAGCCGCAGCTGCAGGCCCTGCTCGGGTTTTCGAAAGCGGAGCGTTTCCGCAGCCGGGCGGAGTCCCTGGGAGGTTACGACCTCACGGGGCACGGGCAAGTGCGTTACAACGCTTGAGTGCTCATCAATGCGGTGACGCAAAGCGTGGATCCCCGTATTTCGGCCGTCTCGGTATTCAGCGTGATCCGGCAGGCAGCGGCCCCCTGGGGGATCAGCGTTGCGGTCTCTTGGCCCAGACTGCCAGTGTAGGGGGGGGGCGGTGGCGATCGGGCCGACCCGAGTTCCACGTCGGGTACGGTGATAATGTCCGTCGACAGGTCTTTCGCGATAGGCTCAGGCGAATGGGGATTCCTGTCCCGCACATCGTGGGTGTTTTGCACCATGCCCGGAGCGGGTTGAACCATGACTGGAATCGATTCGTTCAGTGTTTCCCCGAGAGCCCGTCCATCGGAAGGATAGACCCTCCGCCGGACTACCCGGGCGAAGCCCGGGCCTCGAAGTCCTGAAACCCGCCTCAACAGCCTGTATCCGGAATGCGCGCGCTACCTCCACGTTTCCCCATTCCCCCCCCACGTTGCCTGTGCGGCGCCGGGGCCGTTCTACCGGGGCTGCTGGTGATCCTGGTTCTGTCCTCGCTGGCCGCCGCCAACCCGGCTGGTGCACAGAGTGGGCTGTGGCCCGGAGGCGCTCGTCTCCTTTGTACGGTGCCCGTCACCTATCGGATTGGTCACGTGGATCCGCGCTTCGGGCTCGATGAGGCGCAATTCGCGGCCACGGTGCGGGAGGCGGCGGCGCTCTGGGATCGGGAGATGGATGGTCCGGCCTTCGTCAAAGCTCGACGCGCTGAACTGTTGATCGAGCTCGAATTCGATGAACGTCAGGAACGGTGGCATGCACGCCAGGAGGCCGCGGAGTCGCTGAACGCAATGCGTGATCGTTACGACCAGTTGGTGGCAGAACTCGACGGTCAGCGTGCCGACTTGAGGGACGTCCGGCAGCGCTACGAACAGTTTGCAGCGGCATACCGGATCCGTCGCGACCACTACGAGGCACACTCGCGTTTTTGGCAACGTCAGGAAGATCAACGCCCCGGCGCTCCCCGGACCCGTGCCGCCGCCGTCCTGCAACAGCTCCTCGCGGAGCTGGAGCGACTGGCCGACGCGGAAGAGCAGGCGCGCGAACGGTTCAACGGCTCGTTGGCAGTCGTTCGTTCCGCCGCGGACGAACTTCACGACAAGATTTCCCGGGTCAACGAGCAGTTCAGCCAGCACCGGGAGTTCGACAAGGCGCTGTTCACCTTCGTGCATCGGGGTGGCGTCACGCGCCGCAGCATCACGGTGTTCCAATTCGATGACAAAGCCGACCTGCGCCAGGTCCTTGCGCACGAACTCGGACATGCACTGGGAATTAACCACGTAGCGGATCCCGCCGCCCTGATGTTCTATCTCGTGAGCAGCGAGAATCGGGGCCTTACCCGGCTTACCGAGGCCGATCGGGAGGCCCTCGTGAGCGCGTGCGGAATCACGAATGCGTCCCGTAGCGCGCCCGCGTTCGAGTCCGAACCCCGTGCCAGCGGTGCCGCCCGTTAGACGTTTCGAGGGCCGGGATGGCAGGCAATGCTCGTCTCGCTCTCGCTGCGGGCTCGTGCGACGTCACGGACATCTGTGCGGTCTCTGTGGCATGCGACGGACAGAAACCGGCCCGTGACGGGCACCCGGTCCGCATGAGTGAAGATCCCCCATCGACCGACGAAAACAGGCACATTTACCTTCCCACCCGGCATACCCGTCGCCTCTCCTCAACGAGGCACATGGGGGCGGCATTGGAGTCTTTCGCATAGAGTGGAAACCCGGCGTCGTCGGTGCGTTTCTCGCCACAGTTTTCCACCCGGACGGACGCATTGCACAGCGGTAGAAAAAGCCCTGCCGTGTCACCGATGGCATCTCTCATTTTTGCGATCATCGTTGTAAAGCATGGATTCTGTAGGAGTGATCGGAACTGTTTCACTCCCCTTCAACTGTAGTGACGGATGGTCCGGGTGGAAATAACAGACTATATCGTCTACCAGACCCCTGCCGTTTTTGGAATGGCAAAAATCGAAGCGTTTAAAGCGGCAGAGGCTCGACGCTTTGATCCGTCACAGGGAATGCGGCAGGGTGGATCACGGGGTGGCCTGCTCGGGGTCGAAGTGACGCCGCGACACTATGCGTGCCAGCGCACGGACCCAAACTGGCCTTTTCCGTACACTTTGTCGACCCGGCTGCAGGTTGCCGGGGCGTGGTGCGGTTGTACCGCGCATCGTCCTTGAGAGAAGTGGATGACCGATTGCGCCGCCGGCGCGTCCCCCCAGAATCGTCGTATGCTCTCTCTTTGAACCAAGGCTGCGCGCGACAGGAGTGCGAACATGAAGATCCGCATAGGCTATGAACTGATCTACAGCTGCCCACAGCCGACGCCTATGATCCTGACCCTGAACGTGCATTACACGCGGGCCTCGGACATGGTCGTTCCCGACTATCTGATGGCCGATCCGCCCGTCCCGATGTCGGCGTATCGGGATGGGTTCGGTAACTGGTGCACACGCATTGTTGCTCCCAGCGGTCTTTTGCGCCTGTCCGCCGATGCGGTGGTGCGCGACACCGGGCTACCCGATGCGGTCGTGCCGCAGGCGCGGCAGATTCCGGTGGCAGAACTGCCCGACGACACGCTGCAGTTTCTGCTCGGAAGCCGGTACTGCGAGACCGATCGCCTGTCGGACATTGCCTGGTCGCTGTTCGGCAATACGCCGGCGGGGTGGGCGCGGGTACAGGCGATCTGCGACTACGTGCATCGCCATATCGAGTTCGGCTATCAGTACGCACGACCGACCAAGTCGGCATTTGAGGTCTTTCAGGAGCGGGCGGGGGTCTGTCGCGACTACGCCCATCTGGCGATCGCCTTTTGTCGCTGCATGAACATTCCGGCACGCTATTGCACCGGCTACCTTGGGGACATTGGCATGCCGCCGCCCTATGCAGAGATGGATTTCGCGGGCTGGCTCGAGGCCTGGCTGGACGGTCAGTGGTACACCTTCGATCCGCGCAATAACACTCCCCGTATCGGGCGGGTTCTGATCGCGCGTGGTCGTGACGCCGCCGATGTACCGATCAGCACGACCTTTGGCCCCAACATGCTGCAGCACTTCAAGGTGCACACCGACGAGGTGGTCGAGACCCTGGATACCTGACCACCAGGGACTTGTCGATCGTGATTGGGTCGAGCAAAAGATGTGTCAGACAGGACAGCAGAAAGCAGCCGGTATCCGAGTCGCTGATCGAAAATCGTGCGGCAGCATCCTGTGCGCGCTGATCTTGTGCGGACTCTCGGCAGGCTCCGGATGAAGGGCCTGGGCTGGATTTCGCAGCGCTTGGATCCCGTTCATGACAAGTCTCTCGGACGTTGGCGCCCGGGAAACCCCTGAATAGCCGGTCTCAACTCCATGTTTTCCGATCCCGAGGGACGTGCCCTGGTGCGACCCAGCTGGAGCGCAGCCAGATCGCGTGCACCAGATGATAGGCCCCCGGGTCGGTGGCCGGGTTCAGGCAATCGGCGGTGGACGGCTCGGTCAGCAACCCCTTCGGACCCAACTTCCTATCGCGGTACCGCTGCGTATCGATGGGAGCAGCGAGACGCTGCCTTTCTGAGCCGCACCAATCCCGGCCTTACCGAAGTCCGAGGAACCCCAGGATGAAAAGGACGATAACGATGGCACCAACGATGTAGATGATTTGATTCATGTGATTCTCTCCTCTGTATGGACCGGTCACGCGATGGAACCGCCTGACCCGGGTGGTTCACGTACTAAGCTACGCGCGCCCGGATGCTGTGTCGGTACGGTGGCGCACAGATGATGATCCCGACTCGACGGCGCTGTTGACGACCGGAGGCGGTGATGGGTCTCGCCTTTCCGCCCGCTTATGTTGGGTAGCAGACAGACGTGCGGGCGGGGTCACCGTATTCTCAACCCAAGTCACCGGGTTGCTTCCAAGTCCGGAAACAACGGTGATCAGGAGAAAAACAATGACGAAACTTCAAACAACAGCGGGCACTGCCCTGGTGTTGGGTCTGCTGCTTGTCGCGCTATCCGGCTGCGAAAAGGGTCCGGCCGAGAAGGCCGGTGAGAGCATCGACGACGCCGCCGAGAAGGTGGGTGAGTCGTTCGAAGACGCCCGTGACTGACACGAACCGACCCGTTATGCCAAACGGGTTTCGTTTTTCGTCATACCTTATCAGGAGAACAGCATGAACAAGGACCAGGTCAAAGGCCGCGCCGAAGAGGCGAAGGGCCAAGTGAAGCAGGTGACCGGCAAGGCCATCGGCAACAGGGAACTGGAACACAAGGGAAGGATTCAGAAGGCCGTCGGGAAGGTTCAGGCGGGATATGGCGACCTGAAGAAAGACATCAAGGATGCCAGCTGAGTTGGGGCATCGCGGTGCCCTTCGGCTTGCCGGAACTCCAAGGAACGTCTGCGGTACTATCCGGCTACGGTCTGCGTAATCCGGCTTCGGGGCAGGCCACCGGAAGTGCGGTTTTCGCCGTGCAGACCAGGTGCTGCCGCGTAGACGTTTTGCCTGGAGGCTGACTGCGGTCTCAGGAGGGTGGTGGGAAATGGAGGCTGAAGTTGCCCACAACTCGGCGGGGGCGACACGCACCGTGGGCATCGGTGCCTCCGCCGGTGGCCTGGTGGCATTGGAACAATTCCTGGGGCAGATACCGCGAAACAGCGGCTTCGCCTACGTGGTGGTACAGCATCTTGATCCGACGCAGAAGGCGCTGCTGCCCGAGCTGCTGCAGCGAGTGACCGCGATGCCGGTGCGCGAGGCCGAACAGGACACGCGTGTCGAACCTGACTGTGTGTACGTGATCCCGCCAAACACCGAACTGACGGTGATCGATGGTGCCCTGAAGCTCGCCAGACCCGCAGAGCCGCGGGGCCTGCGGTTGCCGATCAACGTCCTTTTCTCCTCCCTGGCCAGCGAACAGGGTGAGCGGGCCATCGCGGTCCTGCTCTCCGGTATGGGGACGGACGGCACGCTGGGCATGCAGGCCGTGAAGGCGGTGGGTGGTCTGACTGTCGTTCAGGAACCCGAGTCAGCGCAGTTCGATTCGATGCCCAAGAGCGCTATTGCCGCGGGGTGTAACGACATCGTCGCGCCGCCCGCGGAGTTGCCGGCCCGCATCCAGGCTTGCGTCGCCCGGGTTCGGGATCCGGATACCCTGGGCCTGGACGATGAGACGGCGCCCGCAGCCGGGACAACGCCGCTGCAGGAGGTCGTCCGGTTGCTGCGCCAACGCACTGGCCATGATTTCTCCCTTTACAAGCCCAGCACCTTGCACCGCCGGATGGAGCGGCGCATGGCGATTCACGGTATCCCTTCACTGGCGCTCTACGCGGATTTTCTGGAACGCAACGTACAGGAGGTCGATCTGCTGTTCACGGAGTTGCTGATCGGTGTGACCAGCTTCTTTCGTGATTCCGCGGTCTGGAAGCATCTGGAGGAAGTGGCCCTGCCCGAATTGCTGGCGCGCCGCAAGAAGGAGCCTGGTCTGCGTGCCTGGGTGATCGGCTGCTCCACGGGCGAAGAGGCCTATTCCCTGGCGATGATCTTCAGCGAGGTCGTGGAGCGGCTGCCGCAGCCGCACGATTTCACCCTGCAGATCTTCGCCTCGGACCTGAGCCCGGACGCCATTGCCACGGCACGCCGCGGCACGTACCCTCGTTCGATCAGCGCCCAGGTGGCTCCGGACAGGCTGACCCGTTTCTTTAGCGCACACGAAAGCCACTATCGGGTCAATCAAGGAATCCGTGACATGGTGCTGTTTGCGCAGCACGATGTGGTGCTCGATCCCCCCTTCACCAAGCTCGACCTGATCAGCTGCCGCAACCTGCTGATCTACTTCGGGCGCGAGTTGCAGCACAGATTGGTGCCGCTGCTTCACTATAGCTTGCGCCCCGGAGGGCTGCTGTTGCTCGGGGGGCCGAGACGGTGGGGCAATTCCATTCCCTGTTTGTCCCCATCGAGCCCAGGCTGCGGCTCTATCAGCGCCAGGACGAGGCCCCAAAGGCCGGCACCGACTTCGTGTTGAAGTCGTTGCCTCCGCTGTCCAGCAAAAGCGAGGAGCACCGCGTGACCCCGACCAACGTTCCCCCCGCACTCGCCGACAACCTGCAAACGGCGGCGGACCAGGTATTGCTGCAGGTGTTCGCGCCAGCGGCGGTCGTACTCAATGGCGACGGAGATATCGTCTACATCAGCGGGCGCACGGGGAAGTATCTGGAGCCTGCGGCCGGCAAGGCCAGCTGGAACATCTTCGCGATGGCACGCGAGGGCCTGCGCGCACCATTGGTGGGCGCGCTGAAGCAGGCGGCCGCCAGGAGCGAACCGGTGCACCTGCACCATGTGGAAGTGGCGACGCCAGCCGGGGTGCAACTTGTCGACGTCTCGGTGCAGGCGTTTCATGAACCCGCCGTTTTGCGGGGAATGACGATGATCGTGTTCCGCGATCGCGCGCTGGCCCGGACTGGCGGGCGCCGGCGCAAAGCGAAAGGCGCGGGGGCCGAACGACAAGTGGCCGAGTTGCGGCAATACCAAGAGGAAGTCGAGGCCTTGCGCGAGGAGGCGTGGTCCTCCAGGGAGGAACTTCAGTCTGCCAACGAAGAACTGCAGTTCACCAATGAGGAATTGCAGTCGACGAACGAGGAGCTGATGACGTCCAAGGAAGAAATGCAGTCCATGAACGAGGAACTGCAGACCATCAATGCCGAGTTGCAGAGCAAGCTCGACGATCTGGCGCGGGCTCAGAGCGACATGCAAAATGTGCTCAACAGCATCGAGATCGCGATCCTTTTTCTGGACCAGAATCTAAACGTCCGACGCTACACCGCTCGGGCCGAGACGATCATCAACCTGCGGGAAAGAGATATCGGCCGGCCGCTCAGCGACCTGAACACGAGCCTGCGTTACCCCGACCTCCTTGACGATGCGCGCACAACCCTGCGCACCCTCGCGTTTTCGGAGAAGCAGATCCTGGCCGATGATGGCCGGTGGTTCTCGGTCCGCATCATGCCCTATCGCAGGCTGGACAATGTGATCGACGGGGTGGTGATCACCCTGGTCGATATCACCGCGCCGAAGAAGCTGGAAGCGGCGTTGCGTCAGCAACCGAACCGGTGAAATTCAGGGCGTCGGCTGGAACGCCGCAGATACCGCTTGGCGTCGTTCCACCGATGAACATACCTTCCTGGTCGGGTGGCTCAGCGTTCGACGAGATCCGACCGAGCAACAGCAGCTTGCAGGAGGCGAGGGGAGAGTGCATGCGCATCACGTACCGCGCGGACTCCCGGGTCCGAACAGGCGCGCATAGTCGGCGCGCTCCGCCTCGTAGCACGGGCACGCGGCACGTTCCAGCGCGGCGCGGTCGAGGATGATGATCTCACCGCGCGAGTATGCGATCAACTCGCCGCGCTGCATCTCGGCCGCGGCCACGCTGACGCTGCTGCGGCGCACGCCGAGCATGTCGGCGAGAAACACATGCGTGAGATGGAAGTGATTGGCATGCGCGCGGTCGTGCGTCATCAGCAGCCAACGTGCGAGCCTGGGCGAGGTCTCGTGAAAATGCGTACACGCAGCCGATTTCGCCAACTGGGACATGAGCACGTACAGATAGCGCGCGAGCTGCTTGCGCAAGGCCGAACTCGCCTCGAGCGCACATCGAAAGTCCGCGTGCGACATACGCAATGCGCTGCCCGGGCCTTGCACCACGGCGCGCATCGGGGCGGTATCGACCCCCAGTATCAGCGTTGCGCCCAGCATGCCTTCGCTACCGATCAAGCCCAACTCCAGCGGTTGCTGAGCGTCCAGTGTCGCAACCAGCGAGATGAAACCGGATAGCGGGAAGTGCACGTGGCCGAACAGATCACCGGCTTCGCACAGGGTGTCGCCAAACACCAGGTTCACGGGTTCGCAGTGTCCCATCAGCCGCCTCGAATCCCTGCGCGGCAAGGCTGCCAGCAAGCTGTTTTCCACACGCATCGATGGATCGCTTGGCATTTGCCATCTGTCCTGCGGCACGGGGGAATGCCCGGGTTGGCGCGCGAGAGGTGCCGGACCATCTCAGAGTCGAGGTCGCAGTGTAGCCAGCACGTCAAGCGACAGTCTGTTCGGTGTCACACGCACAGAACGTGCGCTCAGGCGGAAAACCGGCGGCTGATGGGGCAAAGCCCTCTCAGAGAACCTTGCCGCTCGGCGCGAGCCACGGCAGCAGGCGGTCCGATTCCTGTTTCACAACGCTATAGCACTCGCAGCTCAGTTTCTTGAGCGCGGCGCGGTCCAGCACCGTGATGTGCCCGCGCCGGTAATGGATCACGCCCAGCTTGTGCAGTTTTACGGCGGCCTCGGTAACCCCTTCGCGGCGCGCGCCGAGCATGTTCGCGATCAGCTCCTGGGTCATCAACAGCTCGTTGCCAGGCAGGCGGTCCAGCGGCAGCAGCAGCCAGCGGCACAGTTGCTGGTCGATGGTGTGGTGGCGATTGCACACGGCCGTTTGCGCCATCTGCGTGATCAAGACCTGGCTGTAGCGCAGCATCAGGTGCAGCAGATCGCCATGGCGTGCGACCTCTTCATTTCGGACGGCTCTAGATCCGGCCCGCCAACAGCAGTACGAGCAGGACGATCAGCACGATCCCGATGACTCCGCTCGGGGCGTAACCCCAACCCCGGCTGTGCGGCCAGGAAGGGATTACGCCGATAAGCAGAAGGATGAGGACGATGAGCAGTATGGTTCCCAGTGTCATGGTGTTTCTCCCAGAGTGTCAGGTGGCGGCGGGCAAGCCTTCGCGATAGCTACCCATGCAGAGGTGTCGCGCAGGGGGAGATGCGTCGTCTGTACGATGCCGCACACGACCCGTGGCTTCACCGCCGAACGGGAAAGGGGGTTGCCAAGGACAAACGTTCCGTATGGCACCAGTTTCCACCGGCGGGATCTCGCACGGTTTCGATCCTGTTGCCGATGGCGAATGATCCCGGTACCCGGGCTTTCGCGACGGATCTTCGCCAACGACCGAGAATGCGCGTTCGTCGTCACGCTTCGCTATCGCGCGCCGGTCATGTCGGCGGTGAAAGCCCGATAGCAATTACGGCCGCGGGCCTTGGCATGCAACATCGCGGCATCCGCGTGATGTAGCAGATCCTCGACGCTATCATGATCATCGGGATAGATGCCGATGCCGATGCTCAGGCCGAGATGGAAAGTGTGCCCGTCGATGGCGAACGGCTCGACGAAGGCCGCGTGCAGCTTGTCTGCGGCGAAGGCCGTATCCCGCGCTCGCTTGATTTCGGTCAGCAGGATCACGAACTCGTCACCGCCGTAGCGGCAGACCGTGTCCGAAGCGCGTACGCAGCCGACCATGCGTTCCGCCGCCGACTGCAGCACCCGGTCGCCGATCGCATGTCCGAGCGAGTCGTTGATCTCCTTGAAACGATCCAGATCCAGAAACAGCAGCCCGACCTGGTTGCGGTTCCGCCGGGCCAGGGCGATCGCACGGGAGAACCTTTCTTTCAGCAACACCCGATTGGGCAAGCCGGTCAGCGCATCGTGCTGGGCCAAATGGGCCATCTTCTCGGTGACGTCGCGCGCTTGACTGCCGTCGTGGAACACGATGACCGCTCCGGTCACCCGGCCCTCGCGGTTGTGGATGGGCGCGGCGGAATCCTCGATCAGGGTCTCGGTCCCGTCGCGATGGATCAACACGCAATCCATCGCCAGCCCCACGGTCCGGTCCTCTTCGATGGCGCGTTGGGCCGGATTCGCGGCGAGGTCGCGGGTGGTGCCATCGATGATGTTGAACACCTCCGCCAGCGGTCGGCCCAGAGCTTGCGCCTGCGACCAGCCGGTCATCTGCTCGGCCATCGGGTTGAGATAGGTCACCTTGTACGCAAGATCGGTGGCCAATACAGCGTCGCCGATCGAGTCGAGGGTGACCCGACTGCGCTCCTTCTCCTCGAACAGTCTCTCTTCGGCCTGGCGCAACACCCGCTCGGTCGTCTTGCGTTCCGTGACGTAGCGCAGGGCACGCGGCAGCCAGTAGGCGTCGGCATGGCCCTTGGCGAGATCGTCGTGCGCGCCGCGCCGCAGCGCCCGGGGCGCGGTTTCCTCGTCGTCCGCCGCGCTCAGCACGAGAATCAGGGCGTCGGGTGCGGCCTGGAGCACTTGGTCGAATGCCTCGATGCCCTCACCGTCGGGCAGCGTCAGATTCAGCAGGACCACGTCGATCCGTCCCTGCGCCAGTCGACCCAGCGCATCGGCGAGACACGTGACCCATTCGACCTGAAACGAACCGTCTTCCGGGTCCGCGAGTGCCTTCAGGATCAATCCAGCGTCGCTGCGATCATCCTCTACTGGTTCGAAAAAGTCAGGCGAGCGCCGGCCTGTTCCCGTCTAGGATTCACGATCTGCCAGGGTCCGAGATGATGATCTCGACGCGGCGGTTCTGTTGACGGCCCGAGGCAGTATCGTTCTCGGCAACCGGATAGTCCTGGCCCCGCCCGGTTGCGCGGAGGCGGTTGGCGTCTACACCTTGGCGGATCAGATATTGCTCCACCGAATCGGCGCGGCGTTGGGACAGTGCGAGGTTTGCACTCGCGCTCCCGACGCTGTCGGTGTGGCCCTCGATGATCGCGGTGCGCTCGGGATACTGCCTGAGAAACGCAGCAAGCTGGTCGAGGTTGCGAACCGCGCCGCCCCTCAGTTCGGAACGACCCGTCGCAAAGAGTACGTCACCCAAGGTCAGAACCAGACCCCGGTCTGCCGCCTTGGCGCTCATCGCTTCGATCTGTCGCTGCAGTTCGGCGGTCTCACGCCGAGCCAGGTCCACCTCCTGCGTGCGGGAATCCAGGCGCGCTGTCGCGGCCTGCTCGGTCAACGCCGTGCGCTGATCTTCCAGCAGGCGGGTTTGCGCCCAGGCCATCGCGATGTCGACCTTGCGATCAGCCATACGCACCCGGTGGCGGGCCACTTCTGGGTCTGCCTGGGGTTCCTCGGCCGCAAGCACTGTGACCTCCGCATCCTTGATCTCCACCGGCGCGCGGCTGGCGAGTTGCGGATCCGCCTGCAGTTGCATCAGCTTATTACGGGTGCTGTCGACACCCTGCGGCACGGTCATCGGCGCCGCGCAAGCCGCAAGGAGAAGGCTGGCGGCGGTGACTGCGACCAGTCGGGCAAGCGAGGACTGTGGCATTTTCATGGTCGTGCTCCCGGTCCGCGTTGCATTTCCTGCTTCAGTACGTCGATGCTCGTCTGCATCTCTTCGTTGATCATCCGGGCCCTGGTCAACCCGGCATTGGCGGATGCGAGTTCCGCGTTTACGCGGGCTTGTTCGGCAAGACGCTGGGCTTGGTCCATGTCCTTGTCCTGCACGGCTTTGCGGGCCGCCGAGAGATTCTGGCGGGCTTCATTGAGTTCGATGGACGCGTAATCCGCGACGCGCGCCTGTTCGGCGTTGGTGATCGCGGTCTCGGCGGCCTGCAGGGCGTGGGTGGGCGCCGGCGGCGCGGATGCGCATGCCATCAGCGTGAACACTCCCGCTGCTGCCGCCAAGAGACGTAGGGATGGAACCGCCCGGTTTTTGATGGACCGGATACGAATCTGATTCATGTGCGACCTCCAGAAGGGCATCACCGATGCTCGTTAGCACCAGGCTCTCCAGCAGTGTCGCCGGTGCCGGACCTGGGGTCGGTGCGCTGGCACACGTAGCGGGGCGCGGGCCGATTGGGCGGTGCACGCGCCGGGACCGTCTCAAGGGCGGTCGCGTGGCTGTTGCATGCTGCCCGCTGGCGGCATCGCGATGCGGCTTATGTAGCCCGGCTAAACTTCGCTGGCCACGCATGGTCAGCATGCAAAATCGGCTCGAGTGCGTGCGTGCGATGCGCGCAGAGATTCCCTAAACAACCGGAGCGAACATGACGCAATCCCTGAACCTGGATCTGGACCAGTCTGTGGTCGTGGAGACGGCGGCACTGCCCTGGAGTGACAGCCGTGCCGACGGCGTGGTGCGCAAGGCACTGGAGCGCGAGCAGGCCGAGTCCGGCCGTGCCACCAGCATCGTCCAGTTCGAACCCGGTAGCCGTTTCCCGCCGCACACACATGCGCTGGGCGAGGAGATCCTGGTACTCGACGGCGTGTTCTCCGATGACACCGGCGACTATCCTGCCGGGACCTACCTGCGCAACCCGCCCGGTTCCCGCCACGCGCCACACTCGGACCCTGGCTGCACGTTGTTCGTGAAGCTCGAACAGTTTGCGCCCGACGACCGCGAGAGGGTGGTGGTGGATACCCGCTTGGCATCCTTCCAGCCGGGCATCGGCGGTCTGCGCGTGCTGCATTTGCACAGCTTCGGGAGCCAACATATGGCGCTGGTGCATTGGCCGGCCCGAGAGCGTTTTCAGCCCCACCGGCACTGGGGAGGTGAGGAGATCCTGGTGTTGTCGGGTGAGTTCATCGACGAACACGGGCGCTATCCCACCGGGACGTGGATTCGCAGTCCGCACCATAGCCAGCACAACCCCTGGGTCGAGCAGGAGACCCTGATCTACGTGAAGACCGGTCACTTGTGATTTCGGGTGCCTCGATCTACGCTGCAGGCGTGGACCGATGTGGGAACCGATCCGATTCTGGAAGTCGGCCTCTCGACCAGGCTGGCGATTCCAGCGGCGCGTCCGCAGTAACGAGTGGCCGCGTTGCGCCCCAGGAACTTTGGCCGGGCGGCGTGTTCACCTTATATGGTTTTGAATCCAATCGCTGCAGGCCCTGCAGCGGCTAACCGTCCCGAGGACCCTCGCCGATGCCGAAACTGACGCTCGTCTTTGCCGCGCTGCTGATCGCCCTCGGCGTCGTCGCGTTCCTCTCCTCCGGCAGCCGGACCGCGCTGATGCCGGCTTACCCTGGCCTCGTGCTCGCGATCCTCGGAGGGCTTGCGATCGCCTTCGAGAGTGGGCGGCGGCATCTGATGCACGTCGCCGCCGTCGTCGCGCTGCTCGGCGCGCTGGCCCCGGCTGCAGCGCTCGGTATCCGGGCGGCGCAGATGAGCCCGCTCGCGCTCACGGTCAACATCGGCATGCTCTTGCTCTGCGGGGGGCTGCTGGTACTGATGGTGCGGTCGTTCGTCGCTGCGCGCCGGGCGGCCTGACGCCTGGCGGGTGGGTCGACCGCCAGGCGGGATAGGGTGGCCTGTCCGATCGGGTGGTTCATCGGGCCACCGGTTTCGTGCGTTGTCAGCAGGCGTTCGCTGCATCGCGCTGCAACAGGTCCCACCACCCCCCTTGGCCGCCCCCTACCGGCCTGTTCGGTTACCGTTTCCCGTGGCCATTGATTTGGCGTTGACCAGCGGGAAAAAGGGTGTTTATGCTGTTTCGGCTCGTCGCGGACCATGCGTTTTCATGACCCGTTTGGCTCAGTCAAACGGACGGGCTGGTCTCAGCCCACATGGGCGTGCCGTTGGCAGGTCTCAAGCGCTCGCGCCCCACCTCTGCCCCTGCCTGATCGACCAGCGCACGGTAGGGTCTCACAGCCAAGGATGCAGGTGAAACCGTTCACGCGCTATGCCCTATTGCAGATTTTCGGCTGGGCCATGGTCCTGCTGGTTGTGCTGGTGTTGCTGCGCTGGGGGTGGATCAACACGACTGCGGCCGGAGTCGTGATTGTGCTCTGGCTCGCTAAGGATGTTCTGCTCTATCCGCTCTATCGCCCGGCGCTGGCAGTGGAGTCCGCCGTCGCTCCGGGTGTGGAAGCCATGGTGGGGCGCAGCGGCAACTGTCGTACCGAAGTCAATGGCCGCGGTATGATCGAAGTGCAGGGCGAACGCTGGCTGGCACGCTCGGCCGATGGCACCCGGATTGCGCCGGGCTTGCGCGTTCAGGTGGTCGGTCACGACGGCCTGATTCTGCAGGTTCGCGTTGTCGAACAGGCCACGGCCACCAAGGCGTGAATCGCCTCATGATTGGGGGACCGCCGCCGCTCCTGAGGAATCGTCGACATGGGTTTCATCCGCTTGTTTCCGCTTGAAGAGATTCACCCGACAGAACCGGCCCGGTTCGGCTACGGCGATCCCGCGCGGGTACGGGCGATCGAACGCTTCGCCGCACCGGAATGGGTGGTCTGGATTGGCGAAATCCGGCGTTTCGAGGACTGTCCGCTGTATATCGTCTCGCGCGACGATCCGAATGCCCTCGTGGACGGAATCCGCATGGAACTGAAGTCGGGGAGCTGGCTGGTCGTGGCGAATGACGCGGAGGAGGCGTCGGAGCGTTTCGATGCACGGATCGAGAGTGCAATGACAGGTCGTGTGGTCACCTTGCCGTTCTCGCAGTACTTGACCGCGCGCGAGCGCGACCTGCGGCGCTTAGGGATTCGTCCGGCAATGGATTGACATCGTATTCGCCGAGTGGATTTGCAAGGATCTTCGGAAGAATCTGCAGGCCGTCACGCCGTGTTCACCCAAGGCAGGCGTCGGACCACGGTTTTTTCCAGCTCCACGAGGAGGAAGACCGCGAGCCCGAACAGCAGGATGCGTCCCCAGTCGTGCAGCCCGATCGGCGTGGTTCCGAAGAGCGTGTTCATGACCGGTGCATAGGTGAAGGAGATTTGCAGCAGGATCAGGATGCCAATGGCGATCCACATGGCACGGGAATGGAAGATGGCCCAGCCGCGTAGCACCGGCTGGTAGATCAGGCGCAGGTTGAGCAGGTAGAACGCCTGTCCGGCGACCAGTGTATTGATGGCCACTGTACGCGCGAGGTCGTCGGCACTGCCCACCACTTGCTCCATCCAGACGAAATGCCCGAAGGTGCCCGCCCAGAGAAGCACCGCAACGAAGGGGATGCGCCACAGCAGAAAGCCCGAGAGCAGCGGTGCGTTGGGATTGCGAGGTGGTCGTCTCATCACCCCGGGTTCGCCCGACTCGAAGGCCAGCGCCATGGCCAGAGTTACCGAGGTGACCATGTTGACCCAAAGCACCTGTACCGGCGTGAGTGGCAGCGCCAGGCCCATCAGGATCGCCATCATGATCGTCAGCGACTGCCCGGCATTGGTGGGCAGCATGTGCAGAATGGCCTTGCGAATGTTGTCATAGACAACCCGGCCTTCCTCGACCGCGTGGGCGATGGAGGCAAAGTTGTCATCGGTCAGCACCATCTCCGAGGCCTCCTTGGCGGCCTCCGTCCCTTTTTGGCCCATGGCGACTCCGACGTCGGCCCGTTTGAGCGCCGGGGCGTCGTTGACGCCGTCACCGGTCATGGCCACGATGCTGCCGCCGTATTGCAGGGCTTCGACGAGGCGCAGTTTGTGCTCCGGGGTGGTGCGGGCAAAGATCGCCGTGTCCGCGGCTGTGCGGCGCAACGCCTCGGGGCTCATGGCATTCAGTTCGTGGCCGGCGATCGCGGTGCGGGAATCCTCGCTGCCGATGCCCAGCATCTGGCCCACGGCCCGCGCGGTCGCCAGGTGGTCACCCGTGATCATCTTCACCCGGATGCCCGCCTCGTGGCACTGCGCCACTGCGCGGATGGCTTCTTCCCGCGGCGGATCGATGATGCCGACGATGGCCAGCAGCGAGAAGCCACCGGCCTCCACGTGGTTGTAATTGAGCTCGACCTGTTGCGGCTTCCCATCCCGGGCGGCCAGGGCCAACAGACGCTCACCCTTCTGCGCCACCGCGTCCAGGGCTTCTTCCCACCAGTCGCGGTCCAGTGGCTCGGCGCCTGCGGCAGTTTGCTGATGCGCGCACAGGTCCAGAATCCGCTCCGGCGCACCCTTGAGGTAGATCACGCTGCCGCCCTGATGGTCCCGGTGCAGGGTGGCCATGAATTTGTGTTCCGACTCGAAGGGAATGACGTCGATGCGGGACATGCGGGTTCGTTCGGTCGCGGGATCCAGCCCCGCCTTTTGCCCAAGCACGACCAGGGCCCCTTCGGTGGGATCTCCTTCCATCCTCCATTCGCCGCCGCGCTCGAACACCCGAGCGTCGTTGCACAGAAGCGCGACGCGCAGAGCCTGTGTCAGCACGGGGTCTTCGTCCGGGGTGAAGTTTCGGCCTGCCACCGAAAAGCCGCCGTGGGGCGCATAACCCACACCTTCAATCTCGACGGTATGCTCGCGGCTTTTCAGGGTCGAGACGGTCATCTCGTTGCGGGTCAGGGTACCCGTCTTGTCCGAGCAGATGGTCGATACCGAACCCAGGGTCTCCACCGCGGGGAGGCGACGAATGATCGCGTGCCGCTTCGCCATCTTCTGTACGCCGATGGCCAGGGCGATGGTCAGAATCGCGGGCAGCCCCTCGGGAATGGTGGACACCGCCAGGCTGACTGCGGCAAGGAACATCTCGTTCAGTGGGTAGCCGCGGACCCAGTAGCCGAAGGCGAACGTTGCTGCGGCAATCACGATGATCACGCCGGCAAGCCAGCGGCCGAACTGTTCGACTTGTCGTACCAGGGGCGTCTGAAGGCTGTGCACTTCGCCGAGCATGCCGGAGATGCGGCCCACTTCGGTGTGTTCTCCCGTCGCCACGACGATGCCCAGGCCGCGGCCGAAAGTGACCAGGGTGCCGGAGTAGGCCATGGAAAAGCGGTCACCCAGGGATGCATCCTCGCTGACCGGTTGCACGGCCTTTTCTGCCGGAACGGACTCTCCGGTCAGTACCGCCTCATCCACCCGAAGGTTCTTCGTGTCAAGCAGACGCAGGTCCGCGGGCACCTTGTCGCCTGCCTGCAGGACAACCACGTCACCGGGTACAACGGACTTCGCGTCCACCTCGATGCGGTGGCCTTCCCGCACGACCACTGCGTGGGGAGAAAGCATCTGGCGGATGGCATCCAGCGCCTTTTCCGCCTTCCCTTCCTGGACGAAGCCGATGAAGGTGTTGATCAACACCACGGCGAGGATCACCCCGGTATCCACCCAGTGCCCGAGGAGCGCTGTGCCCAGGGCTGCCACGATCAGGATGTAGATCAGGATGTTGTGGAAATGGCGCAGGAAGCGGATCAAGGCCCCGGCCTTCGGCGGTGGCTTGAGCTGGTTGAGTCCGTATCGTTCGATCCGTCGCTCGGCCAGCTGCTCACTGAGGCCCTCGCGATCGGACTCCCAGCGCGCGATTACTTCTTCGGTATCAAGCGCATGCCAAGGCGTCGGGTCTCGGGTCTCTGCCTCGTTGGGGTTTGGGTCCATGGGCCAGTTTCCGCTTTGGTAGGCTGTCGGAGATTCTCTCTGCTTCGCGCGGAGACCTCGATCAACCGGTACCGGTGGTGCCGTCGAGACGATCCGCGGGAGGGTGCGCTTCGATATGGCGTTGCAGCGCCTCGATGTCGATACCGCCGGTGCCGTCCACGGGTAGGCAGAAAGCCAGGCCCTTGAAGGGTTCGAGTAATTGGAGTTCGACGTTGAGGCGTTCTGCGATCCGGACTGCGGCCGCCTCATCAAGGAGCGCAAGCAGCATCGTCTCGGCCCCCAGATAGGTGAGCCCGAAAAAGGTGATGTATTCGGGGAAGTTCATCCCGCGCGCGGACAGAAGCGTCATGCCGCGCGCGCCTTCCTGCCGGGCGATCTCCCGCGCCGCCTCCTCCATGTCATCGGCCACGATGGCGACCAGCAGTTTTGCTTTCAAGGCTTCCTCCCAAAAGAATCCGCCGCCCCTTCGAGATTAGCAAAAAATCGCGCGAGGGTTTGGATGCCCGAGTCCCGCTCCGAAGGCGAACGCGTCCGTCTCACCCGGGATGTCGCCGAGATTCAGGAAGGACTGCATCGCTGTCGCGATGAGGACAGTCTCTGGGCCCAACGCTGAAAACCTGTCAGATTTGGGCGTCGGAACGGAGGGGCGTGGGTGAGAATCCATATCACAGCTGTCTGCTCAGGTAGAGCAAGCCGAGTCGTTTGCGGACTGAAGGGTATGAACAGCAGTCAGGAGATGGTGATGAAAAGTGTCAAGGTGTTTGGCTTCAGCTGTGCAAGCTGCAAGCGGGCCTACAAGCTGATCGAAGATACCGCGCGCGCGAAGGGTCTGGAAATCCATCTGGAGAAGGTCGAGGATGCCGTCGAAATCGCGCAGCATGGGATCATGACGACCCCCGGCATCGTCGTCGATGGACAGGTGGTTTACATGGGCGGCGTACCCTCGCGCTCGTTGGTCGAGAAGTGGCTGGTGTAGGCGTCATCGGCCCACACCTGTGGGGACGGCCAGTCCCTGGTCCCCTTTCAGAGCAGGGCTTGATTAGCGGGGCAGTTCCGGAGAGGGAGTGTTCGCGCGCAAGGCGCGCTCCTGCAAGGACAAGACCCTGTAGGAGCGCGCCTTGCGCGCGAAGATTCTGGCGGTTCCTCTGCAGTCAATGCGATTTTCCCTGGCTGCAGAGGATTCGTGCCAATCAGCAAAGAGGGTAGCGGGCCGACAGACCCGCCACACGGCGTGCTTCAAAGGGCGTGTGCGGCATCCCAGGGTTCGGAACCCATGACCACCGGCAGCGAGAGTTCGTTGCCCCAGTGGGCCCAGCCGCCGTTATAGAGGCGCACGTCCTCGTACCCCAGCGCCTTGAGCTGGATGTAGGCCATAGTGTTGCGGAAGCCGTCATGGCAGTACGCGTAGATCGTCTTGTCCTTGGGGATGTCCGCGTACATTTCGGCCAGGTGTTCCCGCGAACGCCACTTCTGGCCATCCGTGCCCTGCAGGCCTTCGACATTGACCGCGCCCGGGATGTGGCCGGCACGCACGGCGCCGTTCATCACCTCACCGGTGTACTGATCCTCGGGACGGGCGTCCAGCAGTACGATGTTCTCGTCCCGCAGCGAGTAGACATCGCGATAGATGTCGGTCCATTCAATGATCAACCCTTCGCGTGCCGGCTTCAGGGTCACGGTCCCGGGTGTTACCTCGGGCGCCTCACTGGAGAGATCGTTGAACGCCTCCCATTCTCCCGTGCCGCCATCCATGATCCGGACCCGATCCATGTCGAAGCCGTACACGTCCAGCAGGAAATAGACGCGCGACGCGAGCGCGGTGCGCGAGTCGTCGTAGATCACCACCAGCGAGTCGTCGTTCACGCCCCAGCCGCGAAGGGTTTCCTGGAAGGCGTCCATGGCGGGGTAGCGCATCACCGGAACGGCATGATTGTCGCCGAGATCGGAGAAGCGCTGGACCTGCCTCGCGCCGGGGATATGGCCGACGGTGAAGTAGCGGTTTGGATAATAGCGGACCTCGAGCAAAACCAGCGCGGGATCATCGATGTGATCCTCCAGCCAGGTGGAGTCCACCAGGAAGTCGGGCCGGTCGGCCTTGGCGGCAGAGGCGAAAAGGAGCAGGCCAGCGAGAAGCGCAGCCCAGCGAAAGGTGGTCGTGGTGCGTAGAAACATCGTTCTTGATCCTCTTTGGTTCTTGGATGTTGCGAGGATCCCCGCATCGCAGCCGCCTCAATGTTCTGCAATGGCGGCACTGAATCGATGCAGGGCCTTGTCATTCATCGTACCGGGCAAGAGCCCCGAGGGCCCACCCGGATGTAGGCGCGTTGTTAAGGACGACGGGGTGGGGAGGTGTATTCCCCGGCCTTTATTCCCTGGTCCGGTCGGGGCCGTGTATTTCGAATGGGTGGGCATCGTGATGACGACTGGGTGAGCCCTCAAGGGCCGGACGCCTCGCGTTCCCGGGAAATGAACGCGCCCAACGGTTCCCGCGGCATCGCACCCTGAATCAGGCGCTCACCGACCACGAAGGCCGGTGTGCCCTGAATACCGAGTTCCCGTGCCAGGGCGAGATTGCGTTCAAGCATTGCCTCGAATGCCGGGTTCTCCATGTCGCTCTGTAATCGGTCGACATCCAGCAGCAGTTCCATCGCGATGTTCTGGATGGCATCGAAGCTGGTGTAGCCCTGGCTGGCCATCAAGGCGTGGTGGAACTCCACGTAGGCACCCTGCCTCGCCGCGGCCAGCGCCGCGCGCGCAGCGAGTGTCGAGCGTTCGCCGAGGATGGGTAATTCCAGGTAGACGATGCGCAAGCCGCGATCGGCGTCTGCAACGGCGACCAGTTCCCGGGCAACGCCGCGGCAACAGCCGCAGTTGTAGTCGAAGAAACTTACCAGGGTGACATCGCCGTCGGGATTGCCCCCAATCGGCGCCTGCGGATTCCGGAAGAGGTCATCCGCGTGTTCACCGACCGTCTCCGGCATCACCCGAACCGAGGCCTCCGAGCGCTCCACCGCGCTTGCACTGGAGCACCCAAGCCACGCAACGAGGAACAGGATCAGACTGGCCATCGGTGTGTGACCGCCTGACATTATCGTACCTGCGCCGCCCACTCATGTTGCGCCGGCGGTGGCCACATCCGTGCGTCGCCGGTGGCCCGACTCCGTGCCGGCGCCTGCTCCAGCAGCTTGCGCAACTGAATCCGGCCTCGGCTCAGCCGGCTCATCACCGTGCCAATCGGAACATCCACCACGCGGCTCGCTTCCATGTAGGTGAAACCTTCGAGATCGACCAGTTCGATCATCTGGCGATGCGGGGAACTGATCTGACCCAGGGCCCAGTGGATCTGATACGTCGTCTGGTCACGATCCGCTTGCGCTTCGGGACAATCATGACAGGGGAGGTCCAGGTCATCGACGTCCATGTGTTCCTTGTGCGCCCGCCCCCAATCGAGATAGCAGTTGTTCAGAATCCGGAGGAGCCAGGCCTGCAGCGCGTCTTCGTCCTTGAGGCTGTCGACCCGTGACAGGGCCTTGATGATGGCCTCCTGGGTGAGATCGTCCGCCAGAGCGCCATTGCGACACCACGCGAGCGCCGAGCGGTAAAGCCGCTGGCGCATCGCACAGATTCGTTGCCGAAGCCGTTTCCCCCGATGTCGATCGCTTGCCAAGGTGTCTGCCTTTGCCGTGAATTCGTCGGAACGGACCGGTGCCACGGGTTGCGCGAACACGGGAATTCCAGATCCCGCAACCGGATGGGGCAGGATTGTCCATGACCCTCTCCCGCGGCAGGCCAGCCAGACTCGCTCAGCGCGGGTGCCCGAGGGCGTTCGCTCCAAGGTCAAACGACCCAGTCGCCCGGAGGAAACTAGACCCTTGACGTCCTGGTTACAAAGTATGGAACGAGTCTCTCTACCCGGTGGCCGCTGGCGTAAGCAGCATCAAGACTCCAAAAAAGGATGCAGGCGGTCCGGTGTGGCGGCGATGCAAGCATTGAAGTGCGAACAGCAGAATATCCCGAGGTAGTAAAAGATCCACGATGGTCGGGATTGTCCCATTCCTCCAAACCTGATCAGGCGTAACGGCGTTCTCTGTCGAGCGCCAAACCGAGAGAAAGGTCCGCCGGCGGTAAGATTCGTCCTGTTTCAAGCGGTGCGGAGGTAGGCTGCCGTCTGCCCGATGGGAATTCCGGCGCCCGATCGTTGTAGCGGGGCAGGCCCATTGCAATCCTTCAAAGAATCTTGTATCGTGGGTCCATGGACCAGATTCGCGCAATCGTCGTTCTTGAATCGCTGGCCTCCGGGCTGCGCCTGGAGGTTTTCCGCCTGCTGGTACGCCAGGGTGCGCAGGGGATGGTGGCCGGAGAGATCTCCTCCACGCTGGATATCCCCCCGACCAACCTTTCCTTCCACCTGAAGAACCTGAACCACGCGGGCCTGGTAACGGTCGAGCAGGAGGGGCGGTTTCAACGGTACCGGGCGAACATGGCCCTGATGCTCGATCTGGTCGCCTACCTCACCGAGGAGTGCTGTGCCGGTGACGCCGAACAATGCGAGAGCCTGCGCGGGGCCTCCTCGGTTCCGCCGGGCATCCTGCCCGCGCTGCGTCCGCACGCCGAGGCCGATTCCTGAATAGACGCCCGTCCTCAGCGCATCCGACACGCATCCAATAATTCAATCATGCATGGAGTCTCACAATGAGAAGCATCCAGGTTTTCGATCCCTCCCTCTGCTGCAGCACCGGCGTTTGTGGCGTCGACGTGGACCAGCAGCTGGTCGATTTCTCGGTTGATGCGGACTGGGCCAAGCGCAACGGACTCACGATCGAGCGGCTCAATCTCTCCCAGCAGCCGCTCGACTTTGCCCAGAACGCTGCGGTACGCGGGATTCTCGAGCGTTCAGGCGAGGAGGCGTTACCGGTCGTCCTGGTCGATGGTCAGGTGGCCTTGACCGGGCGCTATCCGACCCGGAGCGAGCTGGCGCGCTGGGCCGGTTTGCCGGAACCCTCCAAAGTCGTCGACGTCTCCGCAGCGCCCCCATGCTGTGGTGGTGGGACGGAGACCTAAACATGGGCGGTGTGAACCTGGACTTTCTGACCGACCCGCCGCGGTTCCTGTTTTTCACCGGAAAGGGCGGGGTGGGCAAGACCTCGATCGCCTGCGCGACGGCGATTCACCTGGCGGAATCCGGACAGCGCGTGCTGCTGGTCAGCACCGACCCTGCGTCGAATGTCGGCCAGGTCTTCGGCATCGAGATCGGGAACCGGATCACTCCGGTGGATGCGGTCCCCGGGCTGACGGCACTGGAGATCGATCCACAGGCGGCGGCCCAGGGTTATCGGGACCGGATCGTGGGTCCGGTCCGCGGGGTACTGCCCGACGCCGTGGTGGCAGGCATCGAGGAGCAGCTTTCGGGCGCCTGCACCACCGAGATTGCGGCCTTCGACGAGTTCACGGCGCTGCTGACCGATTCGGAATTGCTCGATGGCTACGGACACATCGTGTTCGACACCGCGCCGACGGGTCACACCATCCGCCTGTTGCAGTTGCCGGGTGCCTGGAGCGGCTTCCTCGAGACCGGCAAGGGCGACGCGTCCTGCCTGGGTCCGTTGGCGGGGCTGGAAAAGCAGCGCGAGCGCTACGGCGCCGCGGTGGCCGCGTTGGCCGATCCCGAGCGGACCCGCCTGATTCTCGTTGCTCGCCCCCAGCAGGGCAGCCTGCGTGAGGTCGCACGTACCCATGCGGAACTCGCGACGATTGGGTTGCGGCGCCAGCACCTGGTGATCAACGGCGTACTGCCCGCCGCCGAGGCGGCCATGGATGCGCTGGCTGCAGCGATGTACGAACGCGAGACGCGGGCGATGGCGGACCTGCCTGCAGCCCTGCGCGACCTGCCGCGCGATCAGTTGCCGTTGAAGGCCTTCAACCTGGTGGGGATCAAGGCCTTGGGGCGTTTGTTCCAGGATGACGACATCGCGGATGCAGATGCCCTCGATCGCGGTGAACCGGTACAGGTTGCGCCGGATGCCCGGCCCCTGTCAGAACTGGTCGAGGCGATCGCCGCCGATCAGCACGGCCTGGTGCTGTTGATGGGGAAGGGAGGTGTCGGCAAGACCACGGTGGCGGCGGCCATTGCCGTGGCGCTGGCGGAACGGGGTCTGCCGGTGCATCTGACCACCTCCGACCCGGCCGCGCACCTCTCGGACACCCTGGCCGAGGATCTCGACGGGCTGACCGTCAGCCGGATCGACCCGCGGGAGGAGACCGAGCGTTATCGGCAGCACGTGCTCGAGACCAAGGGCAGCAAGCTCGACGCCGAGGGTCGCGCGCTGCTCAAGGAAGACCTGCGCTCACCCTGCACCGAGGAGATCGCCGTGTTCCAGGCTTTCTCGCGGATCATTCGCGAGGCTGGGCACAAGTTCGTGGTGATGGATACCGCTCCGACCGGGCACACCCTGCTGCTCCTCGACGCCGCCGGCGCCTACCACCGCGAGGTGAGCCGGCAGATGGACGGTGCCAGTATCGGATACACCACGCCGATGATGCAGCTGCGGGACCCGGCACAGACCAAAGTACTGATCGTGACCCTGCCGGAAACGACCCCCGTGCTGGAAGCGGCGAACCTGCAGGCTGATCTGCGCCGGGCGGGCATCGAACCCTGGGCCTGGGTGGTCAACCAGAGCATTGCGGTGACCGAAACGCATTCGCCCTTGCTGCGCCGCCGGGCGCGTGCCGAGCAGCCGCGGATTGCAGAGGTGGCGGAGCAGTATGCGCAACGCCATGCGGTAGTGCCGGCATTACGCGAGGAGCCGGTCGGGATGGAGCGTTTGCAGCAACTGCTCGATCCGACGCCATCCAGGGCGGAGCTTGCTACTGGCGGTGATTGACGTGGTGCCTGAGCGCCATCGAATTTCTCTGGCCCTGTCGGCAGTGTGTGACGCAGGGTTTTCCTCGCTACGCTGGCGACCGGATGCAATCGGACGGAGCGAGGCTATACTCGAGGTCGGCTTAAATGCGGGACCGGCGAGATGAAGAACACTCTCTGGAAAACCGCGGCAAGAATCCGATTCGGCGCCGCTGTGTGGTTGCTGTCGAGCAGCGTGACCCATCTCGCGATTTTGAGTTTGCCGGTGCTGGCGGGGGCAGCCGATCCCGAACGCAATCCGGGCTTCGCTGTGAACGTGGAACAGCAGCCAGTGTTTCCGAGGATCGACGACACACCTCGCGAGATTGGCCTGGTGGTGCCGGACTGGTTCAAGCTCAGTTTTCTCGACCTGCGTGAGGATCTCGACGAAGCCGTGGCCGGGGGCAAGATGGGGCTGGCGCTGTATTTCGGTCTTGACCACTGCCCCTATTGTGAAGTGATGCTTCACCAGAACCTCGCCGAACCCGATATCCGCCATTATCTTTCAGAGCACTTCGACGTGGTCCCTCTGGATGTGGAGGGTGCTCGTGATGTGGTGACCCTGGAAGGCGACCGATTGACAGAACGGTTGTTCGCTGCAAATCGACGCCTCAACTTCACCCCTGGATTTTCCTTCATTGATGCGGGAGGTGACGAGATTTTCCGCATCCGCGGCTATTACCCACCGTATCGTTTTCGCGCGGCGCTCGAGTATGTGATCGATCGTCACTACCGGGACGGAACGTTCCGTGAATACCTGGAGCGTGCCGATCCCCCGCCGAAATTTGACCTCGAAGACATCAATGAAAGGGACTTTTTTGATCAACCCCCGCACATGCTGGACCGGTCCCGGGTGCCGGCTCAACGGCTCCTCGTCGTCTTTTTTGAACGCCGCGGCTGTCATGCCTGCGATGTTCTGCATTCGGAACCACTGAGCAACCCTGAGGTGATTGAACGCGTACGCCAGTTTCAGGCCGTGCAACTCGACCTGGATGCGGACACTCCGGTCATCACCCCCGATGGAGAGCGAACGACCGCCCGGGCATGGGGCGAGCGTCTGGGCATTCATTGGGCACCCACCATGGTGTTCTTCGACGAACACGGCCAAGAGGTCATCCGCATCGAAGCCGTGGTGGGACTGCATCGGCTCCATACCACCATGGAGTACGTGCTGACCCGAGCCTATAAGGAATTCCCGACCTATCGTCGCTGGCGCGCCGGAAACGTGGAATAGCAGCCGTTCCGTTCCGACTCAGCGGGAGTTGCCCGCATGTTTTCCTCAGACGCGTGAGGCAATGCCCTCTGGCTCGCGCGGGAGCCGCCTCGCCAAGGGGTAGAGCTCTTCACATTCAGCCTGGATCCTCTTGGATACCAGCCGGAAAATGTCCTCCGCTTCAGTGACGAAACGCGCGTGGTCATCGATCAGCAGGCCCCGCCGACACCAGCGACCGACGAAATCGTTGAACAACTTCTTGATTTCCTTCTCTCCCTCGATGAAACGACGTGCGGTATTGTTGATTCCGATGTCCCCGTGGGTGAGCAGATCCCGGTAAACAAATTTGTTGTTGCGTTCGAAATGCTCCTGCACACGCGCGACGTATTGGTCAAGCAGGTTGCTGGCAATATCGGTGTCGCACATCTCGCGTTCCTGGATCAGGTGCGCGAGAACCTTGGTCAATTCGGCGATCTCGTGATTCTGTCGATTCAGCAGGTCCAGCGTGAGCATGATGGGAATCCTCCTTGTGTGAGTGGCTACGGGAATGCGGGGATCTTCTTTGGCCCGAAACGAGCCGGATTCCTCACTGAACCAGACGGGCTGGTGTCACCCCGGGTGGCGGAGAACGCCAATGCACCAACCGGGCTTCCCACGCATGGAAGGTAGCACATGAATCGGTGATGAGCATCGCCAAGATCGAGGTGGGGGTGGCGCGGTCATTGGTGACCCTTCGGAGCAATCCCCAGTCGGGCAAGCAATGTCTCTTCGGGGAAGCCGTCGGCAATCATGCCGTTTGCCAATTGATACTGGCTGATGGCGTTGCGCGTCGCGGGCCCCAGGATGCCGTCTGCCTCACCGCTGTTGAATCCCTTGTCGTTCAGTTGCGACTGCAATTGCACGACCTGCGCTCGCGAGAGGCGAGCGGCATCTGCCGGTGGCGGACGGTACAGCCTGCCTGCACCGGAAATGCGGTCCGCCAGATGTCCGACCGCAAGAGCGAAGAATTCCGACCGGTTCCAGCCCATGATCACGTTGAAATTGGGATAGACGAGGAAGGCCGGCCCCAGGTGTCCAGCCGGGAGCAGCAGGGCAGCCTCGAGGTCAATGTCGGCTACGGGGTTTCCGTGAACATCGGTGACGCCCAGTCGGCGCCACTCGTTCAGTGGCCTGCGTGCGGTCCGGCCGGCCTGGCTGTAGTCGAAGCCTTGGGGCAGGACGACCTCACGTCCCCAGCGATACTTCGGATCCCAGCCGAGGGCATTGAGAAAGTTGCCTGCGGACATCATCGCGTCGGGGATGCTGTTCCAAAGGTCCCGTTTGCCATCGCCGTCACCATCAACCGCGTAGCGGAGGAACACGGAGGGCATGAACTGCACGTGGCCCATGGCACCGGCCCAGGAGCCCTCCATGCGTTCGAATGGGATCGCCCCTTCCTCGATGATGCGCAGCGCCGCAATCAACTCCTCGGCGAAGTACTCGGCTCGGCGCGGATCGCAGGCCAGTGTGGCCAGCGCACTCGGCACGGACGTACGGCCGAAGTAACTGCCGTAATTCGTCTCCATTCCCCAGAAAGCCACCAGGTAGGCGGCAGGAACGCCGGTCGCCGCCTGGACGCGTTCCAGCAGCGCCCGGTGTGTCTGCAGCAGGGCGCGACCCTGATCGATGCGCTGCGTCGTTACGCGACGACCGAGGTAATCGACAAACGGCGTGCTGAACTCGGGCTGGCGCTGGTCCAGTTCGATGACGCGGTCCAGGTGCCGAACACTTCCGAGGACGCGATCCGCCACATCGGCGTCGACACCCTCCTGAACGGCCTTGGCCCTGATGTCTCCGATACAGGCCTCGAACGCGGATTCCGCAAGTCCCTCCATCGGGGCCAGGGCCGCCACCAGCGTTGCGACAAGGAACATTTTCTTCATGACGATCGGGGTCTCGCACACGCGGGGTGATGGCCGCATCCCCGGATTGCCGAAGAGTCACCGTAGGGAATGGCCAGAAGGAGGGTCAAGGGTAACCGCAGCAGGCCATCGACCACCACCGGGTGCCAGCTCTGTAAGTTGGGGTGACGTGGGTTGTCCGCAGGTCAAGGGAGCGTTGTGACGTATACTTCTGGGGCAGAACCATCAGGAGATCCGCTGGTGCGTATCGCACTGAAATGGATAGCAGGACTCGTCGCGCTCATCGCGCTACTTGTCACCGTGTTCCTCCTCGTCTTCGACTGGAACATGCTTCGCAATGTCATCGCCGAAAGGCTCTCCGAAGAGATCGGGCGAGAAGTTGCGGTCGACCGCAACCTGGAGGGAAGCCTTGGGCTGCAGCCGCGCATCAAAGCCCGGGATGTGCGCATTGCCAACGCCGGCTGGGCGGCGGAGCCGAACATGGTGGAGATCGAATCCCTGCAGATGCAGCTCGATCTGAGGTCGCTCGCGCGGGGACGATTGGTGTTCTCCGAGCTGCAGATCCGCGGAGCCGCGGTCCACATGGAGATCGACGCCGACGGACGATCAAGCTGGGACCTGGGCAGGGAAACCGACGAACCGCCGTGGATTCCGCTGATCGAGAGCCTGGTGGTCGAAGAAAGCCGCCTGACCTTTCACGATCGCAGGCACGATGTGGAACTGGACGCGACCATCGCCTCGGCCGAAGGAACCAGCCCCGAATGGGGTGCGAGGCCGGTTACCATAGAGGGAATAGGGCGGTTGCAACACGAGGCGTTCGAACTGGTCATCCGCGGAGCCTCGCTCCTTGACCTGCGCGCGCCCGACGAACCCTACCCCGTCGAAGTGGAAGTCCGGATCGGAGCGACCGAGGCCACGCTGAACGGAAGCGTCGAGAGGCCGTTTCGGCCAGACGACATGAAGATGGCGTTGCACATCGAGGGCCCAAACGCCTTCCTTCTGGCGCCCGTCCTTCAGCTTCCACTGCCGAGCACGCGTCCCTACGAACTTTCCGGCGATCTCGTGCGCGAGACGGACGTGTGGCGGTTCGATGATTTCAGCGGCGTCGTAGGCGACAGTGACATCGCCGGATCGCTCTCGCTGGACGTGGGACGGGATCGGCCGCTGATCACGGCGGAGCTTGTATCGGAACGCCTCGAGTTCGTGGACCTTGGACCCCTGATTGGCGTATACCCGGAGGATCGGGTTCCCGCTGAATCTGGCGAGGAACCACCGGGTCGACTCCTGCCCGACGCGCCTTTGCAACGCGAACAGATCCAGAGGGCCGACGCGCGTGTGACGTTCCGGGGCGAAGTCGTGGTTGCGCCCCAACTACCCCTTCGGGAACTCGAATTGGATCTCGATCTCGAAGACGGCGTGCTGAAGTTGACGCCGCTGCGTTTCCGATTCGTGGGCGGCACGCTCGACCTGTTCGCGTCCATCTATTCGACCGTCGAGCCAGCACACTCCGATCTGGATCTCAGATTGTCGGCCCTGGAATTGCAGGACATCTTTGATGATCTTGGACTGGAGGGAGCCGTCGAAGGCGTGCTGCAGGGTAGGGCCATCTTCGAGACGCGAGGGGACACCATCCGCTCGGCGATGGGCGCTGCGGAGGGTGAAGCCGCGGTGGTCATGGAGCGCGGCAGGGTTGACGATTCAGCCCTGGCGCTGCTTGACGCCGGGTTTCTCGAAGCACTGGCCGTGCGGGGCGAGAACGGCGAACCGCAACCGATGGTCATCCGCTGCTTCGTGGCGGGATTGGAGATCGAGGACGGCATCATGGCGACTTCCACAATGATCCTCGACACCGAGCGCACGCTGATCGCGGGCGAAGGGGAAGTCGATCTTCGCGAGGAGACGCTGACACTCCGGATCGAAGGGCAGCCGAAGGATCCAGGCATCGCCCACTCTCGCGTACCCGTCGAGATAGCAGGCCACGTGACTTCGTTGTCCCTGGAGATCGATCCCTCGGGCGTCGTGGTGCGCGGAGGGCTCGCGCTGGGCCTCGGTGTGCTGGTCGGGCCGCTCGCCGCGATCCTCCCGTTCATTGACCCGGGGATGGCGGAGGATAGCGACTGTCTGCGGTTGATCGAGGAAGCGGAGGTACCTCTGCACTGAGGCAGTCGCCAATCCGGTCAGAAACCTCGCGTCAACTCTCATGGTCCTGCGCCACCCCTGGCGATGAAGAGCCGCACACTGTAGATCGGGTTAGCCCAAAGGGCGTAACCCGACGGGTCTCGCTCTCAGGATGGCCCACTATTGGGCGTTGCGGGACGCCTGACGGTGCAGCAGCCATCCGGCGATGATCACGCCGGTGGCCACAACCACGACAATGATCGTCGCCAGCGCGTTCACCTGCGGGCTGACACCCAGACGCACACTGGAATAGACCACCATCGGGAGCGTGGTGGCACCGGGCCCGGACACGAAGCTCGCGATGACGAGATCGTCCATGGAAAGGGTAAAGCCCAGCAGCCACCCAGCGACGAGCGCCGGCGAGATGATCGGCAGGATGATCACCAGAAAGACCTTCCAGGGCCGGGCACCGAGGTCCATCGCGGCCTCTTCGAGGCTCACGTCGAGTTGGGAGAGGCGGGATTGCACGATCACCGCCACGAAGGCGCTGGTAAAGGTCACGTGGGCAATGGTGATCGTGGTCATCCCACGCCCGGGCGGCCAGCCGATCATCTGTTCCAGGGTCACGAACATCAACAGACCAGAAAGCCCGAGGATGACCTCTGGCATCACCAGTGGCGCGGCGACCATGCCGGCGAACAGCATGCGTGTGCGGAACCGGGTGAAGCGCACCAGCGTCAGCGCTGCAAGCGTTCCCAGGATCACCGACAGGGTGGCGGTCATCGCCGCCACGCGCACCGATAGCCACAGGGCGGCCAGGATGCGTTCGTTTTGCAGAAGCTCGACGTACCACCGCGTGGAAAAGCCGCCCCAGACGGTCACCAGGCGCGAGTCGTTGAAGGAATAGACGATCAGCGTGACGATCGGCAAATACAGGAAGGCATAGCCGAAGGCGATGGCGGTGAACAGCCAGAAGGAGCGCCGCCCGGTCATCCCCGATCCCTTGTGGTCTCGCGTTCCCCGATGCGCTGGAAGAGCAGGAGTGGTATCAGAATGAGCAGCAGCATGGCCACCGCGACCGCGGCTGCGACCGGCCAGTCACGGTTCGAAAAGAATTCGGTCCAGAGCACCTTGCCGATCATCAGGGAATCCGGGCCACCGAGCAGGTCCGGGATCACGAATTCTCCGACCGCGGGGATGAAGACCAGCAGGGAGCCGGCGATGATACCGGGCATGGATAGTGGCAGGGTCACGGTGACGAACGCTTTCCAGGGGGGGCAGCCCAGGTCGGCCGCCGCCTCGAGCAGGGTCAGGTCCATCCGTACCAGCGTGGCGTACAGCGGCAGAATCATGAACGGCAGATAGGAATAGACGATGCCCAGGTACACCGCGAAATTGGTGTGCAACAGGACTAGCGGCTGATCGATCAGTCCCACCGAGAGCAGCAGGTGATTGATCAGCCCGTTGCCCTGCAGCAGCCCGATCCAGGCATAGACCCGGATCAGGAAGCTGGTCCAGAACGGCAGGATGACCAGCATCAGCAACACGATGCGCCAACCCGTGGGGGCCCGTGCGATGCCATAGGCCATCGGGTAGCCGATCAGCAGACAGAGGACCGTCGAGACCGCAGCGACCTTAAGGGAGTTCAGGTAGGCCGAGAGGTAGAGCGGATCCTGCCAGAGGAAGGCGTAGTTGCCGAGGTGGATCTGTACCGACAGGGTCCGGTCCTCGGCCCATTGCAGCATCGGGGTGTAGGGCGGACTCGCCAGGGCGATTTCCCCGAGGCTGATCTTCAGCACGATCAGAATCGGTAGCAACAGGAACAGGAGCAGCCAGGCATAGGGTAGGGCGATGACTAGTGACTGGCCCAGGCGACCCTGGGTCAGGCTCTTCACTCCACGGTCGAATCGGCGTTTGAGGCTGGAGGTCCCTGCCGTGGCGGCGGTCTCCCGACCTGTGGTCATACCGGCAGCACCACGCCAGCCTCGGAGTCCCAGCCCAGGTGGACGGTGTCGTCCCAGGTCAGTGGCCCCGCGGTGCGGCGGGCACGGTTGGTGACCTGCACCTGGACCGTCATGCCCTGTTCCGTTTCCACGTGATAGACCGAGACGTCGCCCAGGTATCCGATCTCCCGAACCTTGCCGCGCACCCAGTTGCGGTCGTCGGCGGGTGGGCCTTCCAGCAGCCGGAGTTTCTCCGGGCGCAATGCCACCGCCACCGGCGTTCCGATTGCGAGCGGGTGGGCGTGATAGAGGGCGATGTCACCCGCGGCTGCTTCGGTCTGGATGATCACCCTGTCGTCCTCGCTCCCGACGACCCGACCCTCGAGAAGGTTCACCGCGCCGATGAACTCGGCGACGAAGCGGCTGCCAGGATACTCATAGATCTCCGAGGGGGTGCCGACCTGCAGGATGCGGCCCGCATCCATCACGGCAAGCCGGGACGACATGGTCATCGCCTCCTCCTGGTCATGAGTGACCATGATGAAGGTCGTACCCACGCGCTCCTGGATATTCACCAACTCGAACTGCGTGCGTTCGCGCAGCTTTCGGTCCAGGGCCGCAAGCGGCTCATCCAGCAACAGCAGCTTGGGCTGCTTGGCCAGGGAACGCGCGAGCGCCACGCGCTGGCGTTGACCCCCGGAGAGCTGGTCCGGCCTGCGCCGCGCATACTCGCTCATATGCACCAGCTCCAGCATCTCGCCGACCCGGGTCCGGATCGCTTGCGCGGACAGCCGTTCCTGCTTCAGGCCGAACGCGACATTCTGCTCCACCGTCATGTGCGGGAACAGTGCGTAGGACTGGAACATCATGTTGACCGGCCGCTCGTAGGGCGGCATCCGGGTGATGTCCTGGCCCTCGATCAGGATCTGCCCCTGCGTGCTTCGCTCGAGGCCGGCAAGCATGCGCAGCAGCGTACTCTTGCCGCATCCGGAGGCACCGAGGAGCGAGAAGAACTCGCCCTTGAAGATGTTCAGCGAGACGTCGTCGACGGCGTAGGTCCGGTCGCCGAAGATCTTGGTGATCTTGCGGATCTCCAGGAACGGCCGGGCGTCCGGGTCTTGCCAGGCCTCGAGAACTCCAGGGTCAGGCCGGGTCTGGGGCATGTGGCAACCCGGGACTCGACGGCGCGCAGCAGCGGCGGCCAGGCCGCGGAAGCCGACCGCGCACGGTGGTCAGCATCGTCGGTGGCTCCGCGACAGTGCCGTCGAGAGGCATCGGCCGCCAGTTCAGCGTCCGGTCTTGATCTGGGTCCAGGCCCTGACCCGGGCACGTTGGATGTCGTCGGGCAGCGAGTCCAGCGTGACCAGCCGCTCGCGCAGTTCCGGGGTCGGGTACACGCCGGGATCGTCCCGGATGGCCGCGTCGACCCATGGAGTCGCCGCCGCGTTGGCGTTGGCGTAGGCCACCTCGTTGGTGATCTCGGCGATGTTCTCGGGGACCATCAGGAAGTCGATGAAGGCATGTGCGTTCTCGGGGTTCGGGGCATCTGCCGGGATCGCCATCAGGTCGAACCAGAGGACGGCACCCTCGCGGGGTATCCGGTAGGCCACCTCGACGCCGCGTCCGACCTCTTCGGCGCGATCACGGGCCTGGATCACGTCGCCGGAATAGCCGTGCGCCACGCAGAGATCGCCGTTGGCGAGGTCGTTGATGTATTTCGAGGCGTGGAAATAGCGGATGTGCGGGCGGACCTGCATGAAGGCCTCGGTCGCCGCCTGGATATCCTGGGGATCGGTGCTGTTGGGATCGAGACCCAGGTAAAGAAGCGCAGCGGCCAGGGCCTCGCCCTCGTCGTCCAGCACAGCGATGCCGCAGCCGGCCAGCTGTTCCGCAATCTCGGGGTCGAAGAGCAGGGACCAGCTGTCGAATTCCGCGTCCTCGCCCAGGATCTCCGTCACCCGAGTGACGTTGTAGCCGATGCCGGTGGTACCCCACATGTAGGGGACGGTAAACCGGTTGCCGGGATCCACCGATGCCAATTTGCTGGTGAGAACGGGGTCGAGGTTCTCGCGGTGGGGCAGCAGGGAGAAGTCGAGTGGTCGATACAGACCCGCCTGGATGTGGCGCTCGGCGAAGGGGTGTGCCGTGGGAAAGATCACATCGTAGCCACTGCGCCCGGCGAGCAGCTTGGCCTCGAGAATCTCATTGGCATCGTAGACGTCATACACGACTTTGATACCGGTTTGCTCCTCGAAACGCTCGATCACGTTCTCAGAGATGTAATCGGACCAGTTGTACACGTGTACAACCTGCTGGTCGGACGGCGAACAGGCGGCCAGGGCCAACCCCGCGCATGCCACCAGAACTCCCCGGAATCCTGTCGTCATCATCGTTTCCCCTGTTGCGAGTCGCAGCGAACGCCACGATGTTCGGGTTCGCGTGCGGGACTGTCAACCTTGTCCGTTGATCTGTCCTTTCATCCGGACAGGATCGGACGGCAGCGACGGCATCAGCGCCACGCAGGGCAGGCCGGGCTGCTAGACTCCGGTTATGCAGAGGAGGACAGCGATGAGCGAGAAATCCGTTTCGGATGATCTGATTCCCGTCGGCTATATCGGCCTCGGGATCATGGGGGCCCCGATGGTGCGAAACCTCCTGCGCGGTGGGGTGCCGGTGCAGGTCTGGGCGCGCCGGCTCGAGCAGGCGCAGAAACTCGTCGCCGATGGTGCGACGCTCGCGGACAGTTTCGAGCGCCTGATCGCCTCCGTCCGCGTGCTGTTCCTCAACGTTTCCGACACCCCTGACGTCGAAAGTCTGATGCTGGGCGAGGGGGGTATCCTGACCCGCGCCCAACCGGGGCTGATCGTGGTGGATCACAGCACGATCGATCCGATGCGCACGCGGGTGATTGCGGAACGTGCGCGCGAGGCGGGCATCGCGTTCGTGGACGCACCCGTGTCCGGGGGCGAACGCGGAGCGATCGACGGTACCCTGACCCTGATGCTGGGCGGGGCCGAGGCGGATATCGATCGCGTCCGACCACTGCTCGCGCTGGTCGGCAGGACCCTGACCCGGGTCGGGGAGAGCGGGGCCGGCCAGATCGCAAAGGCGTGCAACCAGCTCATCATCGGCGAGACGCTGGTGGCGATCGGTGAAGCCTATTCGCTGGCCGAGGGCGCCGGCGTGGATCCGGCCAGGGTGCGCGAAGCCCTGCTCGGCGGCTTTGCCGGATCGAAGGTGCTGGAGATGCACGGCCAACGTCTGCTCGACGACAACTTCGTTCCCGGGTTCATGGCCCACCTGCATGCCAAGGATATGGGGATCGTCGCCAACACGGCGGCCGGTCTCGGGCTGGATCTCGCGGGTGTGGAACGGGTGCGGGCGGCGCTGGCTCGCGCCCTGGAAAGCGGCCATGCCTACGACGATTCGACGATCCTCGCACGGTATTGTGTGCCGGACCGCTGAAGTCGATGCATCGAAGCTGCCTGACCCAAAGGAGATAGGTACCTTCCGGAAGGATTCCCACTTGCTTTATAGTATTTTTGAGCCTCAAAGACGCCGGCGGCCCGCCGTGCCCCGGCGCCGATCAACGGGATTCCTTCATGAGCGACAATGGCGACAATGCCGCTAGCCTTACTTTGTGCCGGACGGTCCGGGGCCGGGTTCGCATTCTCAACCCCTGCGAAGATCCGATGGGTGTGCTCGACCCCTCGAAGCCCCTGGGATACAACCCGGTGCAGCACCTTGCCATCGCGCTGGGCTGCTGCATGACCGAATTCGCGCGCCGTTTTCTCGAGCGCCGCAACCTTCCACAGACCCTGATGGCGACACTGGATTGGCAGGTCGACGGACGCCGCTGCCGCATCGCACGGATGGACCTGACGCTGCGCCTCGCGGTGACGCTCGACGACGAGGAGCGCCATATCCTCGACCGGATGATGAACCACTGCCCGGTACACCAGGCGCTGCACGGCAATGTGCCGGTACACATTCACGTGCAGAAGTTGGGCGAGGAGGAACTGCGGCTCGCCGAGGAGGCCTGAGGCGATCCGGAGCGCGGCGGCGTGCCGCCGTACTCCAGAGGGGTTGGGGATCTCAGCCCTTGCCCGCGAGCAGGGTCGCGCGGTCCGTATCCCAGCCGACAAGAATCTCTCCGGCACGTTCGATCACGGGCCTCCGGATCAGGGTGGGATGATCCAGCATCAGCGAACGCGCCCGGGTGGCGTCGATACCATCGCGGGTCTCGGCCGGCAGTTGGCGCCATGTGGTGCCGCGGCGGTTCAGCAGTGCATCCCAACCCACGCGTCCCAGCCAGCGATCGAGCAGCACTGCGTTCAGCCCATCCTTGTGGAAGTCGTGAAAACGGTATTCTAGGCCCGCCGCGGACAGTTCTCGACGGGCCCGGCGCACCGTGTCGCAGTTGGGAATGCCGTAGACGACAAGATCTGCCATCAGCCGGGAATGTCACGCAGCAATGCGTTCAGGCCAACCTTGGCCTTGGTCTTCTCGTCCACGCGCTTGACGATCACGGCACAGTAGAGCGAATACTTGCCGTCCTTGGAAGGCAGGTTGCCCGACACCACCACGGCACCCGCGGGAATTCGGCCATAGGTGATCTCGTCCTTTTCCCGGTCGTAGATCCGCGTGCTCTGTCCGATGTACACGCCCATGGAAATCACCGCGCCTTCCTCGACGATCACGCCCTCGACGATCTCCGAGCGGGCGCCGATGAAGCAGTTGTCTTCGATGATGGTCGGGGAGGCCTGCAGCGGTTCCAATACCCCGCCAATGCCCACGCCCCCGGACAGGTGGACGTTCTTGCCGATCTGGGCGCAGGACCCTACGGTGGCCCAGGTATCCACCATCGTGCCCTCGTCGACGTAGGCGCCGATGTTCACGTAAGAGGGCATCAGCACCACGTTCGGTGCGATGAAGGCACCCTTGCGCGCGGTCGCCGGCGGGACCACGCGCGCGCCACCGGCACGGAAATCGCGGCTGCTGGTGTCGGCAAACTTCGAGGGGACCTTGTCGTAGTAGTTGGTGAAGCCGCCCTTGATGAACTGGTTCTCCTCGATGCGGAAGGACAGCAGAACGGCTTTCTTCAGCCACTCGTGCACCACCCACTGCCCGTCGATCTTCTCGGCGACGCGTAAGGCTCCGCGGTCGAGTTGTTCGATGGTCTCGCGGACCGCGTCCTTCACCGTGGTCTCCACGTTGCGCGGGGTGATTTCCGCACGGCGCTCGAATGCGGATTCGATCACATTTTTAAGATCAAGCATTTGGGATCCTTTATTCAGGTTGTTTAGAGACGAAATTCGCCTTCGGTTGCGCGACGGCCCTTGCCGCAGAAGGAACCATCTGGAGTGCGGGAGCTTGCTCCCGCTTTCGGAGGCTCGGGAAACCCAAAGCAGCGGCAAGCCGCCGCACCCCACAATGGGGTATCCGCGCTCATCCGCCCTCCAGCAGCGTTCGGATACGTGTGGCCGCTTCGACACAGGCGTCCGGCTCCGCGACCAGAGCCATGCGCACGTGGCCGGCGCCCGGATCGCCGCCGGCAGTCGGACGCGAGAGGTACCGACCGGGAAGCACCGTGACGTTGACCTGCTGTTTGAGGCGCCGAGCGAAGGCCTCATCGTCACCACCGGGGACCCGTGGCCAGAGATAAAAGCCGGCGTCGGGCCTTGCAACCTCCAGCACGGGTTCGAGCAAAGGCAGCACCGCGGCAAATTTCGCGGCGTATTGCCAGCGGTTCTCGTGGACGTGCATTTCGTCCGCCCAGGCGGCTGCGCTGACGGCCTGGACCGGTCCCGGGAGTGTGCAGCCGTGGTAGGTCCGGTACAACGCAAAGCGCTCCAGAATGCCGGCGTCCCCAGCGACGAATCCGCTGCGCAATCCCGGCAGATTCGATCGCTTCGAAAGGCTATGGAAGGCCACACAGCGTGAAAAGTCCGTGTTGCCGAGACGTGCGGCTGCGCCCAGAAGTCCCGGAGGTGGCGCCTCGTCAGGCGGATAAATCTCGGAGTAGCACTCATCCGCGGCGATGACGAAGTCGTGCCGTTCGGCACGTTCGATCAGGTCGCTCAGCTGCTTCTCGGACATGACCGCACCGGCGGGGTTGCCTGGATTGCAGATGTATAGCAGCTGCACACGGTTCCAGAGCGCGGCGGGCAGATCCTCGAACTGTGGCTGGTATCTGTGGGCCTGTTCCAGGTTGTAGAACAGCGGCTCGGCGCCGGCGAGCAGGGCGGCGCCTTCGTAGATCTGGTAGAACGGGTTGGGCATCAGGACGCCCGCATCGGGCCCGGACGTGACCACCGCCTGTGCGAGGGCGAACAGGCCTTCGCGAGTCCCGTTCAGCGGCAATACCTGCCGCTCTGCGTCGACGCCAGGAAGGTTGAACCGGAGCCGGAGCCAGTGGGCGATGGCCTCGCGGAGCACGGGTCCGCCGCGCGTGGTCGGATAGCGATTGAAGCCGGACAGGGCCTGTTCGAGGACGGGTTGGACGAAGGCCGGCATCGGATGCCGGGGCTCGCCGATGGACAGCGCGATGGGCGTTGGCGTCGCCACGGGCTGCAGATCGGCGAGCAGGGCCTGCAGGCGCTGGAACGGGTAGGGCTGCAGGCGATCGAGGTTCGGGTTCATTGGTGGGTACGGACTCTTCAGCGCGATCTGGGTGGGGGCCTGCAGGCGCCCGCAAACTGGCGGGTGGGTAGTATACCCAACGCGGTGCAGCGCGCTCTGTTCCTCGGATGTCCGGCCAGTCAGGGGTTCCCGCGCTGCAGGATTTCGAGAGCGCGTGTGATGGGAGCCTCGGACCATCCGAATTGTGCATAACCGGACCGCAGGTGGGACAGGTACTCTGCCCGCACGGGAAGGCCGGCGGTGACCCGGTCCGGATGGGCAATCCAGGTATGTGCCAGACGGATTCCCGGGCCGCCGTTCGGCCGGAAAGGAAGCGCGATGCGCAGGTAGTGGTTCGGGGCGCCCTCGAAGCGATCCATCGCCTGCAACTGTGCCAGGCTGAGATCGTGCAGCGCACCGGGGCAGTCGTCCACACCCGTGTAGCGGATGTTCGCGACCACGTTGCGTCTGATCGCCGCCCGCTTGTCGAGAGTCAGTCGGAAGCCCTCAAGGCGACCTGGACGGCGACGGCCAACGGGTCCGATCCGCGCTTCGATGCGTGCCAGACTGAGGTTCGATCCGTAAGCGATTGCAGGTTGGTCGCCCGGTCGCCGTTCGATCAGATATCGACGGTAATCCCCGTGCGGGATCAGGACTCCGGCATCGGGCTCGCGGTTGTAGAAATAGGTCTCGACGGTTTCCCCCTGACCCGAGAAGTGGCGTGCGGAAACGGCTTCGCGACGATAAAGGGAACCCTCGGGATCCCGCGCATCAAAGTCTTCGATACGGTCGATGCGTTGCAGCGCGGAGGCATCCACGAGGTAGATCTCCCCGACGACCAGCCCCCGACCGGCAAGCAGCCCCGGGTAGCTGCCGAGGTCGAACAACCGACCCGACAGCAACGCCGGTCCCAGGAACCGCGAACCGCGCAGCACCTGAGCGCGACTCAGGCCGCGCAGCAGCGTGCCGTACACGAAGAGCTTTTTCATGCCCGCACGTGAATGGGGATTGGGTGCCTGGTCCATGGGATTCAATACTGCAGCAAGGCCTTGGTTTCGTGAAAGGGGCAATATCCCCGGGGTGAGCGACTTCTCCCTATTTGCGGGAAAAAGTCCCCGGAGGGTAGGAGCGACCTCCGGTCGCGATCCGTGGTCTCGGTAGATCGCGATCCCGCCGGGCGAAGGGCATCGCGGCTGGAAGCCGCTTCTACGGGGGGTATGGTTTGGGGCTGCGTGGCTTTTCCGTGCATCGCGGGGTGTTTTGTTGAATGCGGGGGCTGTCTTCGCCAAACTCGCCACCATTGATTCGAGAGAAGTAGACCCAGGGGCGTTTCCGCCCCTCCTTTTTCGGGTAAAATGGGACCAATTCAGTACTGTTTAACGGAGCCGACCAGCAGCCATGTTGCGCATCAGTAAGCTCAGTGACTACGCGATCGTCCTTCTTTGCGAGATAGCAAGGGAGCGGGGCGGGCAGGGTACGACTGCGCGCCAGTTGGCCGCGAGTACCCAAATCGCGCTGCCAACCGTGGTCAAGTTGCTGAAACTGCTGAAGGACGACGGAGTTCTGCTCTCCATGCAGGGCCGCAATGGCGGCTACCGGTTGGCGCGCCGGCCCTCCGAAACCAATCTCGCGGTGATCATCGAGGCCGTCGAAGGCCCGATCGCTCTGACCGAGTGCATGAGCGAGGAACTGGACTGCCAGATCCATAGCAAGTGCAACACCCGCCCGCACTGGGTGCACATCAACGCAGCCTTTCGCCAGGCCCTCTCCGTGGTGACCCTGAACGACCTCACGACCGGCACCATGCCGGTCCCGGTCACTTGGGGTGGAATCCGGGCGACGGCCCTCTGAACGAATTAACCAGCAAACCGAGGCCAGAACCATGTCCACGCATTCTCAAGACGTCGAGCAACTCGTCAAGCGCGAGTACAAGTACGGATTCAGCACCGATATCGATCAGGAAATCCTGCCGCCGGGGCTGAACGAGGACGTGATCCGCGCGATCTCGGCAAAGAAGCGCGAGCCGGAGTTCATGCTGAACTGGCGGCTGGAAGCGTACCGGCACTGGCTGACGATGAAAGAGCCGGGCTGGGCACATGTCCACTACCCGAAGATCGACTATCAGGCCGTCTCGTACTATGCAGCCCCGAAAAGCGACGACGATGCCCCGAAGAGCCTGGACGAGGTCGATCCGAAGCTGCTCGAGACCTACGAGAAGCTGGGTATCCCGCTGCACGAGCGTGCGCGTCTGGCCGGGGTCGCGGTGGATGCCGTGTTCGACAGCGTATCGGTGACGACGACGTTCAAGGAGAAACTCGGCGAAGCCGGCGTGATCTTCTGTTCTTTCTCCGAAGCCGTGCACAACCACCCTGAGCTGGTGCAGAAGTACCTGGGAACGGTGGTCCCCTCGGGCGACAACTTCTTCGCAGCCCTGAATGCCGCGGTCTTCTCCGATGGCTCCTTCGTGTATATCCCGAAGGGCGTTCGCTGTCCGATGGAATTGTCGACCTACTTCCGCATCAATGCGATGGACACCGGGCAGTTCGAACGCACGTTGATCATCGCCGAAGAAGGCTCCCACGTGAGCTATCTCGAGGGCTGCACGGCGCCGCAGCGGGATCGCAACCAGTTGCACGCGGCGGTGGTGGAACTGATCGCGCTGGACGACGCCGAGATCAAGTACTCGACGGTGCAGAACTGGTACCCCGGCGACGAGGAGGGCAAGGGCGGGATCTACAATTTTGTGACCAAGCGCGGTGAGTGCCGCGGCCGCAATAGCAAAATCTCCTGGACCCAGGTCGAGGCCGGTTCGGCGATCACCTGGAAATACCCGAGCTGCGTGCTGTTGGGCGATAACTCGGTGGGTGAGTTCTACTCCGTCGCGGTCGGCAACAACATGCAGCAGATCGACAGCGGCACGAAGATGATCCACGTCGGGAAGAACACCCACAGCACGATTATCTCCAAGGGGATTTCCGCGGGGCGCGCGAACAATGCCTATCGCGGCCTGGTGAAGATCCTTGGTGGCGCCGAGGGTGCCCGGAATTACACGCAATGCGACTCGCTGCTGCTCGGCGACCGCTGCGGCGCGCACACCTATCCCTACATCGAGGTGAAGAATCCCAGCGCACAGGTGGAGCACGAGGCGACCACCTCGAAGATCGGCGACGATCAGATCTTCTACCTGAAGCAGCGCGGGATCTCGGAAGAGGACGCGGTGAACATGATCGTCAATGGCTTCTGCAAGGAAGTCTTCGGCGAACTGCCGATGGAGTTCGCGGTCGAGGCCCAGGCCCTGCTCGCGGTATCGCTCGAAGGAGCGGTCGGCTGAGCCCGCTGCGCCGATCGACTGGAGGAGGATGAAATGAACGTGCAGGAACTGATGGAAGCTTTCCAGATGCTTCCGGATTGGGAAGACCGGTACAAGATGATCGAGGATCTGGGCGGACACATGCCCAACCTGCCGGCCGAGCAGTTGACCGAGGAAAACCGGATCAAGGACTGCAACACTCAGGCCTGGCTGACCGCGCACCTGAGTGACGAGGATCCGCCGAAGCTGGTCTTTCATGCGGATGCCGAGACGTCTCTCGTTCGTGGGCTGATGGCGCTGATGCTGCTGCCGTTTCGCGACAAGACCCCGGAGGAGGTGTTGGCCACCGATCCCGAGGAGCTGTTCGGTCCGCTGGGTCTGGAGTCCGCGCTGAGCCCGACTCGACGTGCAGGCATGGAGGCGCTGATGTTCCGTGTCCGCGAACTGGCCATCGAACACGCGGCGACCGCCTGACGCGATGAAGCACGCGCGAGCCTCGCGTCGGGGGGAAACGCCGAAGGGTGTTGTTCGCCGAGCCAGTGCACGCGCGACCGCATACGAGAATTCAACCGAACGGCCGCATGGCCCGCACAATCTTTCCAGGAGAACATGTAATGCTGAAGATCAACAACCTGCAGGCCCGGGTCGAGGCGGCCGAAATCCTCAAGGGCATCGATCTCGAGGTCAAGGCGGGCGAAGTGCACGCCATCATGGGTCCGAACGGCTCGGGTAAAAGTACGCTATGCCAGGTGCTCGGCGGCCGCGATGGCTACGAGGTGACCGGCGGTACCGTTGAATACCTGGGCAAGGACCTGTTCGAACTCGAACCCGAGGAACGCGCTCGCGAGGGCATTCTGTTGGGCTTCCAGTACCCGGTGGAGATTCCCGGCGTCAAGAACATCTATCTGCTGAAAGAGGCCTACAACGCCCAGCGCAAGCATCGCGGCGAGCCCGAGGCGGACACTTTCCAGTTCCTGAAACTGGTGCGCGAAAAGCTGAAGACCATGCAGATGGACGAAAGCTTCTTGCACCGTGCGGTGAACGTGGGCTTCTCCGGCGGTGAGAAGAAGCGCAACGAGATCCTGCAGATGCTGGTCCTGGAACCGAAACTCGCTCTGCTGGACGAGACTGATTCCGGCCTGGACATTGATGCGCTCAAGGTGGTCTCCGACGGCGTCAACCGATTGCGTTCGCCGGATCGTGCGATCGTGCTGGTGACCCACTACCAGCGCCTGCTGAGCCACATCGAGCCCGATTTCGTCCATGTCCTGTCCGACGGGCGCATCATCAAGTCCGGCGACAAGACCCTGGCCCACGAACTGGAGCGCAACGGCTACCACGGGATCATCGAGGAGGCGGCATGAGCACGAACGCCCTGAGCCAACACTACGCCGAGCAGGTGCAGCGCCTGCAGGACGGGCTGCCCGGCGCCATTCCCGAGTGGCTCGCCGGCCGCCGCCGCGGTGCCGCCGCGCGCTTTTCCGAGGCAGGCTTCCCCGATCCGCGCCAGGAAGAGTGGAAGTACACCAACGTTCGTCCGATCGCAGCCAAGCCCTTCGTGGCGGCGGTGACCGATGCCCCGATGTCGGAGGATGCGCTGCGCGCGATAGGCTTCGAGGGCCTGGATGCCTACCGCATGGTCTTCGTGGACGGACGGCTGCGCGCGGAATTCTCCGATCTGGCCGATCTTCCCTCAGGGGTCACCGTGCAGGGCCTGAGCGAGGCGTTGTCCTCCGATCCGGACCCGTTGGAGCCCTTGCTCGGTACGCTGGCGCATGATCGTTTCTCGAGTTTTGCCGCGGCAAATATGGCATTTTTGACGGACGGCGCGGTGATCCGGCTGGGCAAGGGCGTACGCCTGGAGCGGCCCCTGCACCTGTTGATCGTCGGTTCCGCCGGTGGTCCGGTGACCTGGAGCCACCCCCGCGTGCTGATTCAGGCCGGCGAAGGCTCCGAGGCCACGGTGATCGAGCACTATGCCGACCTCGAAGGTGCCAGCGGCTTCACCAATACGGTGACGGAACTGCGTGCCGAGGCCGGGGCACAGCTGCGCCATTACCTGCTGCAGGACCACGCCGATAGTGCGTATCACGTGGGTAGTCTTTTCATCCAGCAGCGGCGCGACAGCCGTGTGACTTCGCACAACGTGAATCTCGGCGGCCGCCTGGTTCGCCACGATCTGAATGTCGACCTGACCGAGCCGGGTGCGGAGATCGAACTCAATGGCCTATTCCTCGTGGGCGGACGCCAGCACGTGGATACCCATACCCGGGTTCATCATTCCTCGCCACACACGACGAGCCGGGAACAGTACCGGGGTATCGGCCAGGGCCACGGTCGGGGCGTGTTCAAGGGCCGGGTGCTGGTGGAGCGGGGCGCGCAGAAGACCGATGCCCAGCAGCACAGTGCCAATCTGCTGCTCTCGCCGAACGCGGAGATCGACACCAAACCGGAACTGGAAATCTACGCTGACGATGTGAAGTGCGCCCACGGCGCGACCGTCGGCCAGCTCGACGAGACATCGATGTATTACCTGCGCAGCCGCGGTATCGATGCCGAGGCGGCGCGAGGCATGCTGGTGTTCGCCTTCGCCGACGAGGTCCTCGAGCGGATGGAGCTGCTTCCCGTGCGCACCAGCATCGAAAACCGGCTGGCGGCGCGGCTCCCGGAAGCCGGTGCGATCGACGTCATCGGCTGAGCGGGCCCACGATCATTCGCAGTAGAAACCTTGGACAGAGAGGCCAGGACATGCAGGTTCAGGAAATGATCAAACTCAGCCGTGACTGCCCGGCGGTTGCGGTGCCCGCGGGGCAACGGGTGATGATCGGTGAGGGCGCCGAAGTCGGACTGGTGCAGGCGCTCGGCGGCAGCTATACGGTCACCGCACAGGGCCGGATGTTCCGGATCGATGCCAAGGACGCGGATGCGTTGGGCAAGGAGCCCACACCGCGCCCCGAATTGCCGGAGAATGCCTCGGACGAGGAGGTCGAAAAGCTGGTCTGGGATCAGATGCGGGGCTGTTACGATCCCGAGATTCCGATCAACATCGTCGACCTGGGGCTGATCTACCGCTGCGAGATCGAGCGCAATCCCAACGGTGGACGCTCGGTGAACATCGACATGACCCTGACCGCGCCCGGTTGCGGTATGGGCAACGTGATCGCGACCGATGTGTGGCAGCGGGTGATGGAAGTACCGACCGTCGAGGAGGCCACGGTGGAGGTCGTCTTCGATCCGCCCTGGGACGCCTCGCGCATGACCGAGGCCGCGCGCCTGCAGACGGGAATGTTCTGATGAGCGGGTGGGTGGACGTGGCCCCGCCGAACGAAATCGAGCCGGGGGAGCGTCGGTTGGTCGATGTGGATGACGTGCCGGTCCTCGTCTTCAATGTCGAGGGCGACTTCCATGCCATCGAGGACATGTGTTCGCATGAGGAATATCCCATGGCCGACGGCGAGGTCAAGGGCGATCGCATCACGTGCCCGCAACACGGGGCCGAGTTTTGCCTGCGCACCGGCGCGGCACTGACCGCTCCCGCCTATGAGCCCCTGACTACCTTCCCGGTGCGGATTCACGAGAACATGGTGCAGGTCCGCGATGATCGCTGGGATTGAGACTGAACCGTCCGGCCCCATCGTTGAGCCAGCAGATTTGACACGTTTCAGGAGAAGTAGCCAATGAACACCACGGCCGTTGAGAGCAGCACCCCGACCAGCACCGCGCAGGTGCCCGAGGCAGACCGCGTCCGAGCGACGGAGAAGGCCACGCGTCACATCCTGAAACAGATGGAGTCGGATCCATCCGCGATCGGGTTCCGTCTCGAGGTGAAGCGCACGGGGTGCTCCGGTTGGATGTACGTGGTCGACCTGGTTCGCGAGGCGCGCGACGACGACATGATTTTCAGCGTCGGCGGTGGTCTCGACGTCTACGTCGATGAGAAGAGCTTCGGCTTCGTCCATGGCACCGAGATCGACTTCGTCTCCGAGGGGCTGACGCGGCAGTTGGTTTTCAACAATCCCAACGTCACGGCCGAATGCGGCTGTGGCGAGAGCTTCTCCATCTAGGCTATAGGGGCAGCGGCTGAAGTGCGGGACCGAGCCCCGCACTCCATCGGATCAGAGGCCGAGGGCGTGTCGCAGTGCGTCGATCCGGGGCGTCTGTTCCCAGGTGAAATCGGGATGCTCCCGGCCGAAATGCCCGAAGGCCGCGGTGGCTGCGTAGATCGGCCGGCGGAGATCGAGATCCCGGATGATGCCGGCAGGTGTCAGGTCAAAGACATCCCGTACGGCCTGTTCCATGCGGGATCCCGCGACTAACCCCGTCCCATGTCCGTCGACGCGGATCGACACCGGATCCGGACGCCCGATGGCATACGCCAGCTGCACGGTACAGCGCCTCGCGGCACCGGCTGCGACCAGGTGTTTGGCCAGCCAGCGGGCAGCGTAGGCCGCGGAGCGGTCCACCTTGGTCGGGTCCTTCCCCGAGAACGCGCCGCCTCCGTGCGGACAACTCGCCCCGTAGGTGTCGACGATGATCTTGCGGCCGGTGAGGCCGGTATCACCCTGCGGTCCGCCGATCTCGAACCGCCCTGCCGGGTTGACGAGGTAGCGGATTTCGGGGGCGCGCAGCGCAGGGGGAATGACCGGTTCGATCAGATGCCGGATCGTCTCCCGTTCCACGTCCGCGTCCGTGATCGTCCCCTGGAGTTGGGTGGACAGCACCACGGTCTCCACCGCCGTGGGCCGTCCATCCGTGTAGCGGACGGAGACCTGCGACTTGGCGTCGGGCCGCAGCCAGGCGAACTCCGGCAGTCGACGCAGGTCGTGCTGGCGCTGCATCAGGCGGTGCGCAAGCTGGATCGGCAAGGGCATCCGTTCCGGGGTTTCATCGCAGGCATAACCGAACATCAGTCCCTGATCTCCGGCCCCGAGAACGCCGCGCTCGCGCTCGATGCCTTTGGCGATCTGCACGGACTGCCCGTGGATCCGGATCAGAACCTCGCAGGTCTCGGGATCGATACCGGGAAATCCCGCGTCGTAACCGGTATCGCGCAGCAACTCGCGAACCACCTCGTCCAGGGCGTCCCGGAGGGTCCTGAGCCCGTCCTCGCCATCCAGGCGAAACTCACCGGCCAGAACGACCAGGCCCTCGGTGAGCAAAGTCTCGCAGGCCACCTTGGCATTGCGGTCCAGCTGCAGGCAGCGGTCCAGTACGCTGTCCGAAATGCGGTCGGCCAGTTTGTCGGGATGCCCGTCGGACACGGACTCGGAGGTGAAGAGCCAACTCTCGGTCACGTCTTCGTCTCCATACCCCTACTGTTCGGGGCGAATCGGATATTCGATCTCCGCGTCGGCACGCAAGTCATCCATGAAGGCGCGCAGCGCTCGGGCTTGCAGGATTTCCTCGATCTGTGTGCGCACTTCGGCGAGCGGCGGCGGGGCCGTCTCGCGGGTATCCTCCAGCAGAATCACATGCCAGCCGAACTGGGTCTGCACCGGTTCAAGGGTGTACTCACCGGGCTCCAGTGCCTCGAGCGCCTCGGTGAACGCGGGGATCATCTGCTCGGGCGCGAACCAGCCGAGGTCGCCCCCCTCGGGTGCGGAGGCATCCTGCGAGTGCGTTGCAGCAAGCTCGGCGAAGTCGGCGTCTTCCTCGAGCGCCGCGATGACCTGTCGGGCTTCCGCCGCGTCATCGACCAGGATGTGCCGCGCACGGTACTCGACCGAACCGAACGCAGCGACCTGGGCGTCGTACTCCGCCTGGACCTCGGCGTCCGAGAAGCTCATTTCCCGGGCCCTGCGTTCGATCACCTCCGAGGCCAGCAGGCCGATCTCCATGTTGCGCAGGATGATCTGGATTTCCATCTCCTGATCGATGCCCTGGGCAATGGCTTCCTGGCGTAGCAACTCCAGGTTGATCAGTTCCTCGAGAACGCCATCCGGGCGCACCGGGTCAGGGGCGCCGTCGAGGCCGGTGTAGGCAAAGACGTCGGCGCGTGTGATCGGCATCCCGTTGATCACCACGAGCGTTTCCGCGTCCGGCGCGACCGCTTCCTGCAGGGTGTCGGGTCGTTCACATCCGCTGAGCAGAACGAGGGTGGCAAGGAGCAGCGGGGCTGCGATTCGGATATCCATCGTGAGGCTCCGGTGTGGGCGTGGGTTGGCGAGGGGCGGCGCAAGCCCGCTCCCCATGACCTTTCTGGGTGGCAGTCAGGGCAGAACGTGCTTGAATGGACGAACCAGGACCTCGTGGAACACACCGGTCTTCGTGTAGGGATCGGCATGCGCCCAGGCCGTGGCTTCGTCCAGCGAAGGGAATTCCGCAACGATCAGGCTCCCGGTGAAACCGGCCGTGCCGGGATCAGGGCTATCGATCGCGGGCAGGGGACCGGCCAGTAACAGACGCCCTGCATCGCGCAGGGCCTCCAGACGCGCAAGGTGTTCGGGTCGCACGGCAAGGCGTCGCTCCAGACTGTCGGGCGCGTCCTGGCCAAGGATCACGTACAGCATGAGGGTTTCCTTGGATTGAGGTTGACCTCAACGGAGTATACATCGCAGCGGCCGGCTGGTTCGGCGCGGGGCTCCCGAAAGCGGCGGCAAGCCGCCGCACTCCATACAAGCGTTGTTGCCGCGTTGCTCACCGGTGCCTGCTGTTATGATAGAGGGTTAAACAAACCTGCCACGGTTCCCTTCATGAACGTGATCAACGTCCATCCTGAAAATCCGCAGCCGCGCCTGATGCAGCAGGCGGTGGCGCGGCTTGAGCAGGGTGCCGTCATTGTCCTGCCTACCGACGCCTGCTACGCGTTGGCCTGCAGGCTTGGCGACAAGGCGGGTGCCGAGCGCATTCGACGGTTGCGCCAGGTCGATGAAGACCACCATCTGACCCTGCTCTGTCGCGATCTTTCCGAGTTGGGCCTGTATGCCAAGGTGGACAACTCCGCATTCCGCCTGATGAAGGCGCTGACCCCGGGTCCTTACACCTTCATCCTCCCCGCAACACGCGAGGTTCCCCGACGGCTGCAGCACCCGAAGCGGCGCACGGTGGGCCTTCGTGTGCCGGACAGCCGTGTGGTGCAGGCGTTGTTGAAGGAATTGGGAGAACCCCTGATGTCGGCGACGCTGCAAATGCCCGGCGACCCGCATCCGCTCAGCGAGCCTTGGGAGATCGAGGAACGGCTCGGTCGCCAGGTGGACGGGATCGTCGACAGCGGGGCGGGAACGCTGGAGGCCACCACGGTGATCGATCTGACCGGACCGGTACCGGAGGTGGTGCGGCACGGATTGGGTCCGGTGAATTTCCTCGATTGAGCGGACACGTTTACTCTCTGGTCCTGCGGGGCTCATCGGCGCCCCGTTTGGCATACGTACCTGTTTGCTTGGGGAAACGCTGGACCATTCGAGTTCGTTCCTGGTTCGGCAAGCCCAACGAAAAGCGGAATCAACATCTTACCGTTCGTCCGGAGCGTGTGAAGATCCCTGTTCAGCGCTTCCACAGCGACAGACCGGGGTTGTCCAGGAGAGTGCAGTGCGAAAGATATTGATCCTGTGCTTGTTGCTCGTGTTGGCTGCGGCCGCGTGGCCGATCTACGTGGGTGTGCAGGTGGAGACCGCGCTGCGCGATACCCGGCTGGGTCAGCTGGGTGATTTTCGCTTTCATCACACCGTCACGGACTACAATCGCGAAAACTATCGGGCGCGCGCCAGCACCGTGCTCAATGTCGTCGGCGACGGCATGGACTTCGAACTGAACCTGGACCACCGGATCAGGCATCGCCTGCTGGGTGCCGCAGTGGATACACGGCTGTCTTCGAGACAGAATTCCGCTGACCTTCCGCCGCAATGGCGTGCCGCGCTTGCCCAGGCTCAGCCCCGCGCGGACAGCTGGGTGGGACTGGGTGGCGGGGTCAGTTCGAGGTTGTCGACCCGTCCCGTACAGGTCGTCTGGACCGACGCGGGTGCGCAGAACCAGGGTGGTCGGTTGCTGGAGGTCGGCACCGGGCAAGGAGGTCTGTCACTCTCACGCGAACGCCTCGTCTTGAGCTTCGATACCGAGATCCTCCGGCTGTACTCCGGGGGCACGAGTCTGCTCTTGGACGATTTCCATTATGGAGTGCTAGTGCATCCGGGACCCGAGGGACTGTATGGGCGTCTGCCGGACTACGATCTGGGACTCGGGGCGGGCCGCCTGAGTCTGCATCGGGATGGACGGGAACTGTTCGGCGTTGACTCGCTCCAGATGAGTGCCTGGCAGAACTCGACCCTCAGGCAGATAGACAGTCTGCTGAGATTGCGCGCGAAGGAGGTTCGTAGCGCGGACCTCGAACTCGAGGGTCTGGATCTGCACCTGAGCGCCCTTCGCTGGCATCGGCCTACTGTCATGGGTTTCGTTCAGGCGCGGGAGAGCATGGCTGCCATGGAACTGGACGCCCAGGCGAGGGCAGGACTGATCCTGGGAATAGTGCTGGACGGCCTGCAGCAGATGATCGCTCATGATCCACGGCTCCAGGGTGGCATCAGCGTGAACAGTGACCCCGAAAAGCGGCTGCGTGTGCATCTGGACCTGGGCCTGTTGGGCGATGCCGAACGGATCGCCACGCGTCCGCTGGAGGCGCTGGATTTCGATCTGGATGTGGAGATGGGCATGGCGTTGTTCGAGGAACTGGACACCCTCGCGGGCGCTTCCGAGGTGCTACGCACCTGGCTCGAACTGGGCATCACCGATGGATGGATCGAGGTTCGTGACAGCGAGTTGAGGAGTCGGCTGCGGATGGATGAGGGCCGCTTGCTGATCAACGAAAGAGATCAGACGATCCTGCTTCTTGCGCTGGTGTTCGCCCTTGGTCAGGGCATGTTCTAATGTCAGGTTATTCATGAATCAGAAAGGGTATTCTTCGTGAGCGGCAATCAGGGAACGAACCGGCGCGTGCTCTCCGGCATGCGGCCGACCGGGCGCCTGCATCTGGGTCACTACCATGGGGTGTTGAAGAACTGGCTTGAACTCCAGCACAGCTATGAGTGCTTCTTCTTCGTCGCCGATTGGCATGCCTTGACGACGCACTACGAGTCCCCGGGAGACCTTGGTCAGCATGTGACCGACATGGTGATCGACTGGCTCGCTGCCGGGGTCAGCCCGAGCGCCGCAACCCTGTTCGTGCAGTCACGCGTCCCCGAGCACGCGGAACTTCACCTGTTGCTGTCGATGTTTACCCCCCTGGGATGGCTGGAGCGCGTGCCCAGCTACAAGGATCAGCAGGAACAACTGCGCGAGCGCGACCTCGCCACCTACGGATTCCTCGGGTATCCGGTCCTGCAGAGCGCCGACATTCTCGCCTACCGTGCAGGACTCGTCCCCGTGGGCGAGGACCAGGTCGCGCATCTGGAGGTGACCCGGGAGATTGCGCGCCGTTTCAACCACCTGTACGGACGCGAACCCGGTTTTGCGGAAAAGGCCGAGGCGGCGATCGACAAGATGGGCAAGAAGATCGCGAAGCGCTATCGCGAGTTGCGCCGGCGCTTCCAGGAGCAGGGCGAGGAAGAGGCCCTGGACGTGGGACGAGCGCTGCTGGAAGGGCAGCAGAACATTTCCCTCGGCGACCGTGAGCGGCTGTTCGGTTATCTGGAGGGCGGTGGCAAGATCATCCTGCCGGAACCGCAGGCCATGCTTACCCCGACCGCGAAGATGCCTGGGCTGGATGGGCGCAAGATGTCCAAGAGCTACAACAATGCGATCAGCCTGCGCGCCGAACCGGCGCAGGTCGAAGCCCAGATCAGGACCATGCCCACCGACCCCGCCCGGGTTCGGCGCACGGATCCCGGAGAGCCCGACAAGTGTCCGGTCTGGGCGCTGCACCAGGTCTACACACCGGAGTCCACGCGCGTGGAACTCGCGGCCGGCTGCCGTTCGGCCGGGATCGGTTGCGTCGACTGCAAACGTCCGCTGATCGAGGCCGTCCTGGCCGAGTTGCGGCCGATCCAGGAACGCGCACGTGAATACGCCTCCGATCCGGCTTTGGTGAAGAACATCATCACCGAGGGCTCCGACGCGGCGCGGGAGGAGGCCAGGGAAACGCTCGAGGAAGTGCGCCGCGCCATGGGCCTGGACTACCTGCGCTGATGGCCGAGCCAGGCCTGGCCGAGGAGATCCGCGCGTGACCGAGACGGAAGTCGAGGAGATCGAGCGCCCGCTGGAGGCCGACTGGTCGTGTCGGGTGAACGGCAGTCCGATGGGAGACATGCCGGCGGACCTCTACATCCCGCCGGACGCCCTGGAGGTCTTTCTGGAATCCTTCGAGGGTCCGCTGGATCTGCTGTTGTACCTGATCCGGCGCCAGAACCTGGACATCCTTGCGATCCCCATTGCCGAGATCACCCGCCAGTACATGGCGTACATCGAGGTGATGCAGGCGCTGCGTCTGGAACTCGCGGGAGAGTATCTGGTGATGGCCGCGCTGCTGGCGGAAATCAAATCACGCATGCTGTTGCCGCGCCCCGCCGGGTCTGCCGAGGACGACGAGGAAGATCCGCGCCTGGCGCTGATCCGGCAACTGCAGGAATACGAGCGCTTCAAGGCTGCCGCCGAGCGGATCGACGACATCCCACGCCTGGAACGGGACGTCTTCCATGCGCACGCGTCGCGAGACGCCCTTGCCGCCCCGCCGGCACCAGCGCCGGCGCTGGACGACCTGATCGAAGCGCTGGTTGGGGTACTGCGCCGCGCCAGTCTGAGCGCACACCATCAGATCAGTGCCGAGGCGCTCTCCGTGCGCGAGCGAATGGCGCGCATCCTCGAGACGCTGGAACACGAGGAGTTCGTCGATTTTGTCAGTCTGCTCGTGGTCAGCGAAGGCCGGCCCGGCGTTGTTGTGGCGTTTCTGGCGGTGCTGGAGTTGAGCAAGGGAGGGCTGTTGGAGTGGGGCCAGAGCGAAGCCTTCAGCCCCATTCAGGTCCGGCGTCGGATGGCCGCGGTCATCGACTCGTGAAGGACGTCGAGCCGGCCACCGTGGAACCGCGTACGGAGGAACTGGAGTTGGTCCTGGAGGCCATCCTGTTCGCCGCCTCGGAGCCGGTTCCGATCAAGGATCTACTCGCGGCATGCAGTACCGTGGAGTCCGGCGGACCCGAACGGGAAGAGCTGGATGCCGCGCTCGAGCGCCTGGCGGCGCATTATCTCCACCGGTCGATCGAGTTGGTTCGATCGGCGGGGGGATACCGCTTCCGGGTGCGTCCGCGCTTTTCCGCACAGGTGCAGGCGGCCCAACCGGAACGGCCGCCACGGCTCTCCCGGGCCTTGCTGGAGACCCTCGCCATCATCGCCTACCGGCAACCGGTGACCCGTGCCGAGATCGAGGATATTCGGGGCGTCGCGGTGAGCACGCAAATCATGCGTACCCTTACGGAGCGGGAGTGGGTACACGTGGTCGGGCACAAGGAAGTTCCTGGCCGTCCCGGACTCTACGCGACGACACGAACCTTCCTCGATGATCTTGGCCTGGGTCGGCTGGACGAACTCCCGCCATTGGACGATCTGCGCGAATTGGTCGACCTGCCCTCCGAAACGGCCGATGCCGCGCTGCCCCTACCCTCACGGTCGCTGGAAGGCGGGGAGGAGCCTCCGCCAGAATCGTAGCGGGCCGTGCGAAGGGTGGTGTAACCGGTGTGGAGGAGGGGTTGTGAGCCGGTTTTGACTGTGCTAGAAATTGCGCAGGACGAACACAAAGGATACGGGCATGGATGCTCAGGGTTGGAATCGGCACGGGATGTGCCGCTGGCTTTTCTTCTTCGCGATCGCCGTGTGCATCGCTTCCCCGTTCCCCACGACCGTGGCGAAGGCCAACGAGTCCGGTGTCACTTGGCTGTTCGAACAGCAGGGGCACGACGGGCGAATGGCCACTCCGGCGGACGAAACCACCCCCTCGCACGCCAGCCTTGAGGCGCTGCGCGTGCTCCAGCCCGCCATCGATCAGGCGGAGGCATGGGCGGAGCTGCGGCAGTTCGTCGAGCAGGCTTCGGGTGCGGGAATTCCGGATGTCCCGCGTCGGTTGATCGCCCTGACCCTGTCGGGCGAATTCGATGCAGCAGGTCTTGCGGAGCTGCGCCGGCATCAGAGTCCGGACGGCGGATTCGCCTCCGAACCCGACCACCAGAGCAGTGTCCTCGACACGCTCGACGCACTGGAGGCCCTCGCAGCAGTCGGGTTTGGCGATTTCGACGTGCTCCAGCCCGCCATCGCCTTCGTCGCTGCGCGCCAGCGTAGCGATGGTGGCTTCGCGGCATCGGCAGGCAGTCCTTCCTCCGTCTATCTGACGGCACGCGCGGTAGCTGGCCTGCAACGGTATCGGATCGAGTATGGGTTGTCGGGGATGCTGCAGGCAGCGGTCGATTTCCTCACCGCCCGTGAAAATGATGGGGCTTGGGGGCGAAACTGGCAGAGCGCGCAGGCCCTGCTGGCGCTTCTGCCGAGTACCGCTGACACCGGCCGCCACGCGGTCGCTGTGGACGCGCTGCGAGCGGCACAGGGGCACGATGGTTCCTGGGACGGCAGTGTCTACGCCACTGCGCTGGCATTGCGCGCGCTGGGTCTGGCGGCAGCCCAAGACCCTATGTCCTCGGCCGGCTCGGCGACGCTCCTCGGCCAGGTGATCGACAGCCACCACGGCGTCGTTGTTTCGGGAGGCACCGTGACCGCGCACGGGGGCGGGGCCGGGGGCGGGACAGTCACGACCGGCCCTGACGGGCACTTTCTGCTGCAGGATCTGGAACCGGGGTCGTACATACTGACGTTCAGTGCAACAGGCTTCCAGGCGCTGACGCGCAACGTCGAGCTGGAGGCCGGGCAGCGTTCCGACCTCGGTGCGGTTGTCCTCGAAATGGAGCCGGAGAGCGCCCTCGTCACCGGGAGGGTGACCGATGCGGTGACGGGCGAAGGAATTGCTGCAGTCGTCGCCTTGGAGGGCACCGGGATCGCGGCGTCGAGCGCAGGACCCGACGGACACTTCGCGCTCCTGGTTCCAGCGGGCGCAATCGAGCTGTCGGTGACGGCCACCGATTACCCGCCAGTCCATGCCGCCGCCTGGATCGAACCGGGCGACCGGCTGCTGTTTTCGCCGGTCATGAGCCGGAGTGGCAGCACGGAAACAGAGCCCTCGGTCACCCTGAACGGGCGACTCCTGGATGCCGAAACCGGCTTGACGATCCCTGGCTCGGTGGTCCGGGTGGTGGGCACCGACCTGATGACATTGTCTGGCGTCGATGGATCCTTCCGGCTGACGCTTGCGGATGCGGGTCAGATTCGGGTTGAGTCGCTTCACTCTGGGTATCAGCCGGTCACGTTCAGCCTCCTGACTACTGCCGGGACCGATGTGGATCTGGGCGACTGGTACCTCCTTCCGGATCCCCGCTCGAGCACGACCCTTCTGGGCCTGGTGACGGACCGGGAATCCGGTGCGCCGGTGCCGGGTGCCAGGGTCAGTGCAGGACCGCGAGTCGCACACGCCGATCCCGACGGGCACTTCCGGATTGACGGGATCGAGGACCTGGCATTCGAGGTCGTCGCGGACGCCATCGGGTACCGGACCCTCGCAGGTAGCCTAGTCTTGCAGCAACATGGGTGGACCCGGCTCGACGTCTCTCTGGAACCCACGAGTATCGGCGGCATCCGGGTCGTCGAGATCCTCGAACACCAGGAACAATACGGTGCCTTCGAAGAGGCGCGTTTCACCGTGGGCGTCGAGAACCGCGGCGAGCAAGAGATGCCACTGGTTCTGGTTGTCAGCGTCCAGGGTATGGCGACCGACTTTCGCGAAGATTTCGTGGTTCCCGTTCCCGGTGGTCACCGAGACGCAACCTTCGTGCTGGCCCCCGGCGAGCAGGTCCTGCGCGCAGTCTCGTGGTTTACCGGCAACGTTCCGCCTGGCCTGTACCGGATGGTGGTGCAGGCTTGGGCAGGGGACAGGGCCACGGTCTTGTCGGAAGGTGTCGGGGCCGTGACGATCGCCGAAACGGCCCGCATCGGCGCGTTCGTCGTGCAGCCGGGACCCCGCGAACTCGTGCGTGGTGTCTTCACCGAAGTGGAGCTGGTGGCCTCGCTGAATAATGCCTCGAACGTGCGGACGATCCTGGACTTCGACGTCGTCGTCCGCAACCCTTCCGGGCAACCGATCCACCAAGAGCGTGTGCAACTGGAGGTCGAGCCTCTCACGGGCCTCCAGCAATTTTCTGTCGCCCGTTTTTCCCATGATTTCGACCTGGCCGGAGCATACCCCGTCGAGATCCTGGGGTTGGCGGGGGCAACGGTAGAGGCCCTGGACGTTCGCGGGATCGATGTTGCGCCCAATATTCGCGTCCAGGGAACGCACGGCCTGGATCCGGGGCAGATTCTGCCCCGGGAGGACGCGGGGATTGCGGTCAGACTCAGGATTGAAGGCATGGAGGATGCCCAATGACAGGGATCGTGTATCGATGGGCCGTCCTCGCGACGCTCGCAGCCAGCCTATTTTCGCAGACGCATGCAGGCACCTTCTACAACGGTATTCCGGAAGGCTGGATCTGCGAAGGTTCCTGCGGCACCGGGGTCGTCGATGGTGTGGTGACTCTCGCTCCGTCCGGGGGGGAGCAATACGGCTGGGTCGCGACGACCGGCAGTCCGCTGCGCTCCCTGGGCCTGCCCGGGATCGGCGGCACCAATGGCTCGCGGCTTCGTTCTCCGGTGTTTGCCGCCGGTAGCGGCGAGCCCCTCGAATTCCAGTTCAACTACATCACGTCGGACGGTGCCGGATTCGCGGATTACGCGTGGGCGCGGCTGCTGGATGCCTCCATGGAGCCCGTCGCCCTGCTGTTCACCGCGCGTACGCGTTCGAGCGGGAACATCGTCCCGGGTTTCGGGATGCCAGACATCGGCGCCGAAATCACCCCGGAGACCGTCAACATTATCGGGGGCGGGCCCCGATGGTCGCCTCTGGGCGGCGACTCCGGTCGCTGTTATGCCAGCGGCTGCGGCTACACGGACTGGGTGAACTCCCGGTACACGATCCCGGAGACGGGTGAATATGTGCTGGAGTTTGGTGTCGTCAATTGGTCCGACACGGCTTTCCAGAGCGGTCTTGCCTTCGACGGGGTGATGGTGGGAGGCAAGCCCATCGGTGCCGAACCCGAATACCGCGATCTCCGGGTGACCGCCCGTCTCGCCAATGCCGGTTTCGTCATCGAACCGGGATCCTTTGCGATCGAGCCGGCAAGGATGGAAAGTGTGGGCGATGTCACCGAGATCGAGTGGCTCTTCCCCGACTTCGCCCTCGGCGCCATCGAAAATCTCGATTTCCGGGTCAGCGTCACCGACCCGGAGCCGGGCGAGGACCGTGCTGTCGTTGAAGAGGTCGTGATCAGCTATCTCGATCTCCTGGGACAGGCGCATCGGCAGACGCTGGGTCCATTGCATGTCGAGGTCCTGCAGTCCTTCTACCTTCTGGAACTGGCCACAGACCGGACCAGCTACGCGGTCGGAGAGCCGGTCGCGGTCACGCTCGCGGTCAAGAATCGGGGATCTGCAGCCAGCACCCCCGTGATCGGATGGGAAATCCGCGACGTCGCTGGGTACCCGGTGTCGCCTCTGCCCACCCCTGAAGAAATGGTGTTCGAACCGGGTCAGAAGCATGTCCTGACCGCCGATGCATTCGACACGACCGGGCTATACGCAGGCGATTACGCCGTGGTCGCGCACCTTCGGGACCCGCTCACGTCAGTGACGATCGAGGTGCTCGCTGATTTCCGGCTGGCCGTTCCATCCGGCAGTGGTCTCGAGGCCGCCGTCGCCACGGATCGGCCTGCCTACGATCCTTACGAGACGGTCACACTCACGGGCAGGATCGAGAACACTGCCTCGGGTCTGCAGGTCAGCGGGCATCAGGTCAGCCTGAGTGTCATCGATCCGGAAGGCGCAGAGGTCTGGCGTGAGGAGGCGACTCCGGGTGTCCTTCTGCCGAACGCGCTTCAGGACGTCGTCCGCCCGTTCGACCTCGGGCTGGCAGCCCCCGGGCACTATCGAGTCCTTCTGGTCGTCCGCGACGCGGACGATCTCCTCGCCGCAACCGCCGAGACCCGCTTTCAGGTGTTGCCCACGAGCGAGACTGGAGCCGGCCTCTGGGGCGAGATTTCGATCTCTCCGGAACCGGCACTGCGGAGCGAGAAGCTGTACCTGCAGGCAGAGATCACCAATGACGGGAATTCCAGCCTGCAGGGGCTGCCCGCGACCCTGTCGCTGATCGACCCCGGTGCTGGACGGGAACTTGCCAGTTGGTCTCACACAGTGGATCTGGACCAAAACGAGACGCTTTTCCTTCCGGCAGACTGGACGATCGACGTTCCCGCGGGGACCACGCTGGTGGCGGTGTTGCGCGCTGAGATCCGCGGGGAACTGCGGAACCTCGCCAGTGCATCGATACGGGTGGAGGACCGCTTCGTCTCAAGTCCGACGGTCGAGGGTCGTGGCCGACTGCTGGTGCTCCTGGATCCTCCCGGGCATCGCGAATGCCTGGCGGTCGAGCAGTTGGAACTGGTTCTGCCGGCGCTGACTTCACTGGGGTACGGAGATCAGCTGCAGCTGGACCTGTACGACGGAAATGGACAGCTTCTGGATTCGGAGTCGCTGCGGGGTGGGGATTCGCTTCCGTCCGACCTGAGTCAGGGCGCCGGACCCAATCTGATCCTGCAGGGCCTATCCCGTCAGGGGCTGGTCACCGGCATCGATTTCCGGGAGGGGAAGGCGCTCCGGTCGGATCGATTCCAACTGATCGCCACCTTCCATCAGGAAGGATTTGTCCGGCAGTTCACGTCCGAGCCGGTTCCGGCCGGGTGTGCAGAGATGCCCCAATCCGGAGATGTGCTGGGCGACTTCAGCGTGCGGGATGCGGCCGTCGTGGCCGAGGGTCCAAGCCTGCTCCGACGCGCGTTTCTGGAAGCCATGCTGGACGCCGAGGGCTGGTCCTACACCATCGTCACCCACGCCCATGCCTTCGCCCAAGAAATGCGCACCGGCGGTTATGCCAGCTTCCTCCTGCTCGCGGAAGGGGTGAAGCTCGACAACCAGGTGAGCCGGGAATTGCGTGAGGCGGTCTTCGGCGGCCGAGGTATTGTGCAGGCGGCGGCCCGGGATCGCCGCAATCACCATTTGCTCGAGGTCTTTGGAGCCGAATTGCTGGGGATCCAACCGCATGCAGTCGGTATCCGTCCAGTGCTTCCCGTCCCCATTGCAGTGCCGGATCAAGCCTTCGTCCCCGAGGCACGGGCGGTGGTGCTGCGCCTGCAAGGTGGCACCGTGATTGGAGAGTATCGAATCGACGGCGGGCAGACACTCGATACCGCGGCCATGACGGTGCACGACTTTGGACTGGGACGCAGTCTTCTGGCCGGATTCGATCTGCTGGCCGCGGCAAAGGCCTCGGGCCCCTCTGGGGGTTTCGCAGCCCTGCTGCGGGACGCCCTGGAATACACCCGGCCCGACCCGGTGATACAACGCCCCGGTATGGCGATTCCCATGCGCTGGGTGCTGGTCAACCGGGGCGACGCCGGATCGGTCCAGGTGGATCTTGCAGTGATCGGCGGGACCATCGCCGACCCCGGGTCCGCTACCGTGAAGGGTCCGCGACACATCTCTTACAACATCGACTTGCCGGCGGGTGGGCACAGGGAACTGCTGTTCTGGTGGCGGTTACCCATGGACCCCGATGCAGCCCGGATCATGGCCACTTTGTACCTTCGTGAAGGAGTCCAGACGAGTCTCTATGACGTCATTTTCCATGACCTGACCATCGAGGCCCTTCCTGGATTCGAAGAAGTGCATGCACTGGTCGAGGCGAGACTGAACCTCGACGATGATGACCGCCTGGTCCTCGAGGACGTCGAGTCCGCGAGGCTGAAATATCTGGGCGGAGACACCAACCGGGCGGTGTTCCGGCTGCTGAAGGCAGCGGACCGGTTGGCGGGCATGGATGAGCCGGATGCGGAGGTCATTCGGGAGGCCCTGGCGTGGCTGATCCACGCCCTGGCCAGGGAGCTTGGGGCTGAATAACGGCCCCAGGACAAACGGGAATCACGAGTCGACAAGGATGTGTACTCATGAGGACAGGGAAACCCCTTTTTCCGCTGCTGCGGGACAGTCTGTTCAGCCGGATTGTGGCGAGCATTTTGATCGTCGCCTTGATCCTTCTCGTCACGGAGCCCCTGGCTGCCGCGCTCAGTGATCCGCCGCAGCCGTCCGTCGATGAGGCCGAAAATGCCCGCTCCGCCGGCGAACTTCTATCGGGCACGCTGCGTGAGGCGAGGGAGCTGTTGGGGGCTGCGGATGCGCGGCTTCGCCGCGGCGAGTCCATTGCGCAGGAGCGCCTGGAGCTCGCTGCCCTGCGCAAACACGCGAGCGAACTGAACACCCATGTGATGGCGGAGTTCGCCGCCATCGGTGACACGCTCGGGGCGCGCGGAGTTCCGGCCCGAATACTCGACCGGCATCGGGAAGCCGTCTCGCTCTACCAGCAGGAGATGCAGGCCGTGCTCGACGATCTGGCAATCATCGAGGCTGCGGGCGACGATGAACCCGTTGCGCTGCCGATCGAGCGAGTCCACCAGCGACTGTCCGAGCGCCGGTTGCAGGCAAGTCAGCACCCTTTCGATCCTACCGAGCTGCCACACGAGGCGCAGCGGCCGAGGCAGGACAACCTGCCCAGAATCGACAGGGACAGCTTTATTACAGCAGGGCTCTTCGATACGCCCCTGATGCATCTCGCCGCGCTCGAAGGGTATCTTCTGGAAGGCCTCCCGGGCGCAGAGGATCCTCGTTATCTCGCGGATACCGACGAGGTGCGGCTCTCCGCCGCGATTCGCGCCAGGGCCGCGGAACTGGCCCACGATCCCGTCGCCATCTACCACTGGGTGCGTAACCACATCGAGTGGGTTCCCACCTGGGGTGCGGTTCAGAATGCCGATCTGACCCTCTCCGCACACCGGGGAAACGCCATGGATGTCGCCAGCCTGCTGTTGGCCCTGCTGCGTGCCTCCGGTGTTCCAGCCCGCTACGTGCATGGAACGATCGAGCTGCCCGCGGAGGCCTTCCGCAACTGGACAGGCGGCTTCGAACGGATCGAGGAAGCCATGAACTATGCCGCCTCGGGCGGTGTTCCCGTGACCGGTCTCCTCCAGGGTGGCCGGATCACCCACGTACGGATGGAGCACGTCTGGGTCGAGGCGGCCGTCGACTTTCTTCCATCGCGCGGTGCCGTGATGCGGGAGGCGGACACCTGGCTCCCGCTGGATGCCAGTTACAAGCAGTACGAGATTGTTCCCGGGCTGGACGTGTCTCTGATCACGGGTCTCGATGGCGATGGACTGCTGCTGGACCTGTTGGCCACGGGCACCGTGAACGAGGCCGAAGGATGGATCCAGGGACTGGATGCCGCCGGGGTGCTCGCTGCGCAACGCGAAGCCGAGGAACACCTGGCAGAACATGTCGAGCAGTTGCAGGCCTCGACGGCTGCGGACGTCATCGGCGGCAACAAGGTGGTTCTGCGCGAGGCGCAGGTGCTGCCCTCCGGACTCCCCTACCAACGGGCGATCGAGGGTGCCAGGTACGCCGCGTTGCCCGCATCATTGCAGCCACGAATCACCCTTGGACTGGGTGCGGACGTCCTGGGACAACCGCTGCACGAGGTCGCCTTTCCCTGGGCCAGCCTCAACAACCAAAAGGTCACTCTCTCGTTCCGTCCGGCGACCGACGACGATCAGGCGGCGCTCGAGGCATTGCTGCCCGAGGGCGACATCGAGGACCCGAGCCAGCTGCCCTCCAGCATCCCGGCGTACCTGATCCACGTGATACCCGAATTGAAGATCGACGGTGACACGGTGCTGGTTGGGCCGGCCATGCCGCTCGGCGAAGAGCTTGCCTTTTCCTACAGCGTGACCGATCCGGTCCATGGCACCCGGCACTACCCGAACAAGGTGGTCGCGGGTGCCTATCTGGCCCTGGGTGTGATTGGCGGGGGTGTTGCAGCGGGCGGCCTCGAGTCCGCAGAGGCGCGTCTGCGCGAGACGGCCCAGATCCTGAGCACCGGTGACCAGACCCTGCTGGGAAGCCTCACGCGCGAGGACCTGCTGGGAGACCTCTTTCATGCGGGCCTGTTGAGTTACTTCGGGCAGTATCAGGCGCTGGGTAGCCTCAAGGCGCGAAGCCAGGATTCTCATTTTCAACTGACCACTTCGGCCGGTACCTTCGGTTATGTGCCCACGGTCACGTACCTGTTCGGGATCCCGCGCTCGATCATGGCGGGCGGTGTCGTGATGGATCTCGACCGCGTGGCACATATCTCCAGTACGGATGGCCAGGGGCAGGAGATGAGGGCTGCGCTAAATTTTCAGCTGGGTGCACTCGCCTCGGGACTGGAGCACGCAGTGCCCGAGCAGATGTTCCTCCCCGAGGATGCGACGGCGGAGGGCGTCTCCGCGGTCCGTGCCCTCCAGAAGGCGGTTGCGATGGGCCAGCGCGTCTACCACATCACCCCAGCGAACCAGGCTGACGCGCTCCCCCACATCCGGCAGAATGCACTGACGATGAACGAAATCCGATCCTCGCTCGCCGTCGGGCGTGAGGTGATCGTTCATACCGACCCGATCAGCGTTCCGGGCTGGCAAGGTGCCGGCTACATCATCTTCGACCCGCAGACGGGCGCAGGTGCATGGAAGATCGCCGGCGGTGCGAATGGGGGATTTCT
>Ga0207421_10000200_pt1 | contig 74221 bp, 61 predicted proteins | sample SodLakKL_010_SED_4_FD_187542 | JGI IMG/M metagenome (GOLD analysis project Ga0207421, IMG submission 187542) | Alkaline sediment microbial communities from Lake Tanatar, Kulunda Steppe, Russia - 8KL_010_SED (SPAdes) (version 2) | ecosystem: Environmental > Aquatic > Non-marine Saline and... | reverse complement strand
TCACCGCCACGGTAGACGGCGCCACCCTCACCCTGGAAGCGCTCGCGGCCGGGGAGGCCACCATTACCGTCACCGCTGAAGATCCGCAGGGCGGCACCGCCGAGGATAGCTTCCTCGCCGAAGTCAACCGGCCGCCCGTCGTGGAGCAGGCGTTGGACGAAATTCCGCTCAACTTTGGCGACCCTGCCGTGACGCGGGACCTGGCGCCTGTCTTTTCTGATCCGGACGGCGACGACTTAACCTTTGAGGCCACCTCGGAAGATACCGACCTCGTAGCTGCCAGCGTTGAGGGCGCCACGCTAACCATAGAGGCGGTAGGGGATGGCGACGGCAGTGTACCGGTCGTTATTACCGCCAGCGACGGCCGTGGTGGCCTTACGGAAACTACCGTGGACGTGGTCTTCAACGTCCCACCACCCATCGCGGAGGAGATTGGTGACCGCGTATTACTGCTCGGTGATGCACCCCTTACGCTCAACCTCGCACGCTTTTTCACTGACGAGGACGGCGATTCCGTTTCAACTTATGAGGTTGAGTCGGAGGACACATCCATTGCAGCCGTAACACTACAGTTTGTCACGGAGTTGGAAATCACTGCGGAGGGGGTAGGCTCCACCAGCGTGTCCGTCACAGCCATTTCGGAGCGGGGCGGCACGACCACGCAGACCTTTGAGGTTGCGGTGATCGACTATCCCGACGCCATAGAAACGGCGATTACACGCGCCTTCGACGATGCCACCGACGCGTCCAACTATCGTCTCGTCGCCGTGCCGGGCGCTACGTCGCTGGCGCTGGCCTCTACCCTGGATGGCAACGCTGGGACGCAGTGGCGCGCGTTCTGGGACGATGGCTCGGACGAAGACTTTCTGCAAGAGTACGAAGCCGGCTCCGGCCTCTTCGACTTTGTGCCGGGCCGGGGCTTCTGGGTGCTCAGCCAAAACGACTGGTCGGTGACGGATACCCGCCCCACCGTGGCGCTGGATAACGGCACCTTCAGCTTCGACGTCCACGAAGGATGGAATATCATCTCGAACCCCTTCGACGTCGACGTGGATTGGGACCTCGTGCAGGCGGCGAGCGACGTGGAACTGCTGGAGCTCTGGCGCTGGGACGGGAGCGGCGCATGGGGCACCCCCGAGGACACGTTTGCTTCAGCTGGCACGGGCGAAGCCTTTTACGTCCGTGCCGAAGCCGCGGGCACCATAACCCTGGCCTATCCTACGAGCCAGCAGGCCGCCGACCTGCGCGCTGCACTGGACGCTGCGCCGGCCGAAGCCTCGAATGACGTGCGGCAGCTGACGCTGAGTGGCACGCTGGAGGACACGGGCGCTGCCGCGCAGGTGGTAGCCGCCTTGGGCACTGCCGACCGCGCCGCCCACAGCCCGATGCCCCGTGCATCCTTTGCCGACCTCCAACTGCACCTGCGAGCCGACGACGCACCTCCCCTCTACCGCCAGCGCCAAGCCAATGATGGCGCGGGCGTATCGTTTGATGTGGAGGTAGCCGTATCGCCCACCGACGCGTCGCACCGTGCCGTCGTGCTGGCCCCTGAAGGCCTGGACGCCTTCGCGCATACCAACGTACACCTCGTGGATACGGCTACCAGCGAGGCGTACGACCTTCATCGCGAGGCGCCCGTCCGCCTACGCTTTGAGGGCGAACAGACCCGCCGCACGCTCCGGCTTCTCATCGGGCCCGATGCGTTTGTAGAGGAGGCTCTGCGACAGGAAACGCCCGATGCGTTCGCCCTGAAGCCCAACTACCCCAACCCGTTCACCGCCTCCACGACGCTGCAGTTCACCCTGCCTGAGGCCACCGACGTGCACCTGGCCGTGTACGACCTGCTGGGGCGTGAAGTGGGAGTGCTGGCCGATGGCTACCTGACCGCGGGTGTCCATGAGGTGACGTGGGATGCCCAGACCGCTACCGGTGCACCCGCCGGCAGTGGCGTGTACATTGCCCGCCTCCGCGCAGGGACCACCACGCATACCGAGCGCCTGGTCCTGGTCCGGTAACCCAGATCCCATTCCCTTTCATCCATCCCTGCCCTGCCTTGCTTCACCGCCTGTTGTTGATCGCCTGCGTCCTGGGGTGCCTTTTACCTGCCAATGCACTGCACGCGCAAGACGTACCCGTGGCGCTACCAGATACCACCATCGCCCCCGATGCATTGGGGAGCACGCTGCTGTTGCCCGTTCATATTACAGAGCGGCTCGATGGCACGGAGTACCCGTACAGCCGAGGCGCCATGTCCATTGAGGGCATCATCAGCTTCGACCTTGTCCTCACGTACGACCCCGCCCAGCTACGCATGACGGGTGTCGTGCAGGACGACAGCTTTACCGAGGGCTGGATGGTGGTAGTCAACGACGAGGCGGACGGCGAGCTGCGCGTCAGTGGATCTTCCACCGGTGATCCGCTCACCGGACCGGCAGCGCCCCTGATCTTCCTGGAGGCTGAAGTCCTGGGCGGCGGTCGTAGTGAGGTTACCTTTACCACGATGCAGTTCAATGCCGGGACGGCGGACGCCACCGCTGGACACGTGCGCATTGGAACCCCGTAGAGACGCCCGAAAGCGCGTCTACAACCGATATTTCAGGGCTCTTCACAAGACGGCAGTGAACGCCGGGAAATAAATCTTGCACCGGAGCAGGCGATCCTGTAGTATGGCAGGGCATATTATCAAATCATTACGCCCCGCTCCTTATGCTCCGCCGGACCCTCTCTTGGTTTGCGCCCGTGCTTCTATCATGTGCGATCCTACTGGGTAGCGCGCCTGCGCAGGCCCAAGACGTCTCGACCTCCCGTTCCTCTGTCAATATCGTGTTCAGTGGCGAGATTCAGCCCCGCCTGAGCTACGGTTGGGTAGAGGATGGCAACGATCGGCTGGGCTACGGCCTCCGCCGTGCGCGGCTGGCTACGCGGGCAACCATCAATGAGAACGCGGGCCTCTACCTGCGCTTCAATGCCGGTGCTGGAAACGTCGCAGGCGTCGATGCCTATGCGTTCTACAACACCGGCGACTGGTCCTTTCGGGCCGGACGATTCTCCGGCGCCCAACCCCGAGCCTTTGGTCTGACCTCAGGTCAGCGCATCGATGCCATTGACCGAGCCGCTATCGCGGAGCGATGGGGGCAACGGACCATCGGCGGGGACGGACGTGACTTTGGCGTACAGGCCCAACTGAGCCGTGGTCAAACCACCTATGCGCTCATGGTGGGCGCCGGCGATGGCAACTGGAATCGGGCGCGCGGCCTTTACCGCGAAAGCATTAGCAGCGGAGATGTCACCCGGGGTGGCGACCAAACAGGGCTCGCGGTAACACTGGCCAGTCAGCATCAGTCGACCCGCGTTGACGGGCTCGTGTATGGAGGGTTTGCCGGCGTCAACACGGCGGAAAGCCCCACCACCGATGGACGCACCTACAGCACCTACGGAGCCCACCTGTACTATGGAGCCGACCCCGGAAGCCAGCCGCTCCGCGCCAAGCTCGACGTGATTGGCCTTCGCTTTGAAGAGGTGGGCGACGTCCGGGAATCGTCTCTTGGGGTTAGCCTGTTGGGCGCTGCACGCATTCACGAAGCGGCCGAACTCTATGCCCGGTATGAGCATGAGGACGTGACGGGCACGATCGACCGGACCCAGTTTATCACCACGGGGGCCAGCCTGAGCCTGAGCCGCCTCCGCAACGCTGACGCACCGTATCATCACGAGCGCGTTACGTTAGGCTATATGGTGCAGCTGCCGGAAGCCAGCGGCGAACCCCGGCAGCAGTTGCTCGTGCTACAACTCCAGTACACGTTCTAACGTCGTGCCGCATGGGTACGGCCGTACCGCCCGTTGTTTTGTCCTCTATGCCCTCGTCCACGCTCACCGTCGATCGCGCGCTCACGCCCACGGTCGCTGAGATACGACTTGACCACCTGCGCCATAACGTGCGGACGCTCCGACGCCTCGCGTCTCCCGCGGACGTCATGGCCGTGGTGAAGGCTGACGCCTACGGCCATGGGGCCGCACGTACCGTCCCGGTGCTTGCGGAGGAAGGCATCACCCAGTTTGCTGTGGCTACCGTAGGCGAAGGCGCTGCCCTCCGGGAGGCCGGCATTACAGGACGCATCCTCGTGTTGGGCGCCCCGCTTCCCGGCGCACTGCAGGCCTACCAACACCATGCGCTTGAGGTGAACGTCTGCTCCCACGCCATCGCCGACGCGGTGTGCCAGGTAGCATCTCTGGAGGCCCCGCTCCAGGTACAACTTAAGGTGGACACCGGCATGAGCCGGCTGGGACTCATGCCAGAGGACGTGCCTTCTGTGCTTGCGCAACTACGCGCGGCCGCCGGCGTGGTGGTGACCGGCCTCTGGAGCCACTACGCCACAGCCACCGCCACCGACGATGCTTTTGCGGCCGAGCAGTGGACCGGGTTTGCCACGGTAGTGCGGGAACTGCCCGCGCCGCTGCCCCCGCTCCACATTGGTCACTCGGGCGGACTGCTCATGCAGGACGAAGCCGCTGCTCATTTTAACGATCACCCCATGGTGGTCCGGCCCGGCATCGCGTTGTATGGCGTGCCCCCCTCGCCCACGCTTGCCGACGTCGCCGACCTCCGTCCGGCGATGCGCCTCGTCTCCCGCGTAACACAGGTCAAGACCGTGCCGGCTGGGGCCAGTGTGTCGTACGGCCGGACGTGGACTGCTCCGCACCCGACCCGCCTGGCTATCATCGGCGCCGGCTATGCCGATGGCTACCCCCGGGCGCTCTCCAACACTGCCGGCATCGGACTTCATGGCACGCTATATCCGGTAGTTGGTGTTGTATGCATGGACATGTGCATGGTGAACCTCGGCCTTCCCGAAACAGCGCCTGCCGTGGAACCCGGGGATACCGCTGTGCTGTTTGGGGACGGGGGGCCATCCCTGAGCGATGTAGCGGACTGGGCCGGCACCATTCCGTACGAACTGTGCACCCGCATTGGCCCCCGCGTACCAAAGGTTTACATCTGAGGCCATAAATCGCTCGATTTTGACCCGGAGTTTTCTTTAGTTTGGATTCTTACCGTTGCGCCAGTTAGCTTATGGCCGTATTTGAGATCTGCCTCTTTCCATAACTCTTTTCACTACCTACTCCAAGCGGCATGACCACTACCGATCCCTCAGACATCAACATCCTGGTTGTCGACGACGAAGAGTCCGTTGTCGAAGTCATCAGCCTGTTCTTGCAAGAAGAAGGCTATCAGGTAGACCAGGCCTATGACGGCGAAGAAGCACTCGAAAAGGTATCAAAAGATACGGATGTTATCCTGCTGGATATCATGCTGCCGGGCCTATCGGGCTACGAAGTGTGTGAGCGCATCCGCTCCCGGGCTGAGACGGAGACCATCCCGATTATCTTCCTGAGCGCCAAGAGTGAGGAAGAGGACCAGATCAAAGGCCTCATGCTGGGCGGCGACGTCTACCTCACCAAGCCCGTATCGTCCCAAATCATTCAGGCCAACGTGAAGGCTGTATTGCGCCGCACGGGTGTGGAGGAGAACCGCGTGCTTGAAATGGGCGACCTGACCATCTACGAGGACGAGTACCGGGCCACCCTCGGCGATGAGGATCTCGGCCTGACCCTCACTGAGTTTGAGCTGCTCCGCTATCTTGTGCGGCACCCCAAGAAGGCCTTCACGCGGCAACAGCTGCTGGAGACCATCTGGAAAGATGCCATGATGGTGACCGAGCGTACGGTGGATGCGCACATCAAGAACCTGCGCGAGAAGCTCGGCGACTTCGCCAAGCATATCCAGACGGTACGCGGGGTTGGCTATCGCTTTGTAGAGGCCGCTGAAGGAGCCAACGCGTAACCTCTCCCGGTGGTACCCGTCCTGTCAATGAAGTTGCTCGCTCGCTTACGCTCCTGGGTCTTCCCCCCCCGCGCATCCACGAAAACGTGGATGTTCAAGACCCTCGCCCTGTTTGTAGGGCTGGCCGTGGTGGCCGTGGGCCTCTACGTGGGGTTTGTGCTACGCGTGCAAGTCCACGATGCGCGCAACGCCACGCTTCTGCAGCAGGTGGAGCGGCTCGCCCACGTGATCGAAACCGCGGCCGATGATGATGAACGGCAGCGTAGCGTGGCGCGGGCCACGCAGCTCATGGGCAGCCGCATTGCGGTGGAGCGTGACGGCGCGCTCATTGCTGGCGACGAAGCACTTCCGGCCTTCACCGCAGATACGACCCAGCTACAGCACGTACAGCGCCACGAGGACGCCGACCTCGGCGCAAGCGTCTACGCCGAGCGCGTAGAACAGGGCGAGCGGGCCGTGTTTATCTCGTTAGCCCGGCCCTCCGGCTACACGCTCTACATGAGCCAGCCCAAACCCCCGCTCCTGGCGCTGGTCGAGCAGTCACAGCGCACCTTGTTGGTGGGCATGGTGATGGCGTTCTTCTTTGCCCTCGTGGGGACCTGGGTCGCTGCCACCCGCATCACCGAGCCGCTGCGCGACATTCAGCAGACCGCCCGCAACATTATCGACGGCCGGTACGACGAGACGGTACGCGTCGACACCCGCGCCGCCGAGATCCAGGACCTGGCGCGCAGCCTCAACCGAGCCGCCAGTACGTTTCTGGACAAGATCAACGAACTGGAGCGCCTGACGCGCATGCAGAGCGAGTTTATCGGCAACGTCTCGCACGAGGTCCGCAACCCCATCTTCTCCGTCAGTGGCTACCTCGAAGCGCTCGGGTCGCCCCGCCTCACCGACGCCCAGCGCAAACGCTACGCTGAAAAGGGCCTCCAGAACCTGCGGCGCCTGAACAACCTCTTCAACGACCTCATCGAGATTGCCAAGCTGGAATACCGCGAGGACCTTATCAAGGCTGAGCCCTTCGAGCTGAGCGACCTGGTGGCCGAGACCCTGGAACTGCTGGCGCCAAAGGCTGAGGAAAAAGACCTCGAGATTCAGGCTTCGGACCACGAAGTGTACGTGCTGGGCGACCGCAACCGGCTCCGCCAGGTGTTCTTCAACCTTATCGACAACGCCATCGCCTACACCGACGAAGGCGCCGTCCGGTGCCGCTACCGGCGACGCAAGGACAAGGTGCGCATCGAAATCGTCGACTCCGGACGCGGCATCCCCGAAGAGCACCGGGAGCGCATCTTTGACCGGTTTTACCGGGTAGACCCCGACCGTTCCCGCAAAAGTGGAGGTACAGGCCTCGGGCTTAGTATCGTCCGCCAGATCGTGCAGGCCCATGGGGAGCAGATCCAGGTGGAGAGCACCATGGGGCGCGGCACGCGGTTCTCATTCGAGTTGCCGTACGTTCCACAGGAAGAGACGGAGCCTGTAGCGTGAACCCCCCGTCGGAATTTCCGGCCAAATTGCGATGCTTACCGCCCTCAGAAGCCAACTTGGCTGCGGAGGGTTTTTCGATTCTGCTTGTTTCTTTGTACCTTATGGTGCTGTAATAGGCTCAGACCACGCACCACCCGTGCGGTATAGGGCGGGTGGAAGGCGGCTGGCGCTGCGCTCTACGTATATTGCGTACAACTTGCACGGTATCATACATGACCAACGGAACGGAACACCCAACAAACGGCTCGGAAGCGCTTGCATCCGATGAAACGCAGCAGCCATCGCTCCCGCACACGGGCAGCCGCGACCTGGAACGAGCGGCCGACCAGGCTGGCGACCCGACTGCTCCAGCGGTTGACCTCGAGCACGACGGCGATCTGGACATCTCCCTGGTGGGGCCCGCTGATTTCGATGAGGACACGCTGCTCAAGGCCTACCATACGATGCTGACCTCGCGGCGGCTCGATGAGAAGATGATGACGCTGCTGAAGCAAGGTAAGGGCTTCTTTCACATCGGCTGCGCCGGGCACGAGGCCGCGCAGGTGGCCACGGGGCTGCTCTCCAATCCCGGAGAAGGGGCTGGGTATGACTGGTTCTGCATGTATTACCGCGACCTGTCGATGGCGCTGACGCTGGGGTTTACCCCCCGCGAAGCGATGCTGGCCCATATGGCTAAAGCCGGCGACCCCAACTCCGGCGGCCGTCAAATGCCCGAGCACTTCGGGCTGCGGCACCTGAACGTAATGACCACCTCCTCCTCGGTGGGCGCGCAGTTCATGCCTGCCCTCGGCTTCGCTAAGGCCATTCAGCGCCGGGGCGACGACAGCTACGTCTACTGCTCCAGCGGCGATGGCGCTACCTCACAGGGCGACTTCCACGAGTCGCTAAACTGGGCGGCCCGCATCGGAGCCCCCGTCCTCTACTTTGTGCAAGACAACAAGTACGCGATATCGGTGCCGGTGGAGGACCAGACAGCCGGCGGCACGCCCTACAAGCTGGCCGGAGGCTACGAGGGGCTGCAACGCATCCGCGTAGACGGCACCGACTTCTTCAAAGCCTACTCCGCCGTCCAGGCCGCGCTGACGCACATCCGCGCCGGTCGCGGGCCCGTCTGCCTGGTCGCTGATGTCGTCCGCCTGCTCCCGCACTCCTCTTCCGATAACCACACCAAGTACCGGACCTCCGACGAGTTGGAGCGCGATCAGCAGGTCGATCCCATTGCCCAGATGGAAGTCTCGCTGGTGGAAGCAGGCATCCTCAACGAGCAGCAGATCGACGCCCTCCGGAAGGACGTCCACGAGCAAGTGGACGAGGCCGCAGCCTGGGCCGCTGAGCAGCCTGACCCGGACCCCGCAAGCGCCACGACGCACGTCTTTTTCGAGGGCGACCTCGACCTGAGCTACGAGGCCAGCGCACCGTCCGGTGAACCCATCGTGATGGTGGACGCCATCAACCATGCCCTGAAAGAGGAAATGGAAGCCAACGAGCACGTCATCGTCTATGGCGAAGACGTAGCGGGCGGCAAAGGCGGCGTATTTACCGCTACGAAAGACCTGACCGCCCAGTTTGGCGAGGATCGGTGCTACAACGCGCCCCTGGCGGAAGCTTCTATCATTGGAAGTGCTGTAGGCCTGGCAGCCGCGGGCTATAAGCCGGTGGTTGAAATCCAGTTTGCGGATTACATCTGGCCCGCCATGCAGCAGCTCCGTAATCAGGTGGCGCCGTTCCGCTACCGCTCCAACAATGAATGGAGCTGCCCCATGGTTATTCGCGTGCCGTGCGGCGGGTACATCCATGGCGGGCTCTGCCATTCGCAGAACGTGGAATCCATCTTCGGCCACACCCCCGGCCTCAAGATTGCCCTGCCCTCCACCGCGGCCGATGCTAAGGGGCTCCTGAAAACGGCAATCCGCGGCCAGGACCCCGTGCTGTTCCTGGAGCACAAAGCCCTTTACCGTATGGCGGCTGCGCGCAGCCCCGCGCCAGATGCCGACTACTACCTGCCCTTCGGCAAAGCGCGGACCGCACGTGAAGGGACCGACCTCTCCATCATCACCTACGGCATGATGGTCCACAAAGCCCGCAACGTGGCCAAGGAACTGGAGAAGGAAGACGGCCTGTCCATCGAGATCATCGATCTACGAACCATCGTGCCCCTGGACACGGATGCAGTGTTAGCCTCGGTACAGAAGACGAACCGGGCGCTGGTGCTCTACGAAGACCACGAGTTCATCGGGTTTGGCGCCGAGCTCAGCGCGCAGATTGCGGATCTGGCGTTTGAGCATCTGGACGCCCCCGTACGCCGCGTTGCCGGAGCATTCTCACCGATTCCCTTCGCCGATCCACTGGAGAAGGCCGTGCTGCCACAAGATGAGAACATCCGTGACGCAGTTCGCGAATTAGCCGGGTACTAACCGCCGCACCCTTCCAGTTGTTACACGCCCTTCTCGCCTACGCTGGCGGGAAGGGCGTTTTTGTATGGCTTCAGCGGCGGATCAATCGCGTGTAGCGATGAGTTTTTCTTGCCCTCTCTATCGCACGCATTCTGCTGGCCCACCCATGCTTAGCCCGGCTGTTGAGGACTACCTGAAGGCCATCTATAAGCTTGCCGACGAGCAGCCTGCCACCACAACGGACGTGGCCCGGCACCTGGACGTCTCGTCTGCTTCCGTCACCAACATGGTGAAGCGCCTGGCCGAGATGCAACTGGTGGAATACCAGTCCTACCGCGGCGTCTCGCTGACCCCCGCCGGCGAAAAGATCGCGCTGGAGATTATCCGCCATCACCGGCTACTCGAAACGTATCTGCGCGAGGTGATGGGGTATTCGTGGGAGCAGATGCACGACGAAGCGGAACAGCTGGAGCATCACATCTCAGAGGAGTTCGAAAGCAAGCTCGATGAGCTCCTGGGCTATCCGACGCACGACCCGCATGGGCATCCCATCCCCTCTCGCGATGGAGAGATCGTGGAAACAGTGGCCATCGCCCTCCACGAGGCCGAAGCCGGTGACGCGGTGGTGGTCCGGTACCTCTCGGACACCAACACCGAGCTGCTCCGTTATCTCGAAGACCTGGGGCTGCTCCCGGGGGCGAAAGCGGTTATTCAGGAAAAAGCGCCATTCAGCGGCCCGCTTACCCTGCACATCAGTGGCGAGCAGCATGTGATAGGCCACGAGGTGGCCACGCATGTGTTTGTATCGGTAGAGGGTTCGCAAGAGGCCTAAACGCCCAGCGCCGGCGTCCCCTGAGGCGCCCACCTCCCCAAGTGCCCCCGGTAATAGAGCAGGGCCGCGTGGATAGTCCTGTTGCAGGTGCTTCTGTGGGAGGCCCCGCCGTGGTTGACCCCGCACGCAGAGCCCACGGAGGACCTGCATCTGGAGCGGGCTTCCCTTAAGCATTACAAAGCGTGCAGCGGCCCTTCCTACTCCACCTTTGGACGCAGAAATATCATGAAATAGATTACCGGTTAAAAGAAGACTTATTTTTTCTTACCTCCTCCACCAGTACCTATTATTAGGCTCACACGAGGTATAGTGGTAACTCGCACACAACCTGGAGAGTGTCGTAACGGAATGCTGTTTAGTTGAACCGCCACCTGGACTGCCCATATGCATGAAAGCGCGCTGATATTATTCGACACAAATTTCAGGTTAAATGAAACCACAAAATACGATTGCTTTTTTTCTTAGCCTTGTCTTCTTGGCCGCAAGCGTGTCCATCGCCGTCGCTACACCTGAGGACGATGAGGAAGACGAGGAAGCCTCGAGCGGGATTACGTTGATTGCGCAGGACGATGAGGATGACGACTTCCTCACCATCGGTGGTGCCCTCCGGGTGAACGCCGTTCAGGAGTTCTATGAAGGAGATACCACGACCGAGAACGGATACATTACCATTGATACCTGGCGGCTGAACGTCGAAGGGCGTACGGTAGGCATTCCATTTAACTTTGAATACCGCTTCTATCCCACCTTCGACACGCACTTCATTCACACTGGATGGATTGGCTGGGACTTTTCGGAGGCCACACAACTGCAACTGGGCGTCTCCCAGGCACCGTTTGGCAACATTCCCTTTGCCTCCAACTCGTGGTGGTTTCAGCACGGCTACTACATGGGGCTTGAAGACAACCGCCAGATGGGCGCGCAACTCATCACGGAAATTGGCGGCATTGATACGCGGGCAGCTTTTTACCGTCAGCCGGCACCCTCCGGGCCATCCTCGTTTGCCACATCTTTCGAAGGGGCCTCGTTTGGCGTGGGGGGCGACGGACGTTACTCCTACAACGTGATCCCCGTGGATGCAGACGATCGCCTCGGGAATGCACCAGATGGCGACCAGAATCTGCGCGAACTAAACACCTCCTACCTCCGCCTTGCCGCACCTATCGGCACTACCAGCGAGATTGGCGTCTCTGGTCGCTTAGGCCAGCTATACAATCGGGAGTTGGACGAAGCGGACTTCACCACGGCGATTTCTGGCCATGCGAGCCTCGACCTCGGCAACTTCAATCTGATGCCGCAGGTGACGTATTTTAACTTCGAGGCCACGAACGATGACGGGTCCACCGCACAAACCGTCCCGATGGGCGCCTATGCCTCAGGGGCCTACCCGGTAGCCGCGGAAGCGACCAAGTACCAACTCAGCCTCAGCTACTCGTGGGATGTAGACCTTGGCCCGGTCTCGAACATTACGTTTTACAATGACTATGCCTACCTCGATAAGGCCAACGATGCATTCAATGATACGCAGCAAAACATCTTTGGCTTTTTGCTCACAAAGGGTAACATATTTACGTACGTGGATATCGCCTCAGGCAAGAATCAACCCTGGCTCACGGACAGCTTTGGCACCGGGCTCGGCGAGGGCGTTGCAGACCCCGATTGGAATACTCGGCTGAACATTAATGTCGGCTACTACTTCTAACATCCCTAATCGGGCCAGTCCAGCCTATTGCTCAAGCACCGGTACGCCTTGTAATTGAGAGCGTGTTGGCACTCGGACGTTGCGCGCCACGAACTTCTCTTCAGAATACACCCTGTCATGAGCACATTACTCGAACGGGCAAAAAAGGACCTGGATCTGCCCATTTTTCTTATCTCAAGTTTGGTCATCGTAGCCTTTGTGCTGTTCGGTGCGCTCCTGCCTGACCAAGCAAGCGAGGTCTTTGATGCCGTTCAAAGCGGCATCGTTGATAACTTCGGGTGGTTCTATATTTTTGGGGTCACCGGTTTTCTGCTGTTCATCCTGTCGTTGCTCTTTAGCCGGTATGGGGACATCAAGCTGGGCCCTGACGACTCAGAGCCCGACTACAGCTATCTCTCGTGGTTTGCCATGCTGTTTAGCGCTGGCATGGGCATTGGGCTGGTGTTTTATGGTGTTGCTGAGCCCATCTTCCACTTTGAGGGGCCGCCTGTTGGCGAGGGTGGGACGCAGGCGGCGGCGCAGCGCTCGATGGAACTGTCCTTTTTCCACTGGGGCATTCACGCCTGGGCGGTGTACATCGTCGTCGGACTCTCGCTGGCTTATTTTGGCTACCGCCATGGGCTGCCCCTCACGGTTAGCTCGTCCCTGTACCCGCTAATTGGTGACCGCATTTATGGCCCCATTGGCAAAGCTGTTGACATCTTTGCCGTCTTCGGTACTCTGTTTGGTGTCGCCACCTCGCTTGGGCTGGGCGTTATGCAAATTAACGCCGGGCTGGACTACCTCTTTGGCGTTCCGGTGGGGGAGATGACACAGAGCATCCTCATTGCCATTATCACGTTGATGGCCACCGTCTCCGTGGTATTAGGCCTGGATAAAGGGATCCGGCGCCTGAGTGAGGCAAACCTCACGTTTGCGCTCTTCCTGCTGGTCTTTGTGGCCCTGGCCGGTCCGTCGATCTATCTGTTAGAATCGTTCGTCTCCAACATCGGAGGGTATGCCCGGAGCGTCCTTCCCCTCTCATTTGAGACCTACCCCTTTGGTGAGGATGAAGGGTGGCAAGGCGGTTGGACGCTGTTTTACTGGGGCTGGTGGATTGCCTGGTCGCCGTTTGTGGGCATGTTCATTGCCCGCATCTCACGAGGCCGCACGATCCGTGAGTTCATTACCGGAGTGATGCTCGTTCCTACGGCGCTCACGTTTATATGGCTCACCGTCTTTGGGAATACGGCCATTCACATGGACCTGGTGCAGGGTCTGGGGATCGCTGAAGCCGTTGGCGAAAACCTCGACACCGCGTTTTTTGTGATGTTGGAGCAGCTGCCGCTGGCGACACTCACCTCCCTAATTACCGTCATCGTGGTAGTTCTCTTCTTTGTCACCTCATCTGACTCCGGCTCGCTGGTCATTGACATCATCACCTCAGGCGGCGATGTTAGGCCGAAAGCCTACACCCGGATCTTCTGGGCTGTGTCGGAGGGGCTGGTTGCCATCATTCTGCTATGGGCTGGCGGGCTGGCCGCGCTCCAGACGGCTGCGATCGCTACCGGACTGCCCTTCGCCATCATCATGGTGTTCATCTGCTATGGGCTGTACAAGGGTCTACGGGTTGATTTCCAGACGCCGACCGAAGAGATGGATCCCGAGATGATTACCGATGCAACCGATGTGCCCGCGACGGAGCCTACGGAAGAGCCGGTATCGGCTTAAACGTAGCAGGACGAGCCGCTTTCGCCTTCACTCGCGTGACCCCTAACGATTACCATGAGCTCTACGGACTGGAAGCAAAAACTCAAAAGCCTCATCACCGGCCGCTCGGAGCCACGCAACCGCCAGGAGGTCATTGACTTCCTGGACGAGACGGTGGCTCCTGCCTTGGAAAGCGTAAAGGACGTGACCGAGACGTACAAGCGTCAGGTGCGCCTGGACCACCGCCCGGAGATGGTCTCGCTCACCGTGTTCGATGACGGCAAAAAGATCTTTCACTATGCCGTGCGGGCCCGCAGTTACCGTCGCCCGGACTTCGCCTTCCCCCATCTGGCCGTCGACCAAGACGCCGAGGACGCCGAAGACCGGCGCTATCACCGCGCGGAAGTGTACCTCGACTCCGGCGCCCAGGGATACGACGTGTTTGGCTTCTCTCGGGACGGCATCATCCGCGACTTCCTCCGCCAGTTTGACAAGCATATTCGCTGGCGGAATCCGTCCAAGCCACGGGAGAAGCGGCACCCGGCCGAGGACCGGGCGTAACGCTCTGCGCTACATGCGGAGGATATAAACAAAACCGCCTCCATCGGTACGCACCGGTGGAGGCGGTTTTATGTGAGGGGTGGCGGGCCGGCGGCCAGAACTCTATAGCGATCCCGCAACCCGGCAGGTTCATTCCGCGCTGCCGGTACGGACCACGGCCTCGCCCGTCAGCTCGCGCACAAGGCGATCGGCGCCATACACCGTGACCAACGCCTCTTGAATGGCCCGCACGTCCACTGATATGGCGCGGGCCTGCTCGTCTCGGTAGATGAACGCGTTGGGCAGGGCCTCCAGGTTGCTGTCAAAGACCAGCCCTACTACTTCCAGGTCCCGGTTGAGCAGCGGGGAGCCGGAGTTGCCACCGGTAATGTCGTTGGTGCTCACCAGGTTGAGCGGCACCTGCTGATCCAGTTGGGCTCGGGCGTCCAGCCACCGCTCCGGCAGCGCCCAGTCGGAGTCGGGGCCGTGCTCATCGTAGAGGGCGTACATCCCTTCAAACGTGGTGTAGGGGGGAATGTCTTCCCCCGCATCATCCGTGTATCCCTGCACGACCCCATCCGCGATGCGCAGCGTGAAGTTGGCGTCGGGGGGCACCGTATCTTCCCCAAAGGTGGACAGCCGCACCTGATTGATCTGGGCCAGCAGGTTGTCTTCCCGGTCGGTCAGGCTCTGGCTGGACTGAATGTGGCGGATAAACAGCGGACCGATGGCCTGCATCATCGACAGCGAGGCATCACCGCTATCAAGGTATCCCTCATCAAAGACCTCAACAAACGCCGTTGAGTCCGTGAGGGCGGTGCGCTCCACGATACTGGCAGCCAGGTCTTCCGGTGTGGTATCAGCCAGCACACGGCGTACGGTCGGGTGATCGGGCCCAAATGCATCGCGAAGCTCGTGAAGCCGGATGGCGAGGAACGCTTCCTCTACCTCATCGGGCCAGTCGGATACATCCATGGCGCTTTCGCGGAGGTCGGCGATCTCTTCGGGGGGCACGCCCTGTCGGCGCAAGGTGTGGTGGTAGTATCCATACAGGCCCCGGGTGATGACGCGGGAGTCCAGGATGTTGCTACCGAAGAACACAAACGCCGCGTCGCGGCCGGCCGTAGAGCGGCGGGCCCGCTGGGTGTCGGCCATCCGGATGAAGGCGTTGCCGTAGGCCTGCCGCAGGCTATCCGTCTCGTTGACGGCATCCCGGAGGCGCTGCTCTCGGTCGATCCGTCGTGCCATGAGCTCGTCGTCCTGCAAGCCCTCCCACTGCCCCGTCAGGCTTTTCAGGGTGTTGCGCACGGAGAAGGTGATGTTACGCACGTTCGTGGTATCTTCTGCTGCGGGGCGGTCCTCGAGGTAGGCCTCCAGCACATCCGACCGTCGCTGCAGCGCGTTGAGCTGCTGCGGGAGCGTAAAGTCGCGCGTGAAGCGCAGCTGGTCAATCGTCTTTTGCCGGCTGGTGGTGCCCGGATTACCAACAGCGAAGACAGGCGCCCCCGCCTCACTGCCGCTGGTATTCCAGGAGAAGAAGGACTCATTCTGGAGCGGGCGGTCGTCCTGGTATACCCGGAAGAACGCCACGTCCAGGTTAAACCGCGGGTAGGTAAAGTTGTCCACATCGCCCCCGAAATAGCCCAGCTGTAGCTCGGGCGCCATCACCAGGCGCACATCCGAGAGGCGGCGGTACGTTTTGGCCACGTAGCGTACGCCGTTGTATTCCCGGGCCACCTCCACGCGCAGCGTCGTATCGCGTGCCGACACTTGGCGTGTGCGCTCCCGTTCGATTTCCTGGATCCGGTTGCGGCGGGCCTGCGCGCGGGCCTGGTCATCCCCCGACCGGCTAAGCACGCCGCGCACGGAGGCGGTCACATCTTCCATATCCACTACTTGCTCCACATGAAGTCCCGCCACCGGCCGTTCATCGGCGCGCTCGGCAGCGTAAAACCCCTCTTCCAGCAACTGCTCGTCCCCGCGCGAAACCTTCGTGATGAAGTCGCGGGCGCAATGGTGGTTGGTCATGACGAGCCCGCGATCAGACACGAGGGAAGCCGAGCACGAGTCCGAGAACCGCAACGCGCCAAGCCGCGCCTGCTCCAGCCACTCTGCATCGGCCGTCATGTCATAGGTCTCGTTGAAATAGTCCAGCGGCGGGTTGGAGAAGGTCCACATCTTGCCGTCGTCAAAGCGCTCCGCTGTTACATCCTCAAAGCCAGCAGGCTTTTCGAGCGCGGGCGCGACGGGTCGTTGCTCTGTGGCTTCGGTGGTCGTGTCCCGGTCGGGACGGTCCGTGACGCGCGCCACCTCACTACCCGACCCACAGGCTGCAAGCCAGAGGCCAAGCAGTAGCGCGACAAGCACAACAAATGACGACGAGCGTGGTGGTGATGATACCAGCATAGGAGTAAGCGTGTAACAGGCGATGGAAAGAGTGAGCCGGCGGGGTATGCCCCAGGGCAGGAACCTCATCCGCGATACCCATGGCACGGGCCCAGGGTTCGTCAGGTGTGTGCAGGGGAGCCAGCCCCGGGCCGTGGGCAAGGCGCTGCAGCACCATACCCTGCCGCGAGGGCCAGGGCGATGGAACCCGTCGACAGGGGTAGAATATGAAGCGGTTGCTTGCGAAAGTGGCGGAATTGGTAGACGCGCTGGATTTAGGATCCAGTGGGCTAACACCCGTGGGGGTTCGAGTCCCCCCTTTCGCACCACCTCATGCCAGGGCTGTGACACGCGATTCGGTTGATTTGCCCAGGCGCTGCACAGGCGTGATGACGGAGGCCCTGGCTCAATCCACAAGCGGATTATAGTCGCTCAGGTTGGAGGGGTCGATACGGCTCAGGATAGCATAGGCCTGGCTCCCGTTGGCAGCCCCGGTGAACAGGGCGGCCAGTTCGCGACTCTTGGTGTTGAAAAAGAGGTCCAACGCGTACTGACGGGAGACATCAGCGGCCAGTTCATCGAGCGCGTCCAGCACGTCAAGGGCGGCGCGGCGCGCTTCTTCGGGCTCCTGCACAAAGTGGTCCAGCCCGTGGTAGTGGTACGTGAAATACGCCCGGCGCAGCGGCTCCAGCCGGCTGTCCAATAGCTGCGTGACGAGGTCTGTGCGTGTGCGCGATGCGCCGATGCTACTCCATCCGGGCGCGTTGGCGGATTCGCCCAGCCGCGCAATACGCCGTGCGCGCTCAAAGTGGGGCGTCCCGCCCATCGGACGGAAGGTGTCGTAGTCGTAGCCCAACAGCAGGTAGACGTAGAAGTCGATGACGGAGGTGTAGGCGTCGAAGCTGTCGAGGTCAAAGGTGAGCGCCTCCCCCTGGGCATAGGCAAACTCCCAGTCCCGATCGCTGATCTGAATGACGCGGGTGTTTTGCATGGTGCCGTAAATGGGCCGCACCGACGAGACCACAAGCCGCGCCGTGAACTCGGTGAGGGCGGTCGCTTCCTGGATGATGATATCAAACGAGCACAGGATGCGTTCGTGATCCTCGAACCGGTCCTCCGTCCACCGCCGGTCATTCACATACTCGCGCGTTAGCCGTTCCAGCCCTTCCAGGTAGTCGAAGTCCGATCCGCTGACCTGGCTAAAATCGACTGAGACGTCGCAGAGGAGCTCCTGCGCGGCGGCAGCCCGAGGGTACGCGCTCAGGGCCATAAGGAGCAGGAGCACCACGCCGCCGGCGATTGAGCTTCGGATGCTACGATAAGGCATGAGCAGGGAAAGCAAACCATAAAAGCGCCACGTGGTGGAGATGTACCTCCGCTTTCGCCGCAGGTTCTATCGATTATTGGCTCTATCGTAGCCCAACCCTCGCACCTATGGTAAAAATATGATAGGGTAAAATAGTTGATGGCGTGCGTTCTCCTGTCGCAGACGGATTCACCTTATGCATCCGAGCGGGCACATAGCGCTATGGTGTGCGCTGCTTCTGCTGCTTGCCAGCGTGTGGACGGTGCCGCGCCCTGCTCACGCGCAGGTCTCGTTGCAGGCAGGGCCGCGCCTGATGGCACTCGGTGGGGGTGGCACCGCGGTGGCGGGTGACCTGTGGGGCGGTAGCAACCCGGCGGCCTGGGCGGGTCTTGCCTCCCGCCAGCTGGGCTTTTTTGCCGGGCAAGCGTTTGAACTCTCGGAGCTCCGCCTCGGGGCTGTGCGTGTGGCCCAACCCCTGCCCTGGGTGACGGCGGTCGTGGGTGCGCAGACGTTCGGGTTCGAGCAGTTCCGAGAGCATCAATTCCCGGTGGGCGTGGCGCGGGAGGTTACGCTGGGGACCACGCGCACACTGGCCGTGGGGGCCGAAGCGCGCTACACCCACGTGAGCATCCCCGGCTACGGCAACGACGGCGCCGTGGGGCTGACGCTCGGCGCGCAGGTCCAGGTGTTGCGTACTGTCCGCGCCGGCGTCCAGGCGGTGCACCTGAACGCACCTACGTTGGGCGGCGGCGACGAACTCCCGCGTCTTCTGCAGGTGGGGCTGGCCTATCAACCACAGGAGGCGTTCCTGCTGGTGCTGGATGCCGTAAAGGACGTGCTGTTTCCCGTGTCGTACCGCGGAGGCGTGGAGGTCCAGCCCGTGGAAAGCCTCACGCTGCGCGGAGGCATGGCCACCCAGCCCACGCGGTTTACGGCGGGCCTGGGCATTCATGTGGGCCGTCTCACCGCCGACGTAGCGGCAGAACGGCACGACGTGCTGGGGTGGTCGCCTGCGGTCGGGCTTCTGCTTCGCTAACCCCGCTCCTTATGGACTACGCTTCCCTCATCAGGTGCACGGTTGGACTCGCAGTTAGCCTGGCGATCGCGCTCGGCGTAGGGACGTCCGCCGAGGCCGGGGCTGCGCCCACCGACACACTGCTCACGGTCACCCGTGCCGAGGTGCGGGCGTTCCTCTTCGACGAGCGAGACGAGGAGGCCCTGCCGGAGGACCTCTTTGAGCAACTGGAGACGTGGCTTGATGACCCGTTGGACCTCAACCGGGCGAGCGCGCACGCCCTTGCCGTCTTGCCCTGGCTACGTCCGGCACAGGCCGAGGCCATCGTCCGCGCCCGTACCACCGATGGGCCCTTCGACTCCGTTGCGGCTGCCTTTGACGCTGCGGATATTCCTCCACAGGACCGGGCCTACCTGCGCGCCTTTCTGCACGTGCGTCCCCCCAGCACGACGGGTACCCCTGCGCCGTGGCGCGTGATGCTCATGCAGCAGGCGACCCGGCGGCTGGACCTGGGCCGGGGGTACGACCGGACGCGTGAGGGGACGACCTATCTGGGCTCTCCGGTGCGCATGATGACGCGGCTGCAGGTTGGCCAGCGGGGCCGGTGGCAAGGGCGCCTCACGCTCAACAAGCACGCCGGTGAGCCGTTCGCTTGGGATCCGGCCCTTCGGTTCTTTGGCTACACGCACATGGCCGGGCACGTGGCCTGGCAGCCACGCCACGGGCGCACCACGATAATCGCGGGCGACTACCAGGTGGCGCTGGGGCAGGGCCTCCTCCTGTGGCGCGGGCTCGCGCTCGGCAAAGGCACGGCGGCGGTTGACGGGCCTGCCCGCAGCAGTCGCGGGCTCGCCCCCTATCAGGGCACCGACCCCAATGGCCACTTCCGCGGGCTGGCCGGCACGATGACGGTTGGCCCCGCAACCCTTACGGCGTTCGCGTCACACACGCGGCGCGATGCAGCGCTGGACACGCTGACTATCGCCAATGGCGAAGCATCGGTGGTGCTCAGCTCCCTCCCTACCACCGGACGTTACCGCACGCCCCTGGAGCGCGAGCGCCGCGCCTCTACCACGTTGCAGACGGCAGGCGGTGCCGTGGAGATGGGCCGTCCGGGGCGGCATGTGGGGCTGGCCGGCTACGTGGCACGCTTCGGTCATCCTGTAGCCGCCTCGGATGCGCTGCACCAACGAGGGGCGTTTTCTGGGCAACAGGCCCACGGCCTCAGCCTGTACGGGCACTACAGTCTTGGCGATATCGCTGCCGGAGCGGAAGTGATGCGCCCCCACGCGGGCACCATGGGCGGTGCGGTGTGGCTTCGTACCGCCGTTGGGCGACTGGCTGAGGTGCTCTGGCACGGCCGGGTCCTGCCCGTAGGCAACAGCCTGTTCGGTAATCCCATCGCAGAGCAATCGAGCAGGGCGCGGGGCGAGCGCGGCTTCTACCTTGGCCTGCACCTCCGTCCGCATCCGACGTGGACGCTTGCGGGCTACGCGGATGTCTTTACGATGACGTGGCCGCGTTTCCGCACAGACCGGCCCAGCACCGGGCTTGACGTCCGGGCACGCCTTACCCACCAGCCGCGGTCGTGGCTGCGCGTGTACGTGCAGGGCCGCAGTCGCCAGCGCGAGCAGAACGGCGCCGCCTTGCACCACGACACCCGGCCCCTCCGCCCCATCAGCCGCCACGAGATCCGCTTGCACGCCCAGTATGCGCACAGTCCTGTGCTCCGCTTTGCTACCCAGGTGGACCAGGTGTGGACGACCCGTGATGGAACATCAGGACGCGGCTTTTTACTGTCGCAAGACGTGCGGTGGCACATACACGCCGCCCTACGCCTGGATGCTCGGCTGGCCTTCTTCGATGCGGACCCTTTCGATGCCCGCGTCTACGCCTACGAGCACGACCTCCGATACAGCTTCTCTGTGCCCGCCTTCTCTGGGCAGGGGCAGCGCCGGTACCTGATGGCTACGTGGGCGCCCACTGCTGCGCTCGACTTCCAGATGAAGCTGGCCGAAACCCACATGCCGATGGAGACCACCATGGGGTCGGGATTAGATGAAGTGGAAGGCAATCGCCTGCGCGACGTGCGCCTCCAGCTCCGCTGGCGACCCTTTCGCTGAGGGATGCGATGCTGCAAGCAGCGGATCTTCTAATGCGTTGTGCAACCCTGCGTTAGGCGAAAGAGTAAAACGTTACGTCAACACATCATCCTTAAACCGCGCTGCACACGCGCTTCTACCATGTCTTCCGCTGATATGCCGCGGCCTCAGATGCTTGTGTTGGAAGACAACCCTGAAGCCCTTTTGTTACTGCGGCACTACTTGGTGCCACATGCCGAGGTGACCTTCACCTCTACGGTGGACGAGGCGCTTGCAGCGGATAAGGAGCACAGCTCTTCGGCCTGCGACCTCTACATCCTCGACATCAACCTTGGGGAGGATCGCGACGGGGTCGATGTGCTGCACATGCTGCATGCACGGTACGGTAAAGCAAACGTGCGTGCGCTTGCGCTCACCGCGTACGCGCTGCCCGGGGATCGCAAGAAGTTTTTGGCTGCGGGGTTTACCGACTACCTCTCAAAACCGTTTTCGCGGCAGCAGCTTCTGCACATTCTTGAGACTGTGGAGCCCCTATCAGGCGCACGGTTGTAAAATGAAATAGCGCCGCACCATGCACGCTTCGGGGTCAACCGGTCAGTTCGTGCTGGTAGCCCGCAGGATACGCCGGCGCTCGCGGAGCTTGTCGTGCCAGACCTCTTCGTCAATCCGCTGATCGTCCAGAAAATACGTCCATTCTTCTACCGCTTCGGGCTCCACCACGAGGGGCGTTTGCAACTTGGCCACGCGCTTCAGTTCGGGGTCGGTACCCATTTGATGGACGAACGTGATGTGGCACACGCCAGAGGGCTCTACCTCCTTGACCGACAGCCAGTTATCGCCACATACGTGGCAGGTGTAGAACTGCGACTCGTAATCGTTATCGAGAGCCGCGTGATCGTATTCTTCCTGCACCTCCGTGACAACGTGCATCGGAACGAGGCTGCGCGCGCCACAGGCTTTACAGTGATGCCGTTCCATAACGATCCTGCGGTCAATTCGAAGATGATGCTGTAGAACTCGTACCATAGCCCCCCTACGAGGTTCGTAAAAGCCCCGAAAAAGTATCCACTGATCCACAGCTAAAACGGCTGACAGCGCGGCTATACGCCCAGGTACCAGGTAGCCAGCGAGAAGTAAATGAGCACGCCCGAGATGTCAGCTATAGATGTCACCAGGGGGGCGCTGGCCGTGGCAGGATCCAGGTTAAATCGGTTTAAGAGGAACGGTAAGGACATGCCCACGAGGCTACCGACGATGACCACACAGACCATCGTCATGGCGACCACGACGGCGACATCTACACCGCCACGGTACCAGCCCAGCACCGACACAGCCAGCGCCATGGTGGCTCCGAGCATAACAGCCACGCCCAGTTCTTTCCCTACCAGGGAGAACCAGTCTTTCATTTTCACATCACCGGTGGCCAGCGCGCGCACCATTAGCGTGGCCGCCTGCGACCCGGCGTTTCCTGCGCTATCGATAAGCAACGGCAGGAAGAACACCAGCGCCACCACCGCCATGATGGTGTCCTCGAAATAGGCGATGCCTTCGCCCGAGAAGATGTTGATAAAGACCAAGACCAGCAGCCAGCCAATGCGGCCCCGGTAGAGGCGCCAGGTGCTGGCATCTTGCAGACTTCCGCGGATCGGCTCAACGGAACCGACCCGGTGGAAGTCCTCCGTGGCTTCTTGTTCGGCTACATCCAGGAGGTCATCCACCGTTACGATCCCCACCAGCACCCCCTCCGAATCCAGGACGGGCAACGCGGTGACGTCGTAGCGCTTGATCAACCGGACCGCCTCCTCGCGATCGGCAAAAGCGGAGGCGCTAACAAACGATCCGTCCATCACGTCTTGGACCGTCTGCTCCGGTTCGGCCAGAATCAGCTTGCGCAGCTGCAGGTCATCCACCAGCACCCCATCAGCCGTGATGACATACACCCGGTTGATGGTCTCACTATCAATGCCAACGTCCCGTACGTGCGCGAACGCCCTCTCCACGGTCCATGCCGGCTGGACCGCCACATAGTCGGGCGTCATGAGACGTCCAACGCTTTCTTCGGGGTAGCCCAGCAGGGTACGCGCTTCCGCAAGATCATCCGACGGCAGCAAATCCATGAGCTGCTGTGTAACCTCCGCGGGCAACTCGTGGAGCACCTGCGTCCGATCATCCGGTGACAGCGTGGAGACCACCTCCTTGGTCTCGTCACCCGTTAGCGCCTCAAGGAGCTCAGCCCGCCTGCATGCGTCGAGATGAGCAAAGACGTCAGCCGCCTATCGACGGTGCAGGGCGCGAAAAAATAGCACCTGGTCGGGCTTCGGCAACCGGCGGAATACACGTGCAACCTCAGCGGCCGGCCAATCAACGACCCTCTGGCGAAGCGATTCCCAGTCGCGCTCCCGCAATAATTCTTCGGCGTTTATATCAAACGTAGGAGTGATCTTAACATCATTCATCGTTGCGCAATCAGATGATCGATCAGTTAATGAGGTAAACCTTTACGGAAGAGCGCAGGAATTTGTATGTTTAGCCCTACCGGAACCCTCTCCTGGAACTGCCAACCTGCTATGCCGTCATCCAGCCCGACCCTACAAGCAAAGAAGAGAATAGTGCTTGTAGCGCATGATAACAAGAAAAAGGACCTGCTCGACTGGGTTCGCTTTAACCGCCTCACCCTCCTGGAGCATGACCTGATGGCCACGGGCACCACCGGGCGGCTTATCGAAGATGAGCTCGGCATTGACATTGAGCGCTTCATGAGCGGACCGCTGGGTGGCGATCAGCAGATTGGTGCGGCTATCGCGGAGGGCAAGATCGACGTCATGATTTTCTTCTGGGATCCGCTGGAAGCCCAGCCCCACGACCCCGACGTCAAAGCCCTACTCCGCATTGCCGTGGTCTGGAATCTGCCTATTGCCTGCAACCGCTCTACCGCCGACTTCCTCATCTCCTCGCCCCTTCTCGGCGAGCCCTACGAGCGGCAGCGGCCAACCCACGAGCGCTACCTCGACCGCACGGTAGAGGTAGACTGATTTGGCTCGCAGGGCCGGAGCCTACGCGGCCGACAAAAAAGCCGCTGCCCCAAGAGGAGACAGCGGCTGGTGGTGCATGTAGACGATACGCTATGCGGCGGTGCGTATCAGAACGAGCGGCCGAAGAACAGCGCATTGGCGTAGAACCCGTTGGTGCCCCACCAAAAGGCGCGGAAGTTCGGGTTATCGAACATCAGCACCACGCGCCCACGGCCCACGCGGTGCCCTTCAACGGAGGCGCTCCCTGAGGCGAGTTCGCGCTGAGCATCCGACAGATACCCGCTCATCAGTGGGTCGTCGGTGTAGGTGGCCACAGCCGCGCCCGGGCGCCCTGAGGGTTCATAGAACCGGTTCAGGTTGCGGAAGAAGGGGGCCGTCTGTCCATAGCCAAAGGCCAGCGGATGGGTATGGTCGATGGTGGCCTCGAAGATGGAGCCGCCAATGTTTTGCGCCCCGCGTGCGGCACTAAGGTCGGCGTACGGCTGGCCTTGCAAGAGCGAGTCCGTGTCGAGGGGTTTGCGCTCAAGATCTGCCATGCCGTTGCGCACCGCCCATTCTGCGGCCGAGTGGATGGCGATGAGGGTGCCGCCGCTACGGACCCACGACTCAATGGCATCCGATGAGACACTGCCGTATGAGCCTCCGGCCATCACGATGGTGTTGTACCGGGACAGGTCGGCGCTCCGGAGGCGGTCTGCGTCAATCAGCGAGGCCGGCATGTGGTAGCGCTCGTTCATGAGGTGCCAGGCCTCCCCCACATTCAGCTGACTCGTACCGGCGCCCGTCACCAGCGCCACGCGGGGCTTCTCCAGCACGTTGGCACTGGGGCTCCCAAAGTCGGGCCGCTCCGGCATCAGGCCACTCTCCACGCCATACACGCGGACGTGGTCTTCCGCTACGATATTCTGCACGTGCTGATACACCTCCTGCGGGCTCATGTCGTCCTGCTGCGAGGGGATGAGGATGGCGCCGCGGTCGATCTCATACGTCGTGCCGCGGATCGGGACGCCCATCTCTTCGGTCATCACCATCGTCCGGAGGCCGGCATCCTGCAGGCGGTACAGCGCCCGGGGAGCAAAGTAGCGCCCCCATTCCATGATGTAGCCTACATTCGACCGGCCGCCGATCATCTCGCCACCGGTAAACGAGAAGTCGCTCAACTGCTCCCCAATGAAGCGGTCGGGCGTCCGCTGCACTTCGGCATGCGGTAGGCCGAATGCGAGGGGCAGCGTCCATGTGGAAACGTCGTAGAAGAGCGAGTCCGGGAAGGTCTCCGCCCGCTCCATGACGCCGCGGATGAACTGGTGCTGCGTCTGGTTCATGGGGATGATGAAGGCCTCCCCTGGTTCAAAACGCTGCCCGTCCTGCTCCAGCGGCTCGGCCAGGTCGTGGATCTGCACCCGGTGCTGGTCCAGAATCTGCGCGAGGCCCTGCGCCCGCTGCGGGTCGTTACCGTGGCCTAAGACGTAGGCTTTCGTGTCGAACGCATTGTAGCGCTCCGGCACCTCGGCGAAGAAGTCGCGCTGGTAGCGGAGCAGACGGTCCCGCAGGTCTACCGAGCCTTCGAGCGTGGAGAGGGTGGTGGCGAACTGGTTGCGCACGGTCTCGCTGTAGTGCTTGTCGCCAAAGTTGCTTTCGGTCTCCAGCGATCGCGAGGAGCTTTCCTCAAACAGAATACCTACCGTTCCCTGCACGTCGGGGTACGTAGAGCCCTTGCCGTAGTAGTAGTCGTCAAACCGCTCGCGCGTCCAATACAGTTCGCCCATGCTATCGAGCTGCCGGGCATGGAAGCGAGCCAGTTCCATGGTCAGCTCCTGGTTGATCTCGGGCGTGCGAGGATGCGTGCGCTCCGGGATGCCGGGCTGGAAGAAGTAGGTGGAGTTGCGGCCCATCTCGTGGAAGTCGGTGAGGACCTGCGGCCGCCAGTGCTGATAGACGCCGATTTTGCCTTGCGACTCGGGGTGAGCCAGCGGCATCCAGTCGCGGTTGAGGTCAAACCAGTAATGGTTAGTCCGCCCGCGAGGCCACGGCTGCGAGTGCTCCCGGTCCTGCACGTCGGTGGTGTGCACCCCGCCGCGGTTCTGGTTCACCCAGTACGCAAAGCGGTCGCGTCCATCCGGGTTCATGTTGGGGTCGATGAGGATGACGAGGTCGTCCAGCAGCGCATCCACCGCCGGGCCACTCCCGGCCGCGAGGTGGTAGAGCAACAAGAGCGCCGCTTCCGTGCCGGAGGCTTCATCGCCGTGTACCGAGTAGCCCATGTAGATTATGGCCGGCATGTCCGCGAGCTCGGCATCGCTCACACTGCCAGGATCGGTGGTGAGCCGCTCATTCGCTTCACGGATTTCGTCGAGGCGGGCATGGTTGGCCTCAGAGGTGACGGTAGCGTACACCAAGGCGCGGTTTTGATAGGAGCGGGCGTACTCGGTGAGGAGCACACGGTCGCTCTGCGCGGCCACGTGTTCAAAGTAGTTCACGACCTGCAGGCTTTCGGTGTGGCGCGTGCCGATAACGTGGCCAATCACTTCATCAGGGGTCGCAATGGCTTCGTCATAGGCCTCCACACCTTCCAGCGGAAAGTCAGTGGCCAGCGGAAGCTCCTGGGCCTGCGCGTCCGGTACAGCAGGCAGCAGCAGCCAGGTAAGCAGAAAGAAAAGCAGGGGTAACCGAAAAGACATAAAGGTTTAGGCAGATGGGGAGGTGTAGTGTGGGGCGCCGTCCATAAGAGGGCATGGCAAGTATAGGGATTTCTGAGTAGAAGATCAGCACCTCAGCACACGCCTCGGCATTGCCTGCATGATGGCCGGCCTCTGCCCCGCCCGCAAGAACATACGCCCGCACGACGGGTCCACTGTATCCTGATTTTCCTACGGATTCCCCCAGCCTGACTATGCCTATCGGACGCCTGCACGTGTTGACGGATTATCATTTTCAGCAACGCTTTTCGCACGCGGAATTGGCCCGGCTGGTGATTGATGGCGGCGCGGATGTGGTCCAGTTCCGTCAGAAACACGGCATGATGCAGCACAAGCTCCGGCAGGCCCACGCGACCGCAGCCGTGTGCCAGGAAAAGGGTATTCCGCTCCTCATCGACGACCATATCGATGTGTATTTCGCCACCGGTGCGGATGGTGTGCATCTGGGGCAGACGGACTTCCCCATCGCGGAAGCACGGCGCGTGCTGGGGCCCGATGCCATCATTGGGGCGACGGCGACGAATGCGAAACAGGCCGTCCGAGCAGCCGACGAGGGGGCGACCTACATCGGGTTTGGGCCGGTGTTCACCACACGGTCGAAAAAAGACCCGGCCAAGGTGAAGGGCCTGCAGGGGCTGGCGGAGGCCTGCCAGGCGGTTGACCTGCCTGTCATCGCCATCGCGGGTATTACCCCGGCTCGCGTGGCGCCTGTCATGGAAGCCGGCGCCCACGGCGTGGCGGTTATGACGGGCATTACCACCAAGGCCAACCCGCAGGAGGCCACACGGCACTACCGCCGGGAGCTGGATGCCGTGCTGGCGGCATAAGCCGTGCTCATGGGTCCGCAGCCTGAAGCGCGGCCGCCAGGCCTGTCGGGGAGGGCGTCTCGGCTACGGCGCTCACCGCGAGTCCCTTATTCTCTACCGCCGCTGCGGTCGTCGGCCCAATGGCTGCGATGCGAGCATGCGGGGCCTCCGCCTGGAGCGTCTGGAGCGCGGCTACGCCCGAGGGACTGAAGCTCACCAGCCACGCCGGCAGTGTACCGGCAGGCAAACGGACGTCCGTTTGCACCTGTGTCTCGTAGACGCACTGCTCCTGCCACGCAATGCCAGCGGCCGTCAGCAGGGCCGGCAGCACCTCGCGGCGCCGGTTGCCACATAGGAAGAGCAATGGCAGCGGCGTCGGGGGGGCTTGTATGATCTGCTCGGCCAGCGCTTCGGCGGTCCCGCCAAGCGGCTTCTCCGATGAGAGGCCCAGTGCAGCGAGCGCCTCGGCGGTAGCTGGTCCTACCGCATAGGTGCGCTTGATGCGCCACGGGGGCAGCATCGCCTCGCTGGCCGCTTCTGCTATCGCCTGTACAGCCCGCGGACTGGTGCAGATGAGGCCTCCGAAGGCGTCAGGTACTTCCAGAAACGAACGCAAGCGGTCGGGCTGTGGGACGGTAAAGAACAGCACGGGCACCTGCACCACACCGTATCCTACGGCCTCAAGCGCCTGCGCATAAGCATCGTCGGCCCCAGCAGACGCCCGCAGGAGGCACACCCGGGGCCGGTCGGCAGCAGCAGTCATTGGTCAGCGGCACGGATGCCCTGCAGGATAGCGTCAGCGCCCCGGTCAAGCAGGCGCTCGGCCAGGGCGGTGCCCAGCGCTTCGGCGCGCCCGGGGGGTGCCTGGTCAGTAGCGCGCAGCAGCTGCGACCCGTCCAGTGCGGCCACGCAGGCGTCGAGATGCAGCACGCCCTCCTCCAGCCGTCCCCGCGCCCCAATGGGCACCTGGCAGCCTCCCTCGAGCCGGCGTAGCAAGGCCCGCTCGGCGAGCACCGCCGCAGAGGTGGTGTCGTCGTGCAGCGTCTGGCGCAGCGTGGCGCGCGTCTCGGCGTCTTTTTCCGCGCATACGATGCCGAGCGCACCCTGACTCACCGCGGGAAGCACGATGTCGTAGGGGATGATTGTGCGGATGCGGTCGGTCAGCTCCAGCCGTTCCAGCCCGGCCACAGCCAGCACGATGCCATGCCAATCGCTGGCGTCCAGCTTGGCGATGCGGGTAGGCACGTTGCCGCGGACCGATACGATCTCCAGATCCGGACGCCACGCCAGCAGCTGGGCCTTGCGGCGCAGCGACGAGGTAGCCAGCACGGCTCCTTCCGGCAGATCCGCCAGCCCGCCCTTGAACGAGGGATGAGCCACGAAGGCATCGCCGGGATGCGCCCGCGAGCCAATCGCGCCCAGCACAATGCCGGGCGGCAGTTGGGTGGGCAGGTCCTTGAGCGAGTGCACCGCCACCTGTATCTCGCCGTTGAGCAGCGCTACATCCAGCTCTTTGGTGAAGAGCCCTTTATCGCCGATCTCGGCCAGGGGCGTGTCGAGGATGCGGTCCCCTTTCGTGCTGATTTCCTTAATGGCCACCGTATGCCCGGCTGCTTCGAGGGCACGCTGCACGTAGTGAGCCTGCCAGAGGGCGAGCTTGCTGCCGCGCGTACCCAGCGTGAGAGAAGAGGCCATCATCACCAAAAGATGTAGGGAAATCTGCGACTGCACCCGTGCCCGCAATGCATGGAGGGCACCGAACATAGAGCGCCTACCATAGAACGCTGCCCGTCCTGCTTAGGGCTGGCGGTTGTGCTCCTCAGCAAGAGCACGCAGCATGGCGGAGAGCGCTCCTTCAGCGTCTTCGGTGCCGTCGGACTCCCGAGCGCCCGTGCCATCGGATCCAAAGGGGCAGGCCGCAGGCGGATGCATGGACGATGGGGTGGCCGCATCCGCGCGGCGGCGCGCCGCTTCCTCCTCAGCAGAGGCATCGGCACAACCGGGCCGCGAAAACAGGGCTTCCAGCAGGCGGATGCCGCGGACGTAGTCGATGCTATCCGGGTCCACGTTTTTCAGCCGGACGACCGGTACGGCCAGGAGCTTTTGCAAGATGGACTTCGTGAGCCGGTCAAGCTCCTGGCGATCGGTGTCAGCCAGACGGTGGTGGTGGCGCTCGATTTCCTGCTGCCGAATCGACTCAAACGTACCGCGGATGGCGTCGATGGCCGGCTGGAGGGCTTGCTGGTGGAAGATCCACGTGACGTACTCTTGCAGGGCCTCGTCGCAGATCTGGCGCGCGGCCGGCAAGTCAGCGCGGCGGCGGGCTTCGACGTGCGCCAGGCGCTGGTCGATGGCGTCGAGGTCTACAACGCGGTAGCCGGTCGTCTCCTCCACCCCGGCTCCTACGTTGCGCGGCATAGCGATGTCCACCAGTAGCTTCTCTACGGCCTCAGGCGCCATGTTGGGCAAGTGTTGCGCCGTGATGGTAGGCACCGGAGCGCCGGTCGCCACGATGACGAGGCCTGCGTTCTTAAGCGCCGTGTAGCGCTGCTCCCACGCCACGGTAGACACGCCGAAGCGCGCCGCCAGCTTTTCTGCTTTGGCCCGGGTGCGGTTGGTGATGCAGATACGATCGGCCCCATGCGACTGCAGCGCTTCAAGCGCCAGCGTGGCCATCTCGCCTGCACCCACGATGAGGATGTGCTGGTCATCGAAGGTCAGATGGCGCTCGTGCTCGAAGTGCAGGCGCGCGGCCGCGATGGCGGCGCCAGAGACCGACACGATGCCATCGGTAAGGGCGGTTTCGTTGACCACCCGCTTGGCGGTCCGGAAGGTAACGTGCATGAGGCGGTGCAGGTAGGACTGCACCCGGTCTTCGTCCACCGCCAGCCGATACGCCTCCTTCATCTGGTTCAAGATCTGGGCATCCCCCAGGACCTGCGAGCGGATACCGCAGGAGACCTCAATCACATGGCGGATGGCTGCTTCGTCCTGATACAGAAAGACATCGGCTTCGGGCCAGGGGCGCCGCGCACGGCGGCTCAGGGCCGTCCGCACCGTCGCCAGATCTTCCTCACTTCCAAAAAGATAGGCCTCCGTGCGATTGCACGTGGAGAGCAAGATGAGTTCCGCCTCGTCGGACAGCGTCAGCGCCTGATAGAATGCGCGCGTTGAGGCTTCATCCAGCGCGTACGCCTCGCGTACATCCACAGCAGCCGTGGTGTGGTTCAAGCCCAGTGCGTAGAGCGTCATAAAGCGGTACATCTTGGGTGGGAAAGCATGGCATCAACCGCGCGGGCGCGGGCACAGATTCACCGAACGCATTGAATAATAAATGAATCGAACTTGTAACTGTCCAGTCGTGGGTATCGGCAGCGAAGATGGGGCCTGAAGGGGCGCGTCTATAGAGCGCACATCAGGCGACGCGGCGGTCACGCTCAGGCATCGACCGCCTCGTACACCACCACCGTGAGGGCGCACAAGCCTGCAATCCGGCCTTCATCCAGGTGCCGATCCACCGGCCCGCAGCGATGTAGGCCGGCGGCCGGCAGGTACTGGCGGATCTCCGCGGGGCTCAGCATGCGGTCGGCCACAGGCGGCCCGACGTCGGCATAGGCATCGGTATGGTGGTCGGGGCGGAAGAAGACCCCAATCAGCAGGCCCCCGGGGCGGAGCAGATGGCGGAGCCGATCAAACAGGCGGGGCCGCTCCTCCGGCAGCAGTTGCAGAAAGGTCACGACGATGGCATCCCACCGGCGATCTGGCGTCCATGTCAAGATATCAGCGCAGACGCGTGTAATGGGGAGTTTGTCCTCGGCAGCGGTCTGTTGGAGGGCGTCCAGTCCCGCCGGCGCAAAGTCGAGTGCCGTCACGGGGTGGCCCCGCTCGGCCAGAAAACGCGCGTTTCGGCCTTCGCCGGCGGCCACCTCCAGCACCTCCGCGCCGTCGGGCAACCGGTCGGCTTCCGCGGCGACGATGGCATTGGGCGCGGCGCTGAACAGGTCGGGGTAGGCGCGGTAGCGCTCGTCCCAGAACGCAGGCCGGCTGCTCTCGCGCGGGGCCGGGTCGGACGTAGCATCAGCTGTAGCGGCAGAGGAGGTCATCGTGCCCCCTCCGGCCGGCCGTTGGCCTGCCCGTTCGTCTGCAGCTGGGTCTGCAGCGCTTCAGCCTGAGCCACGAGGTCTTCGATCGCGCCGAGGCCCTCATGCCAGAACGAAAGGTCCGTCAGGTCGATGCCCAGCGCGCCGACCAGTTGGTGGGGCCAGTCTGACCCACCAGCCCGCAGCAGGTCGATGTAGCGTTCGGCGAACGCGTCGCCTTCGTCCTGATAGCGGGCATAGAGGGCCAGCACCAGCAGTTCGCCAAACGCATAGGCGTAAACGTAGCCGGGCGTATGCAGGAAGTGGGGAATGTAGCTCCACCAGTGCGTGTAGTGTGCGCCGAGGGTGACCTCACCGTCGAACATGGCGCGCTGCGTTTCTCGCCAGAGCGTGCCAAACCGCTCAGCGGAGAGCTCGCCCTCTTCGCGCCGGGCCGTGTGGATGCGGTCTTCAAACCGGTTCATGGCAATCTGGCGGAAAACGGTCGCCATGGTGTCGTCGATCTTTCCGATGAGCATAGCGAGGCGGTTGGCTGGGTCGTCTTCGTTGCGCATGAGGCGCTGGAAGACGAGCATCTCGCCAAACACGGAGGCGGTTTCGGCGGTGGTCAGCGGGGTGCCAGCTTGTAGCACGCCCTGCTCCCGCGCAAGGTACTGATGCACGCCGTGGCCCAGCTCATGAGCCAGCGTCTGCACGTCGCGGATCCGGCCGTCGTAGTTCATCAGCACGTACGGGTGTACGCTGGGCACCGCGCCATGGCTGAAGGCGCCCCCTCGCTTGCCCGGCGCGGAGGGCGCGTCGATCCAGTGGTTATCGAAGAACTGCTGCGCGACGTCGGCCATCTGGGGATGAAAATCACCATAAGCGTCCAGCACCAGACCGCGGGCATCGTCCCAATCATAGCGCGTGTCGGCCTCCCCAATGGGCGCATAGCGGTCATAGTCCATCATCTCCTCCAGCCCCAGCAGGCGCCGCTTCAACCCGTAGAACCGGCCCGACAGATCGTACCGCGACGTGACCGCCTCAATCAGGGCCTCCACGGTGGCGTCGTCCACCTCGTTCGAGAGGTTGCGGCTCGTGAGCCAGTGCGGGTAGCCGCGGAGCCGGTCGTTGGAGGCCTTATCCGCCAGGATGGTGTTGAACACATAGGTGAGCGTGCGCTGCGTCTCCTCCAGCCCTTCGGTGAAGGATAGCGCGGCGCGGCGGCGCAGGTCGCGGTCGGGCTCGTAGAGCTTCGAAAGGATGTCGCTCTGGTTGAGCTCCTCGCCGTCGAGGGTGAAGCGAAGCGCGCCCACCGTCTCGTCAAAGTACCGATTCCAGGCGCTACGCCCGGTGACCGATTTCTCGGAGAGGATCTTTTCCTCCGGCTCCGAGAGCACGTAGTCTTTATGAAGGCGCTCCACTTCCAGGTAATGCGCGTAGTCCGCCAGCGCGTCGGAGGCCAGGAGCTCGGCGGCACGGTCGTCATCCACCTGGACCCACTCCAGCTCAAAGAAGATGAGCTGCTGCCCGATCTGCGTGGTGTCCTCGCGGACGCGCTGCAGCAAGGCTCCCCGCTCGGCGTCGTTGGTGTCGGTAGACCAGTGGAGGTAGGCGTAGGTGGCCGCGCGGCCCATGCGCTCCTGGATGGACTCAAACGTAGCCAGCGCCTCGGCCATGGCTGAGGCTTCCAGCGAGGCAACGGTGCCGCGGTACTGCTCGGCAAAGGCAGCTGCTTCCGCGGCGGCCGTCTCCAACGCGTCCAGTGCGGCATCGCGTGAGGGGTACAAATCGCTCAGGTCCCAGCGGACATCGGCGGCTCCGTGGGCAGTAGATTCAGACATAAGCCAGGGTCGGTCGAAGAACAGGAAAAGGTGAACTACATGCGCCCGCAACGGGGCTACTGAAGAAGGGTCAGAAGTACGTCTGGAACCGTGCAAAGGTTGTCGCGCACCGGCGCCGGGCGGGTGAATCCGCGGGGAAACGTCTGCAGCTGCGGAGCGTGGCACGGACTTCATCACCTATCCCCTGCGCATAAGATGTGCCCATGGCTTTTCACCCGTTGACTTCAGCTGACGATTTCGCCGATGCTCTTGCTGCTTCCCACGACCAGCCTATTGTACTATACAAGCACAGCGCCACGTGTCCGCTGAGTGCCCGGGCCCGGCGGGAGGTACAGCCCCTTGCTGCAGGCGAGGTGCCCACCTATGAGGTGGTGGTGCAGCAGGCGCGGCCGGTGTCCAACCAGATCAGCGATGAACTGGGCATTCGGCATGAGACCCCGCAGGTCCTCATCGTACACAACGGCACCGTGGTGTTCGACACCTCACACAGCGCGGTAACCACAAAAGCAGTGCAGGAGGCCCTACAAGCGGCTACGGCCTGAGGATGGCCGATCATTGCTGGCCAACCACCGATGACAGCCCAGCGCCAAGCGAAATCTTACGCGTAGCGAAGCCCGTCCTGCTGGGGCAGAACGGGCTTCAGCATGCGGCTAACCTCTGGCAGCTGCAGTCTAATACAGTCCAAACATCCTGGCCAGGCCCGCCAGGGAGCACATGCTACTCTTCCTCATCTCCTTGCTCTACACTGATGAGATGATCCTCCAGGCTGCTGATGAGCACGCGCTTTTCTTCGTCCACCATCGTGGTTTCGATATCGCCGGCGCGCACCATCTTCTTGACCTTCTTCCGGTCAATCATCTTCAGAATCCGCCGCGCCTCCTTACGGGAGACCAGTCCCTCACGGTACTCCTTCGCAAAGTCTTCCAGTTCATCCAGTTTGCTCTTGGCCACCTTGATGACGCGTAGTTCCTCGTTATCGTCCGTGAGCGTCCAGTCGAGCGTTGCGTCAATCAGGTGCCGGTCTACCCACCGCACAAGCGTTTGCTGTGAGATGCGGAGGCGCTCGGAGAGTTCATCAAGCGGAAACTCCTTCATCTCGTACTTTTCGTTAACGAACGACTGAAAGGATCCCATAGTGGCTGAGGGCACATTTGTGAGGCAAAAGAGACTTTTGTGATAACCGAACAGGGGCCGTTTGTTCCGTTTTTGTTGAGACTACGAAGGACCCTTTCCCTCCTTGGACTCGTCACTTATCCCTAATACCTTCCCCCTTTTACCTGCCTCGCTTTCGCCGTGCCTACCCCTGCGCACCTCTCAACTGATGCCTGGATTGAGCGCTTATCGGCACCGCTGCAGACGTCGCTTCGGCAGGCCAGCGATGCCATGACCAATCAGCCGGGAGTGCAGGATTGGCTCCGCACGGCCTCGCTGGAGGCTGCCGTAGAAGTCGGCCAGCAGGGCGGCATGCAGACCGCCAGCGGGGCGTACAGCTACCTGCGCGATGAGCTGCAGGCCCAGTTTGCGCCGCTGCTGGACGCCGTGGATACCCTCACCCACGGATGCGGCTTCGTTGATATCAACTGGCGCCCGCTGGCGCCGCAGTACAGCACCCTTGTGGTGGCGTTCGGCACGGAAGACGACGTAGCGGTATGGGCCCCGGTGCAGCCGCCCACCCCTGCAACCGTGGGTGCGGCCAGTGAGGCGCTGGTCCGCACGCTTCCTCAAGGCCTTCCCTTCCCCAAACGTCCGCACGTGCGGCACGCCATGTTCACAGCTCCCAACGTATGCCTGCTGGTGCGGGCGACCGATCGGCAGGTGGGCCCCAACCGCCGCTCCCGCGCGTTCGCGCTCCATGCGGACGGTTCCTGGGTAGACGCGCTGGACCGGGCCACCTTCGAGGAGCGCACGCTGCAGTATGTGCAGCAGCATGCGGATGGATAGCCGCATCTGGCATACGTACGTTAGGCCTTGTCTGCTGACGTATCCGTAGGGGCTGGCGAGACCGGAACAGGGGTAACCTCCCCGCTCCCTGTACTCTTCCACCGCTGCGCCTCCGCGCCCATGCCAAACTGGACGGTTGCTCCGGGCTCCAGGAACTCGCTCAAGATACGGGCGAGTAGCGCGGGATCCTCAACCTGTACCGCATCGGCAATGGGCTCCAGCCGGCCCTCGCGGATGCGCAGATGCGCCAGTGCAAACGGAAAAGGCGCCGGGTGGTCGTCGGTGCAGGCCGCAGCATAGGCCGTGCTGGCGGCTTTCAGGTCCCGCACCAGCTCCTTCACCTGCCACGTTTTCGCCCACCCCGTCAGGTGTGGCAAGCTACGCCGTTGAAACAGCATCTGAATCAGGGCCTGCAGATCGTCCACCTGGTCGGGTTCCACCCTTGCGTCCTCAAATTGCCATCGCAGCGTTTCGCCCATCATTCTGTAACAAAACGGTTTAATTCGCACGAACGTGAAGGATAGGCTCCCGCGTCCCCTTCCTGGGGACGGTCTACTGCATCAATTTGGTCATACCAGCGTAGTAATGGGCTCACAATACATGACAGACCAAAGGACCTGCGTTTCGGAAATCGGGGCTGCATCAGCCCCAGGCGCAGCTGCGATATTCACACACACAACGATCAGGCACGCACATTATGGCTGGAAATGCTCGAAGTCAATCGGTAGAAAAATTTGCTGCGGGAGAGCTCACGTACTCCTCGGGCCTATACGCGGGGACGGTGAACCAGTTTGCCGACGTGTTAAACTGCACGGCGGATGACATCATGGACGCCGTTCGGAAGGGCGAAGTAGAGGCCTTCACTAACGTGGGTCCAGACGACGATCCCTCCCGCAAGTCGCTCAGCTTTAGCGTTGGCGAGATGGAGAAGCTGCGCCTTGTGGTGGGCCACACCGAGCCCCTGCGCCCCCAAGGCTAACCGCTTTTCCGAAGTACGGATGGTCTTCCCCCGTCGGGCCCTGTGCGCGGCGGGGGTTTGCTGTTCATGCCGTATGGGGTGGCGTCCCCGGCGTGGCGATTGCCCTGCAGGGAGGTCGGTCCAACCGCACGTAACGGGTCCGCCACGCACCAGCAGGCCGGGGACACCATCTCCTGCCCTGGCGTTACCCTTTCTGCTATCACGCCTTGCTACGGTGAGGCCACCGTACCTATTCGCTGACTACGTTTCGCTCCATGCCCGACGCTCCTGCTGCCCCCGCACCTGCATCGCCGGCAACGGATACGGCCACCCCGCCAACGGAAATCAACCGGCTCATCCGTTTGCAGCAAGCCAATAAAGCCCGCATCCGTCATACCACGGCCACGCAGCGCGCCGACAAGCTGCGGCGCTTGCACCAGATGGTGCTGGATTACCGCGCCGATATTCAGGATGCCCTGTTTGCCGACTTCCGGAAGCCGGCTGTGGAGGTCGACACCAGCGAGATTGCGGCGGTGGCGGAGGAGGCTACCTACGCGGCCAAACATGTGGCGCAGTGGATGAAGCCGGAGCGGGTGTCCACCCCGCCGCAGTTGGCCGGTACGGTGTCGGAGATCCGGTACGAGCCCAAGGGCCATGCGCTCGTGCTTGCCCCCTGGAACTACCCGGTCAACCTGGCCCTCAATCCCGTTGTGGCTGCGCTGGCTGCCGGCTGCCCGGTGCTGCTCAAGCCGTCCGAGTACACGCCCTACACCTCCCGCCTCTTGCGCGAGATGGTGCAATCGACGTTCGACGAGAGCGAGGTGGCCGTGGTGGAGGGGGCGGTCGATACGGCGCAGCACCTCCTGGGCCATCCGTTCGATCACATCTTCTTCACCGGTAGCACGGAGGTAGGCCGCATCGTGATGAAGGCAGCCGCCGAGCACCTGAGCTCCGTGACGCTGGAGCTGGGTGGCAAATCCCCGACCATCGTGGACGCCACGGCCGACCTCCGGAAAGCCGCTCGGCGCATCGCGCTGGGCAAATTTACGAATGCGGGCCAAACCTGCATTGCGCCCGACTACGTGTACGTGCACGCCGATGTGCACGACGCGTTTGTGGACGAGTTAGCGACGGCCATCACGTCGTTCTACGGCGAAACGGTCGACGAGCGCGCGCAGACGACCGACTATGCGCGGATCGTAAGCGACCGCCACCACGAGCGGCTGGCTGAACTGTACCGCGATGCCGTGGCCCGCGGTGCCCGCCCTGCGGTGGGGACGGGCGAGGCGCGCGACGGGCGCTTCCTGGACCCTACCGTCCTCACCGACGTGCCGTTGGAGGCTGATGTGATGCAGGAGGAGATCTTTGGGCCCCTCCTACCCGTGCGGTCCTACCATGCACTGCAGGAGCCCATCGACTACATCAACAGCAAGCCCAAGCCGCTGGCCCTGTACGTGTTTACCGGCTCGGAGGCCACCGCCGATCAGGTCATCGCCCACACCTCCGCAGGAGGTACCACCATCAATAACGTGTTGCTGCATTATCTAAACCCTGCGCTGCCGTTTGGTGGGGTCAATGCCAGCGGCATCGGCAAATACCATGGGGAGGCTGGCTTTCGGGCGTTCTCCAACGAGCGGGCGGTGGTGCGTCAGCGCAACGTGCCCTCACCGCTTGATCTGCTGACGCCCCCGTACACTTCCCTTGGCCGGCGGGCCGTGGACCTCGCGCTGAAACTGGTGTAGCCCGTCCGCGAGAGCCGACGCTGCGTGACGCCTCTTGTCCATCATCTGCTCATCTTATGGGCCGTGCGAGCCGTACCCGTACAAAGACCTGCGACTGCTGCGGTGATACTGCCGATACGCTCTTCCGCATCCAGCACGACGTCTCCGGGGCGTGGATCTTCGCGTGCAAACCGTGCCAGGTCAAAGCATCGAAAGACAACCCACACTACACGTACGGTGGTACCTGGAAAAGCAAGAAGCGGCATTGAAGGGCAAGAGGGCCTTTGAAGCGCCGCCGTCCGCGTGCGCTCTGGCTCGACGACTCTTTACCTGCGAAGCTTCACGTAAGGAGCGGATACGCGCCGTTCGCGTCGTGCACCTCGCGGCCGGTCAGGGGCGGGTTGAACACGCACATCAGCCGCAGTTCCTCTGTAGCGCGCAAATGATGCGGCTCGTGGCCGTCAAGCGCGTAGAGCATGCCCGGGGCAATGGGGTGCGTTTCGCCACCGACGATCTCAATCTCGCCGCGCCCGGCAATGCAATACACCGACTCAAGGTGATGGAGGTACTGGATGAACATGTCGGTGCCCGCCTTGATGATAGTCTCGTGAAAGGAAAAGCCCATGCCATCTTCCTGGAGCAGCAGGCGGCGGCTGATGAACGTGTCGGTCTCCACCTCTCGTGCAGAGCCGTAAATGTCGTTTATGTGGCGGACGATCATAAGCTGAAAGCGTGGGGGTAGAGACGATCCGGCGGATCGTCTCTACGGGCACATAATACAGGTACGCGTGATGGCCTTACCGAGCAGGGCTGAGCAGATAGGCCCACAGCGAACACAAGAATTGGTACGGGTGGTGGGACTCGAACCCACAAGGAGGATTGTCCTCCATCGGATTTTCGTACCCGCTACAGTTTGCACTGCCGGCCACTGCCGTTTGGGGTCTGGACTTTCTCTTCGCCCTGCTCTGTAATCAGAGGGTAGGCGCTGCCCGTCAAGTCTCTACACGTTCTGCTGAGCCTGCACAGCGCAGCAGCTTCGCTCGGGATTACCGGTAAGGGCTTCCCCGATGTTGAGCAGTTCTACGCCCGCCGTTTCCGGCGGGGCACTCAAATTGCGCTTAAGTCCGATGCGTTTACCGATTTCGCCACACCCGCAACGTACCCAATCAAAATATTTTGTATTTCTCAACAAGGCGATTCGCGCGTTGATAGTTCCCACCCTCTGGAGAAAGTCCCCAACGAATCAGGGCCTGTCGAATGTTCTTGCTTTTGCGGAGCGCCTGCACAAACGCTGCTTCGGTGACGCGTTTTCCACTGCCAGCCTTATTCTTCCCACGGTAGTGTTCAGCTAAGGCATGACAGTTGGGACACAAGAGCGAAAGATTCTCACAGCAGTGGTTTTGAGCATTACCATCGCGGTGATGGAGTTCCAGCGGTATGGGTTCACCCACCCAGGTAGTTCGTTCGCAGCGCTCACAAACTCGTCTTCGCCGGCCCTGCTTAAGCAGCCGCTTAAGTAGCTTGTACGAGCTATAGGTGGGATGCTTACCAGCAAGAATATCGTCCAGTTTGTAGCGCCGGGTTTCACCACTCTTCTTGCGTGCCTCAGCCGAGAAGAAATACCCTCTTTTAAGCGCTGCAGATTTGATCCTTTACTTTACGGCTGGACATATGTGATTGACAACAGCGCTTGCCATTGGTCATTTCAAGGGGCCCGGGCGCGCCGCATCCATAGGCACAAGAACGCATGGCAACATGTGATTATTTGACGCTGGCTGAAAACTCTTCGCAGGCTGCGCGCAGTCGGATAACCTCCGCAACAGCTGCTGCTACCCCTGCCTCAAACGCCTTACCGTGAAGCTCCCCAGCTCACGCTCGCCTGACTCGCTAACTTTTCAGGCAGAGCGTGGCAATCAAAGGTTGACGATGGATGATTTCAAACTATCCCACAGGGCTCGCGTTAGCAAGGGCCTTCTAAAATCGGTGGATGGCGGGGCGATACCCGCGGTGCACCGTTATTCACAGCCCTCTCCCAGCACTCCTCTCGTATGAACCGGCCGGCCGACGCTGTGCTCCGTACGCTGCGTGCCCATGCCGAAGCGGCGGCTGCACGGGCGCATGTGCCGTACACCCAAACACCGGAAGGGGCGGTGCTACTCCTCTCCGATGGGACGTACGTGCCCGGCGTGCGCGTAGAGAGTGCCACGTTTTCACTGCTGATCCCTCCTCTGCTGGGCGCGCTCACCACGGCCACCGCGGCCGGGCGGCGCGATGTGGTGGCCGCGGTCATGCCCCGCCCGCTGACGGCCGATGAGGCGCTACTCGTCCGGCAGGCGCTGGACGGGCCGTTTGATGCTACTGCCGACGGCACAGCGCTGCGCACGACCGCCGCGTTGCCGCCCGTGGGCGAGCGGCTGGATCCGCGGCTCCCGGGAGCGCCCCCTGCAGACGACGCGGCGGGACTCCGGTGGGCGCGTGAGGTGGCCGAGCGGGCGCATGTACCCGATTCCAACTTTCCCGTGGGCTGCGTGCTGGAGACCACCGACGGCGCCTTTCTGCCAGGCGTAAACGTAGAGCACCCCGACTGGGCCCGCATCTTGTGTGCCGAGCGCACAGTCCTCAGCACCGCGCTAACGTACGGGCTCACCCCAAAAAGGCTGTACCTGACCTGCCTGCGCGACGACAACGGTAGCCCGTGTGGGGCGTGCCGGCAACTCCTCGTCGAGCATGCGCCCGGCCTCCCGGTGGTCATGGACCGCGGCGCGGCGCCACCCGAGCATACTACGCCCGGCCAGCTCCTCCCCGGCGCCTTTAGCGGCGACGCCCTCACTACCCCTCTGGCCTGATATGCTGCTCTTTGCGGGTGCGCTCATTGGCGGACTGGTTGCGCTCTACTTCGGGGCCGACTGGCTGGTGCGCGGGTCTGTGGATCTTGCCCTGCGCTACAATATCCGACGCGCTATCATCGGGGTCACCATTGTAGCGCTGGGGACCTCCATGCCAGAGTTTGTCATCAGCCTGATTGCCGTAATTGAGGATGCCTATACGCTGGCTGTAGGCAATATTGTGGGCTCCAACATCAGCAACGTGGGGTTTATCCTGGGGCTGGGCGCGCTGCTGGCCCCCATTCGCCTGACCCCCAGCCTCATCCGGCGCGAGTTTGCCTGGATGATGGGCGTGCTGATCGGGTTCTACTGGCTGTCCCTCAATGGGCAGATCGGGCGTCTTGAAGGTGGCGTGCTGCTCGTAGCCCTTGTGGCTTTTCTGGTGATGCTCTACCGCGGCCGGCACCAACTGGCGACCCCACGTCCAGCGGACGTCTCGCCTTCCGCATCCGCAGTAGCACCTCCCGTGGCCTCAGAACCGATCAAAAGCTTGTGGCGCGTTGCAGGGCTTGTGGGCGCTGGCATGCTCCTGCTGGGCGGAGGAGCACAGGCCGTTGTGTTTGGTGGGACAGGCCTGGCAGAGGCGCTGGGCGTAGATCCGCTTGTGGTAGGCCTCTCGGTGGTGGCCATCGGCAGCAGCCTGCCCGAGCTGGCCGCCTCGCTCGTGAGCCTGGCCCGCGACGAGGTGGACCTCTCTGTCGGCAATATAGTGGGTAGCAATATCCTGAATGTGGCCTTTGTGATGGGCGCGGTGGCACTGGTCCGGCCCGTGCCGGTCACCGACACCGTGGTGTCGTTTCACATGCCGGTGATGCTGGCCATCTGCGCGGTGCTCCCTGTGCTGGCCTTTCGGCGCGGCTACATTGAGCGCTGGGGCGGTGTCGCCCTGCTTGGTGCCTATGGCGCGTACTTGACGGCCCTGGCCCTGCCCTACCTGTAGCGTAGCCAGAGGGCTGGCTGGATCCATCCGGGGCTGCCACGCGTGCATCCTGTCCGCGTCTGTTGTGGGCGCTCGCCTTGCTGCTTGCTCTTCTACCCCCCATGTCGTTTTCCCTCGGGTTTTCGCCCTTCCTCTTGCTGGTCAGCCTGCTGGGCGCAGGGGGACTCACCTACTGGATGTACCAGACCGCCGCCCCGACCGTCACGGGATGGCAGCGGCGCGGGCTGATGGCGCTCCGCTTCTCGGCGCTGGCGGTGCTCTTGTTTTTGTTGATGGAGCCCATCTGGCAGCGGATCACAGAAGACGAGCAGCCGCCCGTGCTGGCCGTGCTGGTGGACAACACCCTTAGCCTGAGCGGGGAAGGCCGGGACGATGACGCCGGCGCGGACCTCCCCGATCAGGTGCGCCGGGCGGTGGAACAGGTCCCTTCGATTGATGGCGAGCTGCGCTTCTTTTCGTTCGGGAGCGCCCTCAACACCCTGCCGGATGGGGCCGGTCTGGCGGCCGAAGCTCTTCGCTTCGACGAGGAGCGCACCAACCTGTCCGCAGGGCTGGAGGGCGTACGCGAGCGCCTCCGGACCGACAACCTGCGCGGGGTCGTGGTGATTTCAGATGGCCTCTACAACACCGGCCGCAATCCGCTTGCCATCGCCGAGCGCTATCCGCACCCCATCCACACGGTCGTCGTGGGCGACACCACGCAGCAGCGCGACGTGCAGGTGCAACGCGCTTCTACCAACGACATCGCCTACGTAGATGTGGAGCAGCCCGTCGAGGCCGTCATCCGCGCCACGGCCGCCACCGGCGAGTCCGTGCAGGTGAGCCTGCACGATGGCGATACGGTGCTGGACGAGCAATCCGTCACGCTGCCAGAAGGGGATGGCGAGCGCCGCGTGACCCTCACCTTCACCCCTGCGGCGGAAGGCCTGCAGCAGCTGGACGTGGTGGTCTCCAGCATCCCCGAGCAGGTCACCGACCGCAACAACCGGCGCACGCTCAGCACGCAGGTGCTGGAGCGGCGGCGGCAGGTGGTGCTGGTGAGCGGCAGCCTCACGCCCACCACCGGGGCTGTGCGGCGCGCCCTGGAAGCTGACGAAGACATCGAGCTCCAGTCCTTTACCCAGCGGGGGCCCGGCGGCTTTTACGAAGGAGCGCTGCCCGACACCTTTGGGGACGTCAGCGTCATTGTGCTGGTCGGGTTTCCCGGGCCAGCCACCACGGCCACGGAGCGCGCACCGATCGCCGCTGCGGTAAACGACGGCACGCCGGTCCTCTACCTGCACGAGCGGCAAGCCGACCTCGACGGCCTGGCCGACGCTTTTGGCGACGCCCTGCCGGCCCGGCCCGATGGGCGCTCGACGGCAGCAACCAGCGCGCGTCCCGTGCTCACCCGGGACGGCCGCGCTCACCCGGTGTTTGACGGGCTGCCCGACGCCCTGGCCGACCTCGCCCGGCTGCCTCCGCTACCCTACCCTGCGGCCGATTGGCAGGTCAGCCCGGATGCACGCCTCCTGATGGAGACCGACGCGGAGGCCCCATTGCTGGCGCTGCGGAGTCGTGCCGGACAGCGCTCGGCCGCCTGGCTCGGTACGCGCCTGTGGTCGTGGTTTACGCTCCCAGAGGAATTGGCTACTCTTGACGCGCTCGCCCCTACCATGACGGCCAACCTCATCGAGTGGCTGGCCACGGCCGAGGATGACCGCCTCGTCCGCGTGGCCCCCACCCAGCTCCGCTTCAGCGGCGCAGAGGACGTCTCGTTTGAAGGGGAGGTCTATAACGAAAGCCTCAACCCGGTCCCCGACGCCACCGTGCAGCTCGAAATCGAGGCCCCCGACGGCGACACCTTTCCCTACACCATGCGCGCTACCGGCAACGGGCAATATGCGCTGGACGCCGGACGCCTGCCCGAGGGCGCATACCGATACACCGCCACGGCTACCCGCGACGACGCCACCCTCGGTACCGATACGGGCACGTTTCAGATCGAGCAGTCGGCGCTGGAGTTTATGCAGACCCAGGCCGATGCGCCCTTCATGCGGCAACTCGCCGCGCGCTCCGGCGGTACGTTCTTCACGCCCGACGACGTGGCCGGGGTGGCCGATGCCGTAGCCACCGACGACCGCTTTGCGCCGGAGACCCGCACCCTTCGCTCCGAGACCCCGCTCTGGCACCTGCCCTACCTGCTGCTGCTCGTGGTGGCGCTCCTGGCGGCCGAGTGGGCCTGGCGCAAGCGGGCCGGACTGGTATAGCACGCGGCCCCTGCTGCCCTGCCGGCACCGTTACGAAGGTGTTCCATCCGGCCCGACCTTCTGCCCTGCTTGGAAGTTAACATAACACTGTAATGGCACAGCGTTACGCTTTCCTGTTTCAGGCTTCTCATCCGTCTTTTCCATCAACGCACGACCTTTTATGGATGCTGATATCGCCGTCCAACCCGTTCCTGCTCGCACCCTTGGCGAGATTCACTCCCTGGACGATCTGCCTGAGGCCTTTACGCGATTCCTGACGTCTACGCGCCGCCACCTACATCAGCATCCAGAAGTCGGGTTCAAGGAGAAGGATACCTCCGCCCTCATCCGAGAGACGCTTGAATCCTACGGACTGGAGGTCCACGGTCCGCTGGCTGGAACTGGATTATACGTCGATATTAATGGGCAGGGGCCCGGCCACAGCATAGGCTACCGGGCCGATATTGACGCCCTTCCGCAGCAAGACGGGAAGCATGTGCCCTATGCCTCGATGCGCAGCGGCGTAGCCCACCTCTGTGGCCACGACGCCCACACCTCCGTAGGCATCGGCGTCGCCCTGCTGCTGCACGCCCTGCGCGATCGCTTCAACGGCACTGTACGCGTGTTTTTTCAGCCCAACGAAGAAGGGACCCCCAGCGGCGCCCCGCGCATGATCCAGGATGGCGTGCTGGAGGGCCTCGAAGCGGTCTATGCCATCCACGTGGACCCCACGCTGGAGCTGGGGCGCTTTGGGCTGGTGGAGGGGGCCGCGACGGCCTCGGCCGACCGGTTCACCATCACGCTGGAGGCGCCCAGCAGTGGACACTCCGCCCGTCCGCACGAGTCGGTGGATACCCTCTGGGTGACGACCCAGGTGCTGAACACGCTCTACCAACTCGTCGGCCGCGTGAGCGACCCACGGCTGCCAGCGGTGTTCACGCCCACCTGGATTCGTGCAGGCGACGCGTACAACGTGATTCCACACGAACTCCGCCTGGGCGGCACGCTCCGCTGCCAGAGCCTGGCCGACCGTGATCAGCTCATCCGCAAGATCAAACAAATTGCCACGCAAACCGCAGGCATCCATGGGGCCTCTGTCGAGGTGAAGCTGGAAACCGGCTCCCCGCCCGTCATCAACGATTCCGAACTGATCGATAATGTGCGCCGCAGTATCCGGGAGCAATCCGGCGACAGCGCGATCTACGAGATCGAGCTTTCCAGTATGGGCGGCGAGGACTTCGCCCACTACCTCTCCCACGTACCCGGCGCGCTGATACGCATCGGCACCGCCTCCGGGCCCGAAACGCGCTACCCCCTCCACGACTCAAACTTCGACATCGACGAGCGCGCCCTCGTCCCGGCCGCCCGCCTCATGACGCATGCCCTTATGCGGCACTTGGAGCAATCCCCACTCCACTAATCGCGCAACCCAGCCTCGGCTGTTGCAACCCACACACGTGTGAGGGAAATTACCCGATACCACGGTAGGCGCGTTCACTTGGGAGGTTGCGATGGGACATGCACGCAGGAGGATGGCGACGGCTGTATCTATGGTCGGGCTGGTGCTTGGCCTGATGCTCGGTTGGGCTGTTGAGGCCCACGCGCAGCACACCTGGAGCGACGATTTTGCCGACGGCGACTTCACCGCGAACCCTGCGTGGACGGGCACCACGGATCGCTGGACGATCGCGCCGCTGAACGGGCAGCCCGCCCTACGCACCGACGGCGTGGCCGCGGCCGACACCCTCTACCTTGCCACCGCATCCCCCGTCAGCTTTGGCTCGTGGGCCTTTACGTTCGCGCAGGTGGACGTCAACCTGAGCATCTTTAACGGCGCCCGCGTCTTTCTCCTGGCCGACACCGATGTACTGGACGGGCCTGTGCGCGGGTACTATTTGCAGATGGGCACGAACAACAGCAACGAGGTGCGGCTTTACCGCATGGACGGGGATCCGCGGACGGCCCGCACCGAATTGGGCCGCAGCGCTCCGATCCTTGACGGCACCGACAACCAACTCGCGCTTGCCGTCACCCGCGACCCCGACGGCACCTGGGAGGTGCGCATCGATGGCACCCTGGCTTTTACTGCCACCGACGACACCTACGCCTTTAGCCAGCACTTCGGGGTATGGGCCAAGCACACGGCTTCCGCTCCGGCCAACCTCTACTTCGACGACTTCGTGGTAAGCGGAGCCACGGGCCCGGTGTCGCCTGACCCGCTTACGGTGCGCGGAGCAGAGCAGGTGGCGGAGCGTGTGGCCGAGTTGGCGCTTTCGGCTCCGGTTGACCTGCGCCCTCTCGCTCCCGGAGACGTGCGGCTGGATGACGGCACCCCGGCCGTCGCCATCGACGCTATGGACGACGGCCGGCTGCTGCGGCTGTCCTTCGATGAGCCCCTGCGCGGTGCCACGCTGGCCATCGACCGGCTGCGCGACTTTGCCGGGCGCGAGCTTACCGATGTGCAGGTGCCCCTCGCCCACTGGCCCGCCCCTGGCGAGCTGCTGCTGAACGAGATTATGTACAACCCCCGCGTGGACCGCTTCGACCCCACACCCGACCAGCCCTCGTACGTGGAGCTCGTCAACACCAGCCCGCACGTGATCAGCCTTCGCCACCTCCGCTGGGCCGGCCTGGAGGATGTCCATGGCATGGCCGACACCCTGCACGTCGGCCAGCCCTTCACCCCCGTGCAGCCCGGAGGCTACGTCGTCATTGCCGCCGAGCCCAACGCCGCCCCGGATGAGATCCCCTCCACGCGCCTCTATCAGGCTTTTCCAGACTTTCCGTGGGGCGTGCCTAACGTGACGCTCCTGACGCTCTCCCGCAGTACCCTCGGCCTGCGGAATAGCGGTGACCGTATCGAACTGTTTGGCTCGGGGCCCGAGGCCATTGATGCCGTCACGTATGCCCCCTCCTGGCATCATCCCGGCGTGCAGCAAACCGCTGGCCGGGCCCTGGAGCGCCTGCACCTCCACCGCGCCACCAACGACGCGCGGAACTGGACCACCTCCGTGGCTGCGGACGGAGGAACCCCAGGCCGGCGCAACAGCGTCTTTCTGGAAGACCCTCGCCCGCTCACGGCGGAAGCATTGGCCGTTCGCCCCTCGCCTTTTTTTCCGGAGGGACAGGGAAGCGAGCGGTTTGCCGTTATCCAGTTTCAGTTGCGGAGCCCGGTGAGCAGCGTCCGTGTGCGTATCTACGATACCGCCGGACGCCTCGTACGCACCCTTGAAGAGGCCCGCCTCGTGGCGCAGACGGGTGAGCTGCTGTGGGACGGACGAGGCGATCGGGGGCAGCGCCTGCGCATGGGGCCCTATATTGTGCACCTCGAAGCCGTCGACGAAGCAGAAGGGCGCATCGAGACGCATCGTGCACCTGTGGTCCTGGCTCGGCCGATGTAGGAGGCTACACGTGCGCAGCGTGCCCCAATCGGAGCCCCTGATGTAGCGTTTACGGGCTGCGCCTCACCCATAACGGGTGGAACAGCTATTTCATGGGGTCGTTTGACTTCCAGTACCAAGACCATCGCATCGACAGGCTGCTCTGCCCCTTCAGCAGCCTTCCTGACGACGACAACCACACCGATAGTATGGCAGTTGCTCAAGCAAACAAAACGGCCAACGCTCCCATCTCACTTAGCAATCGTGCGGCCAATGCCATCCGAAAAATCATGCAGACGAAAGACCTGCCCGAAGGCTACGGGCTCCGGGTCGGCGTCCGCGGTGGCGGTTGTTCGGGCATGAGCTACATCCTGGGGTTTGATCGGGAACGCGACGAAGACCAAGCCTACACGGTTGAAGGCATTCCCCTCTACATCGACAAGCGTCACGGCCTGTATCTGATGGGCACCACCGTGGATTACCATGATGGCCTGAACGCGCGTGGCTTTACCTTCGAAAACCCAAACGCAACCGAGACGTGTGGTTGTGGCAGCAGTTTTGCAGCATAACCGACGTGCTGCGGAAGGTCTACCATCGGCGACTACTTCGAAGGCGGTGTCGCACGTAACCATCCGGTTGAGTGTGACACCACTTGGATTCCGGCCCGCCACCCACGGGCTGCTTGTGGAACTGTGCTGAAAACGCGCTGGTACACCTAAACCACGATATGGATGAGGACGAGCCGACGGTTCGGGTACTCATCTGGCACCTGTGGGACCGGCAGCAGTATAGCCACAGGGGGCATACCCTATGCGGCCGGTACCGAACTGCAACGCACGCAGCATGCAGGCTTCTACGTTTTTGCGCACATTAGCAGCTACATTCCTTTGAGTATGGAAGGCAACTTTTCAAATCGCGTGCGGGACGTCATCTCTTACAGCAGAGAGGAGGCTATTCGCTTGGGGCACGACTACATCGGCACCGAGCACCTCCTGCTGGGCGTCATTCGAGAGGGCGAAGGCATTGCCGTCAAAATCTTGCGTAACTTGGGCTGTGATCTGATCAAGCTCAAAAAAGCTGTGGAAGACACGGTGCGCAATACGGGCGGCAGCCTCACCGTGGGCAACATCCCCCTTACCAAGCAAGCCGAGAAGGTGCTTAAAATCACCTATCTCGAAGCCAAGCTGTACAAGAGTGACGTCATCGGCACCGAGCATCTGCTACTGAGCCTGCTACGCGATGACGAGAATATCGCAGCGCAGATTCTGCAGCAGGGCTTCTCCGTGACGTATGACGCTGTGCGCTCGGAACTGGACGCCATCATAAGCGGCAAAGCATCCTCTTCGTCTGCGGCCTCGGGCACCGGTGGCGGTGGCTCGGGCGGCCGGGGCGAGTCTTCTGGATACGGAAAAGAGCGAGGCAAAATGGAAAAAAGTAAGACACCGGTACTGGACAACTTCGGACGCGACCTTACGCAACTGGCGGAGGATAACGATCTTGACCCGGTCATTGGCCGTGAGCGCGAGATCGAACGCGTAGCGCAGGTGCTCAGTCGCCGCAAAAAGAACAACCCCGTCCTCATCGGCGAACCCGGGGTAGGAAAGACGGCCATAGCTGAAGGCCTGGCCATGCGTATCGTCGAACGCAAGGTCAGCCGCGTTCTCTTTGATAAGCGCCTCATGACGCTGGATCTGGCCGCTCTCGTGGCTGGCACCAAGTACCGAGGCCAGTTTGAGGAGCGCATGAAGGCCGTGATGAACGAGCTGGAGAAGAGCCCGGACGTCATCCTCTTCATCGATGAGCTCCATACCATTGTGGGCGCAGGCGGCGCCTCCGGAAGCTTGGATGCCTCCAACATGTTCAAGCCCGCCTTGGCCCGGGGCGACATCCAATGCATTGGCGCGACGACGCTGGACGAGTATCGCCAGCATATCGAGAAGGATGGCGCGCTGGACCGCCGCTTCCAGAAGATCATGGTCGACCCCTCCACGCCGGAGCAGACCGTCGAGATTCTGACGAAGGTGAAAGACAAGTACGAGGAGCATCACAATGTCCGCTACTCGGACGACGGCATCAAGCTGGCGGTGCAGCTCTCGGAGCGCTACATCACCGACCGGTACCTGCCGGACAAGGCGCTGGATGTGATCGACGAAGCGGGCGCCCGGGTGCACCTTAACAACATCCGTGTGCCACAGGCCATCCTGGACCTCGAAGAGCAAATTGAGGAGACCCGCGAGGAGAAAAACCAGGTGGTCAAGAGCCAGCGCTTCGAAGAAGCTGCACGGCTCCGCGACCGGGAGAAGAAGCTGCAAGAACAACTCGAAGAAGAGAAGGAAGAATGGCTGGCGCAGGCCGACACCGAGGTGCACGACGTCTCGGCTAACGACATTGCTGAGGTCGTTGCCATGATGACGGGCATTCCGGTGGACAAGATTTCTGAGCCGGAAACCCGCAAGCTCCTCGAAATGGAGGAAGAGCTCAAGGGCCGCGTCATTGGCCAGGAAGAACCTATTCAGAAGCTATCCAAGGCCATCCGCCGGACCCGCGCCGGGCTGAAGGATCCCGAGCGGCCGATTGGCTCGTTCATCTTCCTCGGCCCCACGGGCGTTGGGAAGACGGAGCTGGCCAAGGTGCTCACCGAGTACCTCTTCGACTCGCAGGACTCGCTCATCCGCCTTGACATGAGTGAGTACATGGAGAAATTCTCCGTCAGCCGCCTTGTGGGGGCCCCTCCCGGATACGTCGGTTACGAAGAGGGCGGGCAGCTCACCGAGAAGGTGCGCCGCAAGCCGTACTCTGTGGTGCTCCTCGACGAGATTGAGAAGGCACACCCCGACGTCTTCAACATCCTGCTGCAGGTCCTGGATGATGGAATCCTCACGGACGGCCTCGGCCGCCGGGTGGACTTCCGTAACACCATCCTGATTATGACCTCCAACATCGGAGCGCGTGACATTAAGAACCTCGGCAAGGGCATTGGCTTCCAGCAAAGCGACGAAGTCTTCAACTACCAGGCCATGAAGGGCATGGTAGAAGACGCGCTGAAGAATGTCTTCAACCCCGAGTTTCTGAACCGGATTGACGATGTCATCGTCTTCCACGCCTTGGAGAAGAAGCACATCCTCAAGATCATCGACCTGATGTCGGAAGACCTGTTCAAGCGGGCCAACGAAATCGGGATCGAGGTGGAGCTCACCAAGGAAGCCAAAGAGTTCTTGGTAGAACGCGGGTACGACGCCAAGTTCGGCGCGCGTCCGCTGCGCCGGGCTATCCAGAAGTACATCGAGGACCCGATGGCCGAGCAGTTGCTCAACCACGACCTCGGCGAAGGCGACCGCATCGTCATCACGCATGACGCTGACGAGAGCGCAGAAGAGCTGTCGTTTGACATCGAGAAGGGCGGCGCCACACAAACCCCCGACGCGTCGGAGGCTGCCAAGGCAGAAAATGGCGAAGCCGATGACACGGACGAAAGCCCTGAAACACCAGAAGCGACGCAGGAAGGGGCCAGCGAGTAACGGTTCCTCTTGTGCATCAGCATACCAAACGCCCCATGGCCTCGGCTGTGGGGCGTTTTTGTTTGATGGAGCTCCTGATGCTACGAGCTCCTGATGCTACGGCGTCTCAGCCGGAGCCAGTCCGACCGCACGCATCGGCCCCTCGTTGTAAGTGTCGCCACGCGTGAAGGGCACCGGTTGGGTGAACAGCGGTCCGTCGTAGACGAACGTGTGGAAGGCGCCGTACTCGCCACAGGGGTCGACCTCCGGCGGCAGCGCCTTCAGAAAGGCCTCATCGTACGGCGCGCCCAGCCACGAGGCGTCGAGCCGGTCGGGGTCGACGCTGGTGATGATGGCGGCGTACCCTGCATCGATAAACGCCGCCGCGCACGCTTGGGACGACTGATCCCAGAGCGGGAAGACGGGGGTGACGCCCGCACGCTGAAGTACGCCGGCGCGGTAGTCGCGGACGTCCGCGAGGTGTAGATCGCCCGCAGCCACGTGGGTTATTCCCGCCTCAATGAGGGGCGCGAGCGTCTCGTGCAGCCGGGCCTCGTACATCGCGTTGGAAGCGCCACGTGGCTGCATCATCCGGTGAAGGGGCAGGTTCAGCGCACCCGCCTGCGCAGCGATCAGTGAGGTCGGCGTCCCATGCATCGTGATGACCTGCTCCGGGGTCCAGAACGTAGCCACCAGCGCCTTCACCTGTACGGACGCGTCCTGCTGCAACGTATGCAGCGCCAACATAGCGTCCTTCCCGCCACTCCACAAGACAGCCACATTCTTCATTGTGCGTTTTCCCGCTATCCCATAGGTTACCCGTGCGTTGCCTCCCGCACACCCGTAGAAGCGATTCATGATCCAGCACGTCACCATCGTCGGCACTGGCCTCATCGGCGGCTCCCTGGCCCTGGCCTGGCAGGCCGCCCTGCCCAACGTACAGCTTACCGGCTTCGATGCGCCCGAGGTACTGGACGCCGCACATGCCCGGGGCGCGCTGGATGTAAGGGCCGCCTCGCTGAAAGCAGCCGTGGCCGAGGCCGAGGTGGTGGTCCTGGCCACGCCGCTGCGAGCCATGCTGCCGCTTATGAATGACATGGCTCCGCATCTGCCGGAGGGCGTGGTGGTGACGGACGTCGGCTCGGTGAAGCGGCCTGTGCTGGCCCATGCCGCAGAAGCCCTGCCGGCGCACGCCACATTCATCGGCGGGCACCCGATGGCCGGGAGCGAGAACGATGGAATTGAGGCAGCCGACCCAGTGCTCTTTGAGAACGCGACCTACGTGCTGTGCCCCCCGAATGATACCGAGGTACCCATCGCCCTCCGCACCCTCATTGAAGCAACAGGCGCGCGCATCCGCCTGATGGATGCGCCGGCGCACGACCGGGTGGCCGCCACCGTAAGCCACCTGCCGCAACTCGTGGCGGTGACGCTTGCCCGGTACGCAGGCGAGCGGCACGCCACCGACGGCGCCACCCTCGATCTTGCTGCTGGCGGGTTTCGCGATCTCACCCGCATTGCCTCGTCCCCATTCGAGCTCTGGCGCGATATCCTGACGGCCAATCAGGGCCCGGTGCTGGATGCGCTGGGGGGCTTTGCTTCTGCCATTCAAACGCTCCGCAACCGGCTCATCGCGGAAGACCACGAGGCGCTCGCCGCGGTCTTCGACGACGCACACGAGGCGCGTGCCACCATCCCTGAACGGGGCAAAGGCTTTCTGGAGCCGCTGGCTGACGTGTACGTACGGGCGCAGGACCGCCCCGGGGAGCTGGTGACGCTCACCACAGCCCTCGCCGATGCGGGCCTCAACATCAAGGAGATCGAGCTGCTCCGCGTCCGCGAAGGCACCGATGGCACCTTTCGCCTTAGCTTTTCTGATCTTCCCACCGCCGAAGAGGCCGCCGCCGTGCTTGACGATGCCGGCTTTGGCACCATGCTGCCATAACCCTGGCGTCGCCCCTCGCCTCCCGCGGCACCCACCGTATCCCCGCTCGTTCGATGATCCCGAGCGATCATCGCCCCCCGTTCCAACCTTTTCTTCCCCATGGCTGACACGCCCGAGACCCTACAGCAGACCCCCCTTCACGACCGCCACACGGCCCTCGACGCACGGATGACCGACTTTGGCGGCTTCGCGATGCCTGTGCAGTACACCGGCATCATCGACGAGCACATGGCGGTGCGCGAGCATGCCGGCCTCTTCGACGTGAGCCACATGGGCGAGGTGGTAGTGCGCGGCCCGCAGGCGTTCGATTTCATCCAGCAGCTTGTGACGAATGACCTCACCAAGCTCTACGACGGACGGGCCCTCTACACCGTGATGTGCAACGAAGCAGGGGGCGTCGTAGACGATCTGCTCGTTTACCGGGTGCATGCGGAGGAGTACATGCTCGTCATCAACGCCGCGAACCGCACGTCCGACGTGGCCTGGATGCGCGCGCACAACCCCATGGAAGCCACTATCGACGACCGGTCGGACGACATCGCGCTGCTCGCCATACAAGGGCCTGAGGCCATCGACCTCGTGCAATCGCTAACCGATGAACCGGTGGCCGACCTCAAGTTCTACCATTTCCTTGAAGCCCGCGACGGTGGGTTTCAGGGCATAGACTGGGCCTTGCTCTCGCGGACCGGCTATACGGGCGAACCGGGATTGGAGATTTATTGCTACGCGGCCGATGCCCCCACCCTCTGGGATACCCTGCTGGAAGCTGGAGAAGACGCCGGGCTGAAACCTGCGGGCCTTGGGGCACGCGACACCCTGCGCCTGGAGGCCGGGCTCTGCCTGTATGGCAACGACCTGGACGACAAGACGAATCCGCTCGCCGCTGGGCTGGGCTGGCTGGTGGCGTTCGATAAGGGACCGTTTATCGGCAAAGAGGCACTGCAGGAGATCAAGGCGCAGGGGCCAAAGGAAAAACTCATCGGCTTTGTGATGGACGAACGCGGCATCCCACGCAGTGGCTACGCGTTGCACGCGCCTGACGAGGATGACGCGCCGATCGGCCACGTGACCAGCGGCTCGCAGTCGCCTGTGCTGGAGCAGGGCATCGGCCTGGGCTACGTCCGTAACGAAGACGCCCTCACTACGCCCGGCGCTACGGTCCACGTCATGATGCGGGGCCGCCCGCGCGCCGCTACCGTCGTCAAGCCCCCATTCCACACCTGATCCGTCGGCTGCTACCGGAGCCCAGCGGGTTCTACAGCTCACCCGCGCAGCATATACCCACCCCCTTTCCCCTTCCTTCGCTCATGACGATCGACGTCTTCCTCACCAGCCACCCCGTCGCTGACGATGACGTGCGCGGCCGCACCGTCGTGGTGGTGGACGTGCTCCGCGCGTCGTCTACCATCATCACGGCGCTGCATCATGGCGCGCGGGCGGTCGTGCCCGTGCCCGACATGGAAGAGGCCGGCAAGATCGCCTCCAACATGGACCCGGCCACCTACCTGCTGGGTGGCGAGCGAAAAGGCGACAAGATTGAGGGCTATCACCTGGGCAACTCGCCCCTGGAGTATGACGAGGCTACCGTGACAGGCCGCACCGTTATCCTCAACACGACCAACGGCACTCGGGCCCTGGCGCGTGCCCACGGAGCGGCACACCTCACGGTCGGCGCGTTCTTGAATGCGCAAGCGGTGGTAGACGACATCCGCGCCCGCGGGCTCGATACCACGCTGGTCTGTGCCGGGCATCGCGACCACGTGGCGCTGGAAGACACGCTCTGCGCCGGTCTCCTGCTTCATTTGTTGTGGGATGGGGAACGACCCGACACGCTATCGGATACCGCTCACATCGCCCTCACACAGTACCAGCAGGACGCCGGCCGGCTGCAGGATGTGCTCCACCACGGATCGCATGCCCGGGCGCTGGCTGACAAAGGCTATGCCGACGACGTAACCTACGCCTTTCAGCAAGACGTCCTGCCCGTGGTCCCAACGTATATCGACAATCGCCTCGTGCTTCGGTCGTAACATGGTGCGCTGCACGGTCTGCAGTTGGATTGCTCCTCTTATCGTTGTACCTTGAAGGCTATGGCTGCTCGCAAAAAAAGCAAAAAGGCAACGGACGGCAGAAGCTTCATCTCCGACCAGCGCCGTAAAGAGATTCTGGGCCTGCTCGTGATGGGGCTGGCGCTGCTTGTAGCCCTGGCCGTCATCACCTACCATCCGGCCGATGATGCCCTCCTGGCCGACACGTCCGTCTGGGCCGCGCTAAGTCCGGGCGGCGGAGGCGACGTGCAAAACGCAGGCGGCCACCTCGGGGCGCTCCTGGCGCAGGCGCTCGTGCCACAGTTCATCGGGTACTGCTCGTTGCTGCTTCTGGGCCTGCTCGGAGCCTGGGGCTACGTCACGTTTCGAGGCCAGAAAACGGTGTACCTGCCGCTGCTAACGGTGCTGCTCGGGCTGGGCGCTTTCATCATGGCAACCGTCATTGGGTGGTTTGGGCATAGCCTGGAGGCCGATGTGGCCCACTGGAGCGGCGCCGTGGGCACGGGCGTGGCCGGTTGGCTGCAGCATGTGCTGGGGGCCGCCGGCTCATTCATTGTGCTGACGTTGCTGCTGCTCATCACCGCGCTGATGATCGTCGACCACGACATCCAGCGCTCGCTGGACCGCGTGGAGCAAAGCTTCCAGGGCGCCCGTGATGGCTTTGCGCGCTGGACCGGTGAGCTCAAGGAGCGTCAGGTGGAGCGGCGCGAGGAACGGGCGGCCCTCCGCGCGGAGAAGCAGGCCGCACAACAGGCTGAAACGCCGGAGCCCTCGCCCTCTCGAACCGCTGCCTCAGCATCGGCGAAGGACAAAGCCAACGCTCCTCCCCAGCCAGCGCCCCCTTCTCCGGTGGAGGAGGAGTCCGGCTTCCGGCCGTACCGGGGTGGCCCTCGTCTCAACGACCGGTTTCGGGAGGGACAACAGGGCACCCCGCAGCCTCAACGTGAGCGCCCCGCGCCTCCTCCCGCTCCGCCATCCCCGTCGCTATCGCCTCAGCCCGCGTCCAGCGGGGACCAGGCGCCCGCACCTGCTTCCGAGACCGCTTCCCCCGCATCTCCTGCGGAAGAAGAAGCCGGTATCGAGCTCACCGTGCGGGAGCGCGTGGAAGAAGAAAAGGCCGACACGCAGGCCCGCGCCGAGGACGCTACGCCGGACGATGCCCCGTATGCATTTCCGGCCTTGGACCTCCTGGACGAACCTGATCACAACGGGCCGCGCGTCGATCAGGAGGAACTGGAGCAAAACAAGGATACGCTGCTGGCTAAGCTGGAAACCTACAACATCGAGATCTCCAACATCGAAGCCGTCCCGGGGCCTACCGTCACCCGCTACGAGCTCACCCCTGCGCCGGGCGTCAAGGTCAGCCGCATCAAGTCGCTGGAGGATGACCTCGCGATGGCCATGGCGGCACAGAGCATCCGCATGATCGCCCCCATCCCCGGCAAGTCGGCCGTGGGCGTAGAGGTGCCCAACCGCAACCGCGAGCTGGTCCGCCTCCGCGACGTCATCGGGACGGCCAAGTTTCAGGAGTCAGAGCACCTGCTCCCCATCGCGATGGGCAAGACGATTGAAGGCAAGGTCTACCTCATCGACCTGGCCAAGATGCCCCACCTGCTGATTGCCGGCGCCACCGGCTCCGGAAAGTCGGTGGGCCTCAACAACCTGATCATCGGCCTCATCTATGCCTGCCATCCGCGGGACCTGAAGTTTGTGATGATCGACCCGAAGAAGATTGAGCTGCAGCAGTACGGCGGCCTGATCGAGCACTACCTCGCCATTCCGGATGATCTGGAGGAGCCCATCACGACCGACTTCGAGGAGGCATTGGGCGTGCTGAAGAGCTGCGAGAAAGAGATGGAGCGCCGCTATGATCTCTTGTCGAAGGGTAGCGCGCGGTCTATCGTGGAGTACAACAAGCGCCTGGCCGACGGCAAAATATCAGAAGACGACGACCACGAGCATCTGCCGTACATCGTAGTGGTGGTAGACGAGCTGGCCGATCTTATGATGACAGCCGGCAAAGACATCGAGGAACCCATCACCCGTCTGGCGCAGATGGCCCGGGCCGTGGGGATTCATCTGGTGCTGGCCACGCAGCGCCCGTCAACGGACGTCATCACAGGCCTCATCAAGGCCAACTTCCCCGCCCGCATCGCCTATCAGGTGCCCTCGCGCATTGACTCCCGGACGATCCTGGACGTCGGCGGCGCCGAGGGATTGGTGGGCAACGGCGACATGCTCTACATGCGCGGCAACTTCCTGACGCGTCTGCAGGCGCCGTTCATCTCAGGCGAGGAGGTCAACCGGATCGTCGACCACGTCGCCGCACAAACGCGCCGCGGCCCGTACCTGCTGCCGCCGTCCGAGGAGAACAACGACAGTGAGCTGGCCACCGCGCTGGGCGTAGAGGACACCGACGAGCTGTTTGACAAGGCCGCCCGCATCATCGTGCAGCATCAGCAGGGCTCCGTCTCGCTGCTTCAGCGCAAGCTGGCGGTCGGCTACACCCGCGCGGCCCGCATCGTGGACCAGCTGGAGGAAGCCGGCGTGGTCGGCCCGTTTGTCGGATCGAAGGCACGCGACGTGCTGGTGGGCGACATCGAAGAACTGAACGACTTCTTGAACGCACGCGAAGAAGACGCCTGAGGGCTCATGCCTGATTTTACAGAGGACCACTTTCCCACCCTTGGCATCCTCGGCGGCGGTCAGCTCGGCCGCATGATGGCGCTGGCCGCCATCCCGATGGGCATTCATGTACGCCTGCTCTCCCCTAAGCCGGCCGGCCCGATGCGCGAGGTGGGCGACGCAGCCGTAGCCGACTGGACGGACCCCGAGGTGCTGCGCGACTTCGCAGGGGCTTGCGATGTCGTCACCGTCGAGAGCGAATGGGCCCCGGCGGACCGCCTCCTGGAAGCAGCCCCTGAAACCGCCGTCTGGCCCCACCCCGACACCGTCCACACCATCCGCCACAAAGGCCGGCAGAAGGAGACGCTGCGCGATGCGGGGCTGCCCATGCCCTCATTCACTCGCTGCGCCACCCTTGCTGAAGCTCAGGAAGCCGCACGGCAGGTGGGCTTTCCGGCCCTGCTGAAAAAATTCGAAGGCTCGTACGATGGGTACGGCAACGCTACCGTCCGCTCGCCCGAAGACGTCGAAGCAGGATGGGACGAGCTTGCCGCCGAGGACGGGCTGCTGGTAGAGGCCTTCGCCCCGTTCATCCGCGAGTTGGCCGTGCTCATCGCCCGCCGCCCCGATGGGCAGAGCGTCACCTACCCCGTCGTGTTTACGCTGCAAGAGGACCATCGCTGTAAGCGTGTAGAGGCTCCGGCTGCGATCTCGGAGGCCGTGCGCAACCGAGCGCAGGCTGTGGCTCACGATGCCGTGGAAGCCGTAAACGGCGTAGGCATCACCGCGGTGGAGCTCTTTGAGATGGAAGACGGGCAGGTGCTCGTCAACGAGCTCGCCCCGCGCCCCCACAACACCGGGCATTACACCATTGAGGGGTGCCGGACGTCGCAGTTTGCCAACCACGTGCGGGCCGTGATGAACCTCCCGCTGGGGCCGCCAACGCTGCGCGATCCGGTGGCCGTAATGGCCAACGTCCTGGGCACGCGCGAAGGCCGTGCCCGCCCTACCGGCTGGACCGACGCCTTGGGCGTACCCGATGCGGCCGTCCACATTTATGGCAAACCGGCCGTCTATCCCGAACGCAAGCTCGGCCACGTGACGGTCACCGGCAGCGACCGGGCCTCCGTACGCGAACGCGCCGAACGCGCCGCCAACTACCTCACCCTGTAACACCGCTATACGGTACCAGCGCACACGCCTGCCCCGTCGCGTCCCGGGTCCGTGCCGTCCGGCAGCACGATGCGCCTCTGCGCCTCCGCCCCCATGCTCCCACATCCCCAAACTCCCTCATGCCCTCCCCCCGCGTAGGCGTTGCCATGGGCAGCGAATCTGACCTCCCCACCATGCAAGGCGCGATCGACACGCTGCGCGACTTCGATGTGTCGTTTGAGACGCGCGTGCTGTCGGCGCATCGCACGCCGCAGCGCATGCTAACGTACGCCCAGGAGGCGCGGAGCCGGGGCCTGCAGGTACTCATCGGTGGGGCTGGGGGTGCGGCTCACCTCCCCGGGATGCTCGCAGCAGCCACGACGTTGCCTGTCATCGGTGTCCCGGTGAAGTCGAGTAAGCTCAGCGGGCTGGACTCCCTCCTCTCCATCGTGCAGATGCCGACAGGCGTGCCGGTAGCCACCGTCGCTATTGGCGGCGCAGCTAACGCGGCGCTGCTGGCTGTGCAGATCCTGTCCCTCAGCGATCCCAAACTGGCCGAGGCGCTTAACGACTACAAAGACGGCCTCACTGAAAAAGTAGACGGCATGGATGCGCGCGTACAGCAGGCGTAAGACACGGCGGGGCCGGGTCGCGAGTGGTACAGTGAGCACGTCAAGGGGACGGTAGGGGGGTTCTCAGATACGCCCCCATCCCACCCCCAAATCACCCGTCATACGCAATCCGCACGTAGCGCCGCTTGCCCACCTGCAGCACAAACGGGGGCTCTGTAGCCAGGTCGATGGTGCGCTTCCAGTTCTGCACCTTCTCGCCGTCAATCGACACCGCGTTCTGCTTGATCAGGCGGCGCGCCTCGCTGTTCGACTCCGTCAGCCCCGCCTGCGACATCAGGTTCAGCAGCCCGATGTGGGTATCCTGGTCGGGTGTGGGCGTAAACGTCTCCAGGTCATCCGGCACCGCTCCTTCGATGACCGTCTTCTGGAAATGCGTGCGTGCCTCGTGGGCTGCATCATCGCCATGGTACAGGGACACCAGCGTGTGCGCCAGCTCGTGCTTGGCGTCGCGCGGGTTCTCCTGAGCGAACGTGTGCAGGCGCTCCAGATCGTCTGTCGGGGCGTCTGTTGCCAGCTCAAAGTAGCGGTAGATGAGGTCGTCGGGAATAGATAGCGCCTTGCCATACATCTGCTCGGGCGCCTCGTCGATCCCGATGTAGTTGTCCAGCGACTTCGACATCTTCTCGCCGCCCCCCGTGCCCTCCAACAGCGGCAGTAGAATGCATACCTGGGGGTCGAGCCCTTTGGCCTGCTGCACCGACCGGCCCACGAGCAGGTTGAACCGCTGATCGGTACCCCCAAGCTCGATGTCGGCCTTGATGGCCACCGAGTCCTGCGCCTGTGCGAGCGGGTACAAAAATTCGTGCACGCCAATGGGGGCGCCGGCCTGGTAGCGTTGCTCAAAGTCGTCCCGCTCCAGCATCCGTGCCACCGTGTACTTACCGGCCAGCTCGATGACATCGCTAAACGACATCGCCTCCAGCCACTCCGAGTTGTAGACGATGCGCGTCTTGTCGGGGTCGAGGATCTTCGAGGCCTGCTCGAAATACGTCCGGCCGTTTTCACGCGTCTCCTCAAACGTCAGCGCCGGGCGCGTCTTGGAGCGGCCGCTGGGGTCGCCGATCATCCCCGTGAAGTCGCCAATGATAAGCACCGCCTGATGCCCCAGGTCCTGAAACTGCCGCAGCTTGCGGAGCACCACCGCATGGCCGATGTGAAGGTCGGGACGGCTCGGGTCGCAGCCCAGCTTAACCGTGAGGGGCGTACCCGTGGCTTCGGCCTGCTCCAGTTTTTCCGTGAGGGCAGCCTCCGGCACAATGTCTTCCACCCCACGGCGGATCTGCTTGAGTTGTTCGTCGATGGGAGGAAACGTCGGCATGATGCGTTGGTCGGTGGCGATGGATGAGCGCCGGGGCTACCGGCGGTTGTACTTGTTGATCTGTTGCTGCACGCGGCGCTTGGTGTCGCGCTCGGCGATGTCTTGGCGTTTGTCGTGGAGCTTCTTTCCTTTCCCGATGCCAATCTCCAGCTTGGCAATGCCCCGTTTGAAATACAGCATCAGCGGGACGATGGTGTAGCCCTGCTGCGACGTGGCTTTGTCGAACTTGCGGATTTCGTGCTTGTGCAGCAGCAGCTTGCGGCGACGGCGCGGCTCGTGGTTCTGCTGATTGCCGTGCGAATACGGCGAGATGTGAGCATTGATGAGGTACATCTCCCCGCCTTCTACATCGCAGTAGGCTTCGCCCAGGTTAATCCGGCCTTCCCGAATGGCCTTCACCTCGGTGCCCTTCAGCGCAATGCCAGCCTCTGCGGTCTCTTCGATCCGGTATTCGTGCCGCGCCTTACGATTTTTGGTGACGATTTTTATGCCACTCATAGCGTTAGGGGGTACGTGGCAAGGGTGGATAGCGAATGGACGTACATGGGCAACCGGCGTAGGGCACACGGCCTGCCGTGCTCGTCAGAGCAGCGGGCGCCGGTCCGTGTCCTGCTCTTCCTCATCCGGGAGAAAGTAGAGCGGCAGCTCCGGCACGTCATCTACCACATCATAGTAGAAGAGGTGCTGCCGAAACTCCGTAAGGCTGGCAATGGCCAGATCATCGAAGCGCACGCGGAGCCCGTCTTGGTAGAACTCGTGCAGTGCCGGGGAGGTCTCTTGGGATTGTACCCAGAGGCTGCGGCGCTCGGCGGAGGCTTTCACCAGATCACGCACGGAGCGCACCGCATCGGGCGAGGCGGTGCCTTTCCGCATGGCGAAAACGCCCCACACCATCGGGTACTTGGCGTGCTCGAACCATTCCTGCCCCAGGTCCAGCGCAAGGTCCTCGTAGGAGCGGGTGGCCACTTCGGTGCCGATCACAAGGCGCGCGTCGGTATCCGCCGCGGTAATCTCTGCGATGGAGGCGCCTTCCAGAGCGATAAACTCGGGCACGATCCCGTAGTGCTCTTTCAGCACGATGCGGGCCAGCAGGGCCTCTTGTGGGTAGGCCGGATCGTAGGCGATGTGGCGAATCTGGCCCAGCCCATGCCGGAGCAGAATTTTGGCGTAGGGATAGGCCCACGTGGAGAGCGCGACGGCCGGCAGCACGTCGACGGCTTTGGGGTTGGTCAGTGGCACCAGCGTTGGCACCAGCGCCACGTCTACCTGTCCGCCCGTGAGCAGATCAGCGCACTGCCGCATGTCGGCCCGGGCGACGCGGAGCGTGATGGGGGTCTCGATGTCATCGCGGGCCGATACCATAAACTCGGCCGGCGGGTAGTCCCAGATGGCAAGCTGCATGGCGGTGTAAGGCGATGAGAAAGAAGCCGACGCAACGGGCGTCGCAACAAAAACCCGCCGTCTCATAACGAAGCGGCGGGCGCGGCCGCTCCGTAGTAGAGCGGCAAGCTGTCGAACCAGTTACGACTTGGGGTCGCGCATGCGCTCGCGGATGCGGGCGGACTTGCCCTTGCGGTCGCGCAGGAAGTACAGCTTGGAGCGACGCACCCGTCCCTGGCGGTCCAGGTCGATCTTCGCGATACGGGGCGAGTGCAGCGGGAACGTGCGCTCGACGCCGATGCCACCGGAGACCTTGCGCACGGTGAACGTCTTGTTCGCTCCGGAGCCGCGCTGCCGGATCACGACGCCCTTGAAGAGCTGAATGCGTTCCTTATCCCCTTCCACGACCCGTACGTGGACGGTTACCGTGTCGCCGGGTTTGAAGTCGGGGTGGTCGTCGCGAAATTGCGTCGCTTCGACCAGGTTCATGAGATCGGTAGCCATGACGTGCGGAGGTTTAATAACTATGGGGAATGAACAGGCCCGGCCGAGAGCCGGGGCCGCCTTTCGGCGTCTATAACGAAGTATCGGTGGTGTCGTGCAGCAAATCGGGCCGGCGCTCGGCGGTTTTTTCGCGACGCTGTGTGGCCCGCCAGGCGGCAATACGCTGGTGGTCCCCTGAGCGCAGGACCTCGGGGACCTCACGGCCGCGGAAGGAGGCCGGGCGGGTGTACACCGGCGCATCGAGCGCGTCTTCCTGGAATGAATCGCTCAGGGCGGACTGGGCGTCGCCCAGCACCCCTGGAATCAATCGTGCGACCGCGTCAACCAGCACCAGCGCCGGAAGTTCGCCTCCGCTGAGCACGTAGTCGCCAATGGATATCTCGCGCGTAACGAAGGCATCGCGCACGCGCTGATCAATCCCTTTGTAGTGGCCCGCAATGAGCACCAGGTGCTGTCGCAGCGACAGCGCGTTCGCCATCGGCTGATCCAGCACCTCACCATCTGGGGTCAGGAAGATGACCTCATCGGGAGCGGTGCTGGCGGTGGCCGTCACGTGCTCCACGGCAGCAAAAAGCGGCTCCGGCTTCAGCACCATACCGGCACCGCCACCGTACGGATAGTCGTCGATCTGCCGATGCTTGTCTGTCGCGAAGCTGCGCAGATCATGTACATGCACCGTCACAAGCCCCTTATCCTGGGCCCGGTGGAGGATGCTCTGGTCGAGCGGTCCCTCTACAATTTGCGGCAGTGCCGTGATGATGTCGATGCGCATGGCGCGGTGCAGCGTTCGTCTACTATTTCCGTGTATGTCCCGCGGGCTTAACGCCTGCAGGAGCAGATTTTCAGTCGAGCAACCCTTCAATCGGGCGGATGACAATGCGGCCGTCTTCCGGATTCAGTTCATCGATGAAGGCGGGTACACCGGGAATCATCGCGTCAGCTTTGCCCGGGCGTGCCACCACGTACACCGGATTAGCCGGCGTGTCGAGGATGTCCCGCACGGTGCCAACAGGCTCACCGGTGTCTGTCTCGACAGCCAGCCCGACGAGATCGTGCAGGAAGACCTCATCGTCCGACACCGGGAGCTCGTCGAGGGGGGCGTAGACTGTTGCTCCTTTGAGCTGCTCGGCCGCCTCGCGACCATCAACGCCCGCAAGCCGGGTCAGCACCAGCGGGCCTTTTTTGGTCTGCTGATGCCGGACGGAGGTCACGGTGTAGGCCGTCACGGCATCACTGGAACGCCCGAGGTACAGCGTATCCAGCGCTTCAAAGCGACCCGGATCGTCCGTTTCCGGGACAATCTTTAGCTCGCCCCGGACGCCGTGGGGGCGCACTACCCTACCCATCTCAACAAGCGTATCGGTGTCAGGCATGGGCATGGCAAACCGTGGCGCACGGGGTGTGGGAGCTTACTTGTCTTCCTTCTCGTCTTCCTCGTCCGTAGTGTCGTCCGCTTCAGCGTCGGCATCGGCGTCATCAGCCTTGGCTTTTGCATCGGCGTCATCAGCCTTGGCTTTTGCCTCGGCGTCATCAGCCTTGGCTTCGTCATCAGCGTCATCGGCCGTAGCGTCGGCACTTTCGGCGTCAGCCTCTGGCGCGGCATCCGCTTCTTCAGCGGCTTCAGCTTTTTCAGCGGCCTCGGCCTCAGCTTTGGCCTCAGCTTCAGCTTTTGCTTTCGCCTTGGCCTCTTCCTCGGCCTTCTTCTTGGCTTCTGCGGCCTTCCGCTTGCGCTCCTCCTCTTCCTTGCGCTTGCGTTCGGCTTCCTCGGCCTCCAGCTTGGCGACGCGCTCGCGTTCAGCCTCCAGGGCTTGCTTGCGGCGCTCGGCATCGGTAAGGGCGATGGAGGAGGCTTCGCGCTCCTCGTGGCGCTCCCGGTGCTCGGTCACGGCCTCCTCAATCTGCGGCTCGGAATACCCTTTCCGGCGCATGTGCAGGGCCAGCATCACCCCCCGCTTGCTCAGGATGCTGCGTACGGTGTCGCTGGGCTGTGCGCCCTGCTCCAGCCAGTACAGCACGCGGTCTTCCTTGAGCGTTACCTCAGCGGGCTCGTTTAGCGGGTAGTACCGCCCTACATCTTCAATGTAGCGGCCGTCGCGCGCGCGGCGCTTATCGGCGGCTACAATCGCAAAAACGGGTACCTTCCGGCGGCCCATGCGTCGCAATCTCAGTCGTACGGACACGTGATTCGTGGTCTGTTGTGGGTGTTAAATCGAGTGATGCAGGCCTTCCGGGTTTAGAACGGCGGCTTTGCGCTGCCGCCCATCTTGCCCACATCCATATTGTTAAGCATTTGCTGGATGTCCATCTTCCGCCCCTTGCCCATGAGCTTGGACATCGACTTCATCATTTTCTTCATTTCCTTGAACTGCTTCAGCAGCTGGTTCACGTCGCGGACGCGGGCGCCACTGCCCTTGGCAATGCGCCGGCGGCGGCTGCCGTCGATGACGGAGGGATTCAGGCGCTCTTCGATCGTCATAGAGAGAATCATAGCCTCAATGTGCTTGAAGGCGTCATCGTCTACGTCGAGGTTGCGCACCTTTTTGCCGATGCCGGGAATCATACCCAGCAGGTCCTTCATCGAGCCCATCTTTTTGATGCGCTGCAGTTGCTGGTAGAAATCCTCGAAGTTGAAGTCGTCCGACTGCATCTTCTGCCGCAGCTTCTCGGCCTTCTTCTCGTCGAACTCCTCCTGGGCTTTCTCCACGAACGTGACAATGTCGCCCATCCCGAGGATGCGCTGCGACATGCGTTCGGGATAAAACTCCGTGAGCGCATCGAGCGTCTCGCCGGTGGAGGCAAACTTGATCGGTTTGTTGACGACGGAGCGAATGGAGAGGGCAGCGCCGCCGCGGGTGTCGCCGTCCAGTTTCGTGAGCACGACGCCATCGAAGTTCAACTGCTCGTTGAACTCCTTCGCCGTGTTTACAGCATCTTGCCCCGTCATGCTATCGACGACGAAGAGGATCTCGTGGGGCTCCACCGTGTCACGGATGTCAGTGACCTCCTGCATCATCCGCTCGTCTACGTGCATGCGGCCGGCCGTGTCGATGATGACGACGTCGCGGGCTTTGGTGCGGGCCTCTTCAACGGCCTCCTTTGCCACGCGAACGGCATCCTGCAAGGGCTCGCCGTTCTCCATGCGGGCATACACCGGCACATCGATTTCGCTGGCGAGCTTCTGCAGCTGGTTGACGGCAGCCGGACGATACACGTCGGCCGCAGCCAATAGGGGGGCACGGCCTTGGCGGCGGAAGTGCCGGGCGAGCTTGGCGCAGAAGGTCGTCTTGCCCGAGCCCTGCAAGCCGGCCACGAGAATGACGGTAGGCGGATAGTCCGGCTCGTTGATGCCGACATGCTCGCCGCCCAGTAGTTCGGTCAGTTCGTCGTGTACAATCTTCACGAGTTGCTGCCCCGGCGTCACGGAGTTGAGCACCTCGTCGCCCGTGGCTTTTTCCTTCACCTGATCGGTGAAGTCGCGGGCCACCTGGTAGTTCACATCAGCATCCAGCAGCGCGCGGCGTATCTCGCGCATCGTCGCCGCAATGTTCAACTCGTTGATCCGTCCTTGACCCGTGACGTTTTTGATCGCGCCTTCGATCTTGTCAGATAAGCTTTCAAACATAACGTTGGTACACGGATGAGCAGTGCGGCGGCATCATGACGGTAGCGCATGCCAGAGGCGTGCGGCACCCAGCGCGAAATTGCCGGTAAAATAGCAATGCATAAGCACGATATGCAAGCATCGTTGATCCTGCGGCCATGGACCACCTACAGCTATTCCGTAGATTCTTCACGGGCCCGGGCCAGGTCGAGGGTCTCAACGGCATGGCGGAGATGCGGGATCACGATAGAGCCGCCCACCACCAGTGCCACGTTCATGGCATCCTCCAGCTCTGCGTCCGTATACCCGGCCTTCACGCACTGCAGCAGGTGGTAGTCGATGCAATCGTTGCAACGCAGCACCATCGAGGCCACAAGCCCGAGCAGTTCCTTCGTGTCCCCTGACAGTGCGCCGTCGTGGTACGCTGTAGTATCGAGGTTAAAGAAGCGCTTGGTGCCCCGGTGCGTGCCCTGCTGCAGGATGCGCTCGTTCATGCGCTCGCGGTAGGCATCGAACGCGTCCAGGCGGTTTGCGGCGGCGGTATCGGATGAAGGCATGGGTATGAGGAACGTCATGAGCGATCGAAAAGGGCAACCACAGGCAGAGGCGCCGTGCCGGCAAAACCTCGGCGCTTCGTACGCCGTGTATAGCGTGAAGCGCGACTGTTTTCTTGCAACAGCTGATGCAGCCTATGATAGCAGAAGACGCAACAAAAGCGGCGCTGCGGCGGCGGTTTCGTGACCTTCGCGCGAAGGTGTGCCCTGCCGTACAGGCGCAGCGCAGCCAGGCAATGATCGCGCACACCCTCGCCCTACCTATGGTCGCGGCGGCGGACACCGTACACTGCTACTGGCCGCTGCTGGATCAGGGCGAGGTTGACACCCGCCCGCTCATCCGGGCCCTCCTCGACCGCGGCGTTCGGGTGGTGCTCCCGGTGGTGCGGCAGTTCAGTACCGCACGCGGCAATGCGCCCCGTATGGTGCACCGCGTGCTGGACGGGCGAGCGGCGCTGCATCCCAACCGGTGGCGCGTATGGGAGCCGCTGGCCGGATCGGAAGTCTTGCCGGCTGACCTCGACGTCATCATCACCCCCGCCCTGGGGGCCGACCGGCGGGGCTACCGCGTGGGCTTTGGGATGGGCTACTACGACGAGTTGCTGCAGGCCTCGCCGGCTCGGAGCGTTTGCCTGCTCTACGCTGCTGCTATCGCCCCCCGCGTACCGGCCGAAGCGCACGACACCCCCGTGGACGTGCTGGTAACGGAGGACGGCGTGAGACGTGTACCATAGGCGGCTGGCAGCCTCAAATCATCAATTGAGGCGCGGCTGCGTAACAAACAATTGCGCCCTATCGTACAGGCTTTGGCATCTAACAAATGGCGAGGACCCATGAGCTCACGACAGAAACAACGCACAGCTGACCGGGACCACCTGCAGCAATCTCTGCAGGTGGACGACATCTCGTCCGTAGACCTGGACCGCCTCTCGCAGGACGAGCTCGAGTCAATCCTCTTCGAGCCTGATGCCGAGGACAGCAGCAGCCTCCTGAACCTGCCCAACCTGGCCGGGCTTGCGCTCATCGGCGTCGGCATTGCCTACCTGTTTCAGCAACTGGACTTCCTGCAGGGGGTGGACCTGACCATGCTGGCGAACATGCTGCCGTTTATCGCCGGGATTCTCATCATCCTGGTGGGCTTTGGCGTGCTCTCGTGGAACCCCGACCGCAGCAGGGACACGCCCTCCCTTCGCTCGAAAACCGCACCCGACGTCACGCCCGAAGAGGAGGCTTCCCTGCGCGAGGCGCTGAAGGATCACCTGCGCGACCGCGACGCCGAGAAGCGCTCGCGCCTCACCAAGTCGCGCTTCAACAAGAAGATCTCCGGCGTATGCGGGGGGCTGGCCGAGTATTTCAACATCGACCCCACGCTCGTACGCATCATCTTTGTCGCCGGCACCATCTTCTCTTCCGGCACCTTCATTCTGCTATACATCGCGCTGGCGCTCATTCTGGATAAGCCGGACGACCTGTCCTCTGACGAAGTGATCTCTATCATCCGCGACTCCTAACTTCCCCCGCTGCCTGATGGCCTCTAAAAAGCTGACCAAATCTACGACCAATCGCATGATCGCCGGCGTGTGCGGCGGTGTTGGCGAGTATTTTGACATCGACCCCACCATTGTGCGGGTGCTGTATGTGGTAATCAGCCTGTTCTCTGCTGCCTTTCCTGGCCTCATCGTCTACATTGCGCTGGCCCTCATCCTGCCCGAACGGTAGCCTACCCCGCAACACTGCCACCCTGCAGGCACCCCGAGCGCCTCGAGTGGAAATGTAACGCAGGCGGCAGGAGTCCAGGAGGCGCCTGAACCCGTCGGCACTGCCTGCCGTACCGGCTGCATATCTGTACTCTCGGAGTGCTTTCGCCCATGACGGACCACCTGCAGGACAAGCTCGACCATCTCCCCACCCAGCCCGGCGTCTACCTGCACAAAGACGCCGAGGGGACGGTGCTGTACGTGGGCAAAGCCAAAAATTTGCGCAGCCGCGTGCGCTCGTACTTTCACAAAAGCCGCCCGAAGAGTGGACGTATCTCTATTCTGGTGAAGAAAATCGCCGACGTCTCCGTGATCGTGACCGACACGGAAGCCGAGGCGCTGATCCTTGAGAACAACCTCATCAAGAAGCACCAGCCACGCTACAACGTCAATCTCAAGGACGACAAGACGTACCCCTACATTTGCATCAAAAACGAGCGGTTTCCGCGCGTCTTCCCTACCCGGACGGTGCGGCAGGATGGCTCTACCTACTTCGGGCCCTACACCGACGTGAAGACGATGCGGTTGATGCTCGACACCATCCGCTCGACCTTTAAGCTGCGCACGTGCAGCCTCAAGCTCAATCCCGAGCCCATTGAGGCAGGCAAGTACGATGTGTGCCTGCAATACCACATCAACAACTGCAAGGGCCCGTGCGAAGGGCTGCAGTCGGAGGAAGACTACAACGCCACCATCGACCGCGTGGAGCGGCTCCTGAACGGCAAGACAAAGGGCCTGGTCGATGACCTGCAGGAGCAAATGGTGCAGCTCGCGGCGGATATGGAGTATGAGGCCGCCGCTGACATGCGCGACCGTATCAAAGCCCTGAAGAAGTTCTCCCGCCGGCAGAAGATTGTCAGCCAAGACTTTGACGACCGCGACCTCTTTGCGCTGGAGGTGGACGAGGAAAACGACGTAGCCTGCACCGCCATGTTCAAGGTGCGAGAGGGCAAGGTGATCGGGCGGCAGCACAAGTACATCAAATCCGTGACCGAGCACGAGCCGGGGGGGCTGCTGCAGTCGTTTGTGGAGCGCTACTATGCGGAGGCGAACTTCTTCCCGGACGAGGTGCTGCTGTCGCACGATCTGCCCGCACCCGAGCCGCTGGAGGAGCTCCTCCGCGAGCGCAAGGGCCGCATTGTGCCGGTCAAGCGCCCGCAACGAGGCGAGAAAGCCAGCCTCATGCGCATGGTGGGGGCCAACGCCCGCCTCTTGGTTGACGAGTGGAAGCTGCAGGAATACAAACGGCAGCAGGCCCGCGTCCCCCATGCCGTGCAGGCGCTGCGCGATGACCTGCGGATGGACAAGCTGCCGCGCCGCATCGAATGCTTTGACATCTCCCACCTGGGCGGTACCGGCACGGTGGCTTCGTGCGTGGTCTTCACCGATGGCACGCCGCGCAAAAGCGACTACCGCACCTACAAGATCCGCTCCGCCGAAGGCCGTCCCGACGATTTCAAGGCCATGCGCGAGGTCATCCAGCGTCGCTACCGTCGCATCAAGGAGGAGAACGGCCCGTGGCCCGACCTCGTGGTGATTGACGGCGGGAAGGGACAACTCTCCAGTGCGGTGGCTTCGCTGAAGGCCACCGAGGCGTTTGATCAGGTGCGGGTCATTGGGCTGGCCAAGCGTCTGGAAGAGGTGTACCGGCCCGGCGATTCCGACCCGCTCTTTATTGCGAAGGACAGCGCTGCCCTGCAACTGCTCCAGCGCGTGCGCGACGAGGCCCACCGGTTCGCGGTACAGTACCAGCGCAAGCGTCGGAAGAAAACGACCCTCACCAACGAGCTGGAAACCATCACCGGTATTGGCCCGAAGACCGCACAGACGCTCATCCGTCACTTTGGCTCTGTGCAACGGGTGAAAGAAGCCGACGCAGACGCCATTGCAGACCTCGTGGGCCCGGCGAAAGCGCAAAAGGTGGCTGATTACTTTTCCTCTACCGCTGACCAAGAGTAGAACCGCCCTCCGTGCTTCTGCAGACGTGGATGGTTGAGTATACCCGGGTGAACCGTAGCCAAACCTCCCCCCTGTGGTCCGCTTTTCATCCTTGAAAAACCACCTGTTGCACCGTATCTTGGGGCATTAAGAGTCTTTTCACCTGTACGGTGCAGGTTATGGAGAGTATCACTGCTGCCCTGCTGCTGGTCGTGATTCAGTTTATCCTGATTCCGACGCTGCTCCTCGTGGCAACCCCCTATGTGCTCGTGAAAGCCTGCTTTGGCCCGGGGCCGTACCTGAGCAACGTGCAGGCCGAGTACGAGCACCTCTACGCGCGGCTGCGGAGCATCTTCCGGAAGTAAACGCAGCCTGTCGATAGGCTGAAACGCTGGAACGCATCCCACGGCGGTGGTGTACGGGATGCCGACGCTGGGGCGCGCTGCCCCGCTTTCGTGTGCGTGGCTGGTCGGGCACCGCCTTCGGGCCCACCTCAGCCGTCCGCCGCGCCGCCATCTGATTAGCAGGCGTTCCCCACGTATGAACTGGAAGCTTGTCGACCGCCTCACCGCTGCTGCGGTCTTTGTGTTTGCCCTGGTGCTATACCTCTTCACTGTAGCGCCCACCGTGTCGTTTTGGGACCCCGGGGAGCGCATTGCGGTCTCCTACGGCCTACAGATCCCGCACCCGCCGGGAGCCCCCTTCTACATGCTGGTGGGGCGGTTTTTCTCCATGGTTGCGACCACGGATTACGTAGCGCTGGCCGTCAACCTGATCTCCGTACTCTCAGCGGCAGGAACGGTGCTGCTGGCGTATCTCATCATTCTCCAGTTTGTGCGCGAATGGAGCACGGAGCCGCGCAGCGCTTGGCCCCTTGGGCTGCGCATCGCCGCGTATGCCGGCGGCATGATCGGAGCGCTGACGCTGGCCGTCTCAGACTCGTTCTGGTTTAACGCGGTAGAGGCGGAGACCTACGCGTTCTCCACGTTCTTCACGGCGCTCTGTGTGTGGCTGGCGCTGAAGTGGAGCGAGCGCGCCCAGTCCTTTGATCAGGCCCTGAAGCAGCGCGAGGCCACCGGGGGCTTTGGCACGGGCACCGAGCGCTGGCTCTTTGTGATCGCCTACCTCTACGGGCTTGCTATTGGCGTCCACCTGCTGAGCCTGCTCTCGCTCTTCTTCGTAGCGCTGATTGTATTTTTCCGGCGCTTCGACAACCCCGCCTGGACCTGGCAACAGCGCTGGGCGTGGATCGTGGCTACCGGCGCCATCGCCTCCGTGGTGTTCTTGCTGCTCTACCCCGGCATTATTCAGATGCTGCCGGCCTTCTTGCAGGAGCGCGCCTTCCCCCTGCTTACCCTGCTGGGGTTTGCCCTGCTCATTGTGTTTGCGGTCTATTACACACAGACACGCCGGTTGGAGTACGCTAACATGGTGGCCGTGTATCTGCTGCTGGCCATGATCGGCTACTCCTCCTACGCGCTGATCCCCATTCGCAGCGCAACCAATCCCCCCATCGACCAGAACAATCCCGAGACGGTCGAAGCGTTCGTGTCCTACATGCAGCGCGAGCAATACGGACAACGCCCGCTGCTGACGGGGCCCACCTACGACAACCGCACGGGTCAGATCAATCGGGAGCAGGAGTCCTTCTTCCCCCGCCGCTGGTCTGAACAGAGCCCGGCGCATCTGCAGGTGTATAGCCAGTACAATTCCGACTGGCAGTTCCTCTGGCAATATCAAATTGGGCACATGTACGCCCGGTACTTCCTGTGGAACTTCATGGGCCGTGCGAGCGATCTGCAGGACGCCCCGGCCATCACGGGCATCTCCTGGCTGGACGCCACCTCACAAGAGCCTGTGGCCGGGCAGACGCCCAGCGAGGAGGCTTCCCGCAGCGTGTATTACGGCTTACCGCTTTTGCTTGGGCTCTTCGGACTGTTCTTTCACTTCGCGGCTGACTGGCGGCGGGCCTTTAGCCTGCTGATTTTCTTTCTTATTACCAGCGTCGGGATCATTCTGTACCTAAACCAGACGCCGATGCAGCCGCGGGAGCGGGACTACTCCTATGCAGGCAGCTTCTTCGCCTTTAGCCTGTGGGTGGGGATTGGCGGTACGGGCCTGCTGCTCCTGGCACGCGACCTCTTGGCCGACTACCTCGATGCCGCCAAAACGTACGGCGCTATGCTGGGCCTGGGGGGGCTCTTGCTGCTGGCCGTGCCAGGACTGATGCTCTCGCAGAACTACTTCACCCACGACCGCTCCGGAAATTACGTCGCCAACGACTATGCCTATAACCTCCTGATGAGCCTGGAGGAAAATGCCATTGTGTTTACCAACGGAGACAACGACACCTTCCCGCTCTGGTACCTGCAGGAGGTGGAGGGCATCCGGCAGGACGTGCGCGTGGTGAACCTGTCGCTGCTGCAAACGCCATGGTATGTGCGGCAGCTGAAGCATCAGCAGGCCCGCGATTCGGCGCCGCTGCCGATTTCGATGGACGACGACATGATCGACGATCTTTCGTTCGTCCGATGGACACCGCGGGAGGTGACGCTACCCGTGGATACGGATGCGCTGGTGGAACGTGGAGCCATCATTGCAGAAGATACCGATGCCGTTGAAGCCCCCATGCGGTGGGAGGTGACCGGCCGGGAGATACAGCGTGACCTCCGGGTCCTGTTTGGCTCGGACATCGCGCTACTCGACATCCTGCAGACGAACGCACAGCAAGGATGGGAGCGGCCTATCTACTTTGCCATCACGGTCGCACCGGATGGCATGCTCAACCTGCAAAACTACTTTCAGCTGGAAGGCAAAGCGTTTCGGGTGGTCCCCATCCGGCACGACCGGCAACTGGGGCGCGTGGTACCCGGCATCACCGATGCCCGGCTCGACAACTTTCGCCTGCGCAACGTAAATTCGCCTGACGTCTACTTCGACCAAAACGCCCGGCAGATGCTGGACAACTACCGGCGCATCTACGCCCACGCCGCCGAGGGCCTGGCCGAAGCGGGATATCCTGACCGCGGCGAGGCGGCGCTCGACTGGATTATGGAGTACATGCCATTTGAAACGCTGGCCGGTGACGAGCGCTCGTACGTCAACCTGGCACGTGCTTACGAAGCCGTAGGGGCGCAGGATCGTGCCATCAGCTTATTGCAGCAGGCCGAACCCCTGGTGCTAACCCAACTGGAGCAGGCCCGCACCTCGCGCGACCAGGAGTATGCCGCCCAGTTCGTGCAGTTGCTCCGGTTCACCTACCTGGACGCTAATGCGTTTGAGGAGGCAGCCGCGTTTAGTGATCGGCTGGCCGACCTCTTACAAGACGATTCCTTCCGCGAATCTGCGGAGGAGCTACGGGCACGGTACGAAGACGTGGACGCCGAGGACGTGCTGCCCGATGCGGCGCCCGACGCCCCGCTCCCCCCGCCAGGCCAAACGCCCCCTGATGCCCCACCGCCCTCCG
>Ga0207421_10000199_pt1 | contig 74275 bp, 64 predicted proteins | sample SodLakKL_010_SED_4_FD_187542 | JGI IMG/M metagenome (GOLD analysis project Ga0207421, IMG submission 187542) | Alkaline sediment microbial communities from Lake Tanatar, Kulunda Steppe, Russia - 8KL_010_SED (SPAdes) (version 2) | ecosystem: Environmental > Aquatic > Non-marine Saline and... | reverse complement strand
AACAATTACACCTTTTCGAACACCATCGGAAGGGCTGAGGCCCAATCCAACAATATTCAAAGTGCCATCGGGGCGGGGTTCGCCGAGCCCAACCCTTACCTCAGCTGTTCCTACATCAATGCCTACAATAAAATTCTTCCGACTCACCTTTTAACCCCCTTACCCTTCCAAGCATGGTGCAATAACTACTCAATAATTCAACACTTTTCCACTATTTCCTTTATTATTCTACGGATCCACCTCCCTTCCTTTTTTTTCGGTCACAGCGCTGCCGGAGACCACCAGGCGCTTTCCGCACCTGACATCAAGCCGCGCTTCGGTATCCGGGTCGATATAAGGGAGGCTTTCTTCGATAAGCTGCATTTTGTAACTCAAGTCTTTCCCTTCACCGAACCAGATTTCCAGCCCGTCCACCGTATAGGCAATCAAGTTGTAACTCTCCTGCAAATCAAGCCTCTCTATTGCAAGCTCGCCCTTTCCGGACCAGCCGGAAAAAAAGTTCACCAGGGCTTCCGCCCGGGCCGGGCAGTCGATGGTAAAACCCGGAATAACTTTTCTTCCGTCTATGCCGGAAATCAAGGGGTAATTTTTCTGCGGTTCATCCCTGTAGGCCATGACAACGGCCTGATCGTCGATCAGCCAGAAGCCATCAGCAGTCATAACATAGCCGGCCGGCGACCTTTCCTTGATTTCAATTACAACGGTATCGGGCAGATCCCGCCTGATCGCTATTTTTTCTACCCGGGGCAGCTGCTCCTTGATCCGGGAAGAAATATCTCCTTCGCCGATCATGAAAATGCTCATCCCTTTGCTGATACCCCCGGCCTGCAGGATTTCTTCCGTCTTTAATTCATTCGCCCCTTCCACCCGGATCGCGGTCACCCGGAAATAGGATTCACCCTGCCAGAGCAGAACCAGCAACCCGGCCAGAATAAACGCTTTGATTAGGAAGCGGGAAAAACGTTTCCAGGCCGAAGGGCGGTTATTCTTTTCTACCAGCTTCAGGTGATCATATTTCCCTGCCATTTGTCACCTCTCCTCACCGACAATTCTTACTTCCGGCTGCAGTTCGATCCCAAACTTATCTTTTACCAGCTGCTGCACGGCCCTGATTAATTGAAGAATGTCGGCCGCCGTGGCATCACCGGTGTTGACTATAAAATTGGCGTGTTTTTCCGATACCTGGGCCCCGCCAATACGCATTCCCTTCCCTCCGGCTGCTTCGATGATCTTTCCGGCCGGCTCATCGGCCGGGTTACGGAACACGCTGCCGGCGCTGGGCAGGTGAGGATGACGGCTGCGGCGCCGGGCCGTAAAATCTTCCATGGTCCCGGCGATCTGCTGCGGGTCGCCCCGGGTAAGGCCCAGGCAGGCTTCGACAATGATCCCCGCCCCGGCCAGGCTGCTATCCCGGTAAGTGAAGCTGAGCTCCTCTTCAGGCAGCGTATTGACCCGGCCCTGGAAATCGACTACTTTAACCGATTGGACCCTTTCCCCGATGTAACTCCCAAAAGACCCGGCGTTCATGACCAGGGCCCCGCCCAGGGAACCGGGTATGCCGATGGCAAATTCCAGTCCCGACAGGCCGGCTTCGCAGGCGCTTTTTGCCAGGACCGGCATCGGCGTCCCGGCGCCTGCGGTTAAAATGCTGTTGCTGTGGTCTGTATAGTTAAAGGGAGCGCCTATATTGACAACCAGGCCCCTGATTCCGCCATCCAGCACCAGCAGGTTGGTCCCGTTGCCCACAATGTAGAGGGGCAGACCGTATTTGCCTCCGGCGTGGACTATTTCTCTTAGCTCTTCCAGGCTCGCCGGGCTAAAGAAATAATCGGCCGGTCCGCCCACTTTCCAGGAGGTATGAGCGGACATGGGCTCGTCTTTTTTAAACCCTTGTTTTAATTTAGGGGCCAGCTCACGCTCGATGTTCACACCGCCACCTCCTGCAGGCACTGATAGAGCTTTTCTGCGGCATCGGTAACCGCCATTTTTTTGCTTGCTTCCCGCATTTTATCCAGCAGGCCCGGTTCTCCAAACAACCTGCTAACTTCTTCCTTTAACCTGGTCTTGTTAAAATCTTTTTCCTCGACCAGGACCGCCGCTCCCCGATCGGAAAGCATCAGGGCATTGTAGAACTGGTGGTTGTCGACAACGTTTGGCGAGGGAATCAGGATGGCCGGAACCCCCAGGGCCGTTATTTCGGCCAGGGTGGTGGCCCCGCTCCTGGTCACCGCCAGATCCGCCGCCGCCAGGGCTTCGGGCATCTCGGCCAGATAGGAATAAAGCTGAACCCGGTCCGGCGCCGCCCCCAGTTCTGCCATAACTTCGTCGTAATAAATATCGCCGGTAACATAAATCATCCTGGCTCCTTCCGGCAGGCAGTTATTTTTCAAATAGGCGGTGATCACCTGGTTTATCCGCAGGGCCCCCCGGCTCCCGCCGTAAACAAGGAGCGTTTTCTGCCCGGGATCCAGGCCGAAGTGGCGGCATCCTTCCTCCCTGCTCAGGGCGCCGACTTCGCTGGCCCTGGGGTTCCCTGTAAACAGGGGCCTGCTAAAGCGAGGCAGTTTTTCTGCCGTTCCGGCGAAGGAAAGGCAAACCCGCCTGGCAAAAGGGGCAAACCAGCGGTTAACCATACCCGGCACGGCATTCTGCTCATGCAGGACCACCGGTCGCCTTTTCAGCAGGGCCGACATGACCAGGGGCGCCGCCACGTAACCGCCCGTGCCCAAAACCACGTCGGGCTGGTACTCTTCAATGATTTGCAAAGAACGCCTGATACCGGCCAAAAAATCTTTGAGAACCCGTCCCAGCTGCTTGAAACTGCGCCCGTACCCGGAAGCGGGGATTGTTAAAAGCTTAAAACCGGCGGCGGGGACGATCTTGTTTTCCAGCCCGGCGGCGCTGCCCGCAAAAAGGATTTCAACGGAACTGTCCCGGGCTTGCGCATAACGGGCCAAAGCCAGGGCAGGATAGATATGGCCGCCGGTGCCTCCTCCGCCGATTAATATTTTCATTATTAAGCCGCCTCCCTGCGAACTGCTGTTTCCCGCCCATACCTGGAAATGTTAAGTAAAATCCCGATCCCGACCAGGGTAAAAAATACGGAACTGCCGCCGGCGCTGATCAAGGGCAGGTTGATGCCCGTCACCGGCACCGCGCCGGTTACCACCGCTACATTGACCAAAACCTGGACGGCAATCATAAAGGTTATCCCGGCCGCCACCAGGCTGCCAAAAGTTTCAGGAGCCCTCAGGGAAATCTGAAAACCGCGCCAGATTAAAATCAGGTAGAGCAGCAAAACGGCCACGGCTCCGATAAAGCCCAGCTCTTCGCCGATCACGGCAAAGATAAAGTCGTTCTGCGGTTCGGGCAAATAAAACAGTTTCTGTTTGCCCCGGCCCAGGCCGGCTCCGAAGATATGCCCCGGGCCAAGGGCGTAGAGGGACTGGATGACCTGGTAACCCGAGCTGGATGGATCCGCCCAGGGATCTAGAAAAGTAAACAACCGCTGCATTCGGTAATCCTCTTTCAAAGTAAAGTAGGCCAGCGGGGGCACAAAGAACAGGGTCAGGCCCGCCACCTGGGACACGGGCATGCCGGCAAAAACGATGACGAGCATAGTCCCGGCCACCACCACCAGGGCCGTGCCCATATCCGGCTGGAGCTGGATTAAGAAAAATGTCGAACCCACCAGGACAATAGGAATCAGGCTGGCCGTCCAGAAGTTCTGGATATTGACCCGGCGGCTGCTTAAATAGGCGGCCGTAAATATGACCAGGGCCAGCTTGCTGAATTCAGAAGGCTGCAGCACCACCGGGCCCAGGGCCAGCCAGCGCCTGGCCTCGGTGCCCATCTCGGAACCGAAACCGGAATAGATCATCCCGAGGAGTAGAAAGTTGAACAGTAAGATCGGGATCGAAAACCGCTTCAGCAGCCTGTAATTAACTTTAGACAGGAGATACATAGCGATCAGGCCAAAAGCTACCCACATTGCCTGGCGTTTCAGGAAATAATAGGGATCGCCCCTGCTTTCTTCAGCCATTACGAAGCTGGCGCTGAAGACCATGAGCAGGCCGATGGCCAGCAGCAAAAATGTAACCATCAGGAGGGTGCGATCATACTGTTTTACGCTCCGCGAATTACTCATCACTCTGCGCTGCCCTCCTCTTCGCGCCCGGACTGCAAATCGTGGACCAGCTTCTTGAACAGGTCGCCCCTGACCTCGTAGCTGGGGAACATGTCCCAGCTGGCGCAGGCCGGAGAAAGAAGGACCAGGTCACCCGGGGCCGCTAACTGATAAGCCCGCTTAACGGCTTCTTCCAGGCCGGCGGCGATGCAGTAGTTTTCAAAGCCGGCCCGCCGCGCTGCCTGGACTAACCTGTCCCTGGTTTCTCCATAAACGATCAGGCTGCCCACTTCGCGGGTAATCATCCCGGCCAATTCTCCGAAATCGCTGCCTTTTTCTTTGCCGCCGGCAATCAGGATCTTGCGCCTACCCGGAAAGGACTGCAGGGCCTTCATGGTTGAACCGGGATTGGTGCCCTTGGAATCATTGATATAGTCTACTCCGTTTATGGTGGCCACAAATTCCAGGCGGTGCTCAATAGCTTGAAAACTGCGCAGGACCGCGGCAATCGCTTCCGGGTCGGCCCCGGCGGCCCAGGCGGCTGCAGAAGCAGCCAGGGCGTTTTCCAGGTTGTGTTCGCCCGGGAGGGAAACCTCGTTCACAGGGCATAAAGTCCTCGGGGCGCAACCCGGATTAAACAGGGCAATCCGGCCTTCAGAGACCCCGATTCCTCTTTTGACCGGCCTGGTATCAAACCAGAGGACCCGGCTTTTGCAGGCCCCCGCCAGGGAGGCCACCCGGGCATCGGAACCATTAAGGACGGCATAATCACTTTCTAACTGGTTTTCAAAGATCCGGGCTTTGGCGGCAAAATATTTATCCAGATCTTTATGGTAATCGATGTGATCTTCGCCAAAATTAAGGAACACCGCTACCAGGGGGCGGAGCCGATCGATATTTTCCAGCTGGAAGCTGCTCAATTCGGCCACGATCATACCCTGGGCGCTGATGCTGCCAACCACCCCGCACAGGGGGTTGCCGATGTTGCCCGCCGCTACCACCGGGTCAAAACGGGCTTCCTTGAGCATGGCGGCGATCATTGAAGTAGTGGTAGTTTTACCGTTTGTCCCGGTCACCCCGATTAAGGGGGCCTTGAGAAAAGCGTAAGCCAGTTCCACCTCTGAATAAATGGGCACCTGCATTGCTTCGGCCCGCTTGATAACTTCCAGGTCGGGCGGCACCCCGGGGCTTTTGATGACCATGGAAAGGCCGGGAGTGGCCAGGTCGGAAGAAGTGCCACCGGTAACCACTTCCACCGCCGGATAGCGGCTCAGCCGGGCCGTTTCTTCATGCATTTCTGAAGCCTGCTTCCGGTCGGCCGCAATTATTTTAGCAGCACCCATCTCAGCAAGCAGCTGCACGGCAGCCATCCCGCTGCGGGCCATGCCAATAACCAGAATTTCTTTGTCCTTAATCCTTTCCAGCATTGCCAGTCCTCCAGTTTATCTATCCGGCCCCGGGCCGGACTTAAACGGCAGTTACTCTCACCGCCCGTAGGCTAATATTCCCAGCAGGGCAAAGCCGATAGCTGCTGCCCAAAATACCGCCACTACCTTCCGCTCCGGCCAACCCTTCATTTCAAAATGATGGTGCAGGGGACTCATCAATAATACCCTCCGCCCGGTGAGCCTGAAACTGGCTACCTGGATAATTACCGAAAGGGCTTCTATGACAAACACTCCGCCCACCAGGATTAAAAAGAGCTCCGTCCCGGTGACCACCGCTATGGCGGCAAAGGCTCCGCCCAGGGCCAGGGATCCGACGTCACCCATGAAAAGACGGGCCGGGTAGCGGTTATATACCAGGAAACCCAGGCAGCCGCCGGCAAGGGCGGCGCAAAAAACTGCGACTTCAGGCAACCCGGCCTGCCAGGCAATAGCGGCAAAAGCGCTAAAGCCTATAACGGAAGTTCCCGCCGCCAGGCCGTCCAGCCCGTCGGTCAAGTTAACGCTGTTGCTCGTTCCCGATATAACCAGGAATATGAATAAAGGATGTAACAGTCCCAGATCGATCTCCATATTGACAAAAGGCACCAGGATGGCCGTTGAATAGAGTCCAAAACGATACAGGGCCAGGACCAGCAGTCCGGTGAGGACCACTTCCGCACCAAGCTTCGACCTGGCTTTCAACCCCAGGGAACGGCCGTGGGCAATTTTTCCGTAATCATCCAGAAAGCCGATCAGGGCGCAGCCGATGGTAACCAGCAGCACGGCGTAGAGGGCGGGAGATAAACCGGCCAGAAGGATGGCCGCCACGATCGCCGCCGGTATAAAGACCAGTCCGCCCATGGTCGGCGTGCCCGCTTTTACCGAATGCCCGGCGGGGCCGTCTTCCCTGATCTGCTGACCGTACTGCAGGCGGCTCATGTTTTTTATGAACAGCGGAGTAAAACCCGCTGTGGCTATAAAGGCGCCGGCCAGGGCAGCAAATAAATTTGTGGCCATCATCCCGCGCCCCCTTCCTCGTCCATTAAGACCTTAACAATTTTTTCCATTTTCATGCCCCGGGAACCTTTGACCAGGACAAACCAGTTTTCATCGAGATCCATCCCGGCCAGGACCGCCAGGGCCTGATCGTGATCTTCACAGGTCCGGGCCTCTAAACCGGCGCTGCGGGCCCCTTCGGCAAATCCGCGGGCCAGTTCGCCAACGGTAACAAGACAGTCAACACCGCATTCGGCGGCATACCGGCCGCAGGAAAAGTGGGCTTCCCCGGCGCCGGGGCCCAGCTCAAGCATATCACCAAGCACGGCCAAGGTTTTCCCTCCTCCAATTTCAGAGAGCAGCCGTAAAGCTGCCCTGACCGAACTGGGATTGGCATTATATGAGTCATCAATAATCCCGGTTCCGTGCCGGTTGCGCAGAACCTGGAACCGGCCCGCCGTTAACCGGGCTGCTTTAAGCCCTTTTTGCATTTCCGGCAGGCTCAGTTCAAGGATATATCCGACGGTAAGAGCCGCCAGGGCATTACTGACCGACTCCCGTCCAGGTAGTGGTGATTCAAACCACTCCTCTTTATTATTGGGAAAACGCGCCCGGAAAAAGCTTTTCTCTCCCCTTTGAGACAACTGTAAGCCTTTTATATCGCCCTGGTTAAAGCCATAGTAATGTGCTTTTCCCGGGAAGCGTTTTCCCAAACTTAGGAGGCGGGGATCATCGCCGTTTAAAACGGCTACCCCGCCTGAGCCGAGGTAATCTAGCAATTCTCCTTTCGCTGCCGCTATGGCTTCAATGGAGCCAAGCAGTTCAATATGGGCCTCCCCTATGTTGGTCAAAACGCCAATTGAAGGATCGCCAATTTCACATAAGGTCCTGATTTCGCCACCGGCGCTCATGCCCATTTCCAGGACCGCCACCTGGTGGCTTTCTTCCAGCTGCAATATGGTTAAAGGCAAACCAATTTCATTGTTCAGGTTGCCTGTTGTTTTCAGGGTATTGTATTTGGCGGAGAGGACTCCGGCTATAAAATCTTTGGTAGTGGTCTTACCGCTGCTGCCGGTAATGCCAACCACAGTCAATGAAAAACGTTTGCGGTAAACTGCAGCCAGCTGCTGCAGGGCATCCAAAGTGTCTTCCACCCCGATCAGCAGAAAATCTTCCGGCAGGGTGGGATCGGGCTTCCGGTCTAGGAGGTGGAAAGCGCCGGCTGCGCCTTTTTCGGCGGCCTGTTTTATAAACATGTGCCCATCAGTCCGCTCTCCGGCAAAGGGAATAAACAGGTCGCCCTTTTTAACTTCCCTGGAATCGATGGCCGCGCCATACACAGGTTGTCCGGGGCTGCCCCGGAGCAGCCGGCCCCGGCAGGCTTCAATTATTTCAGATGCCCTGAACTTCATCGCTTGCAACTCCTTCCAAATTGCGCCCGCTTACTCTTCCGGGTCTACCTCTTCCGGCGGTTGTTTCGATGGAGAAACCTGCAGGTAGTTTAAGGTGTCTTCCATGATTCTCCTGAACAGGGGCGCGCTGGTCTGCGATCCAAAACGCGGCCCCCTGGTTACCCCGTCAACAGCCACGTAAAGCACAATTTTCGGGTCTTCAACCGGGGCAAAACCGGCCAGGGAATAAATAAATTCATCAGACCGGTAAGTACCCTCGTCGTCAATTTTTTCTGCCGTCCCCGTTTTGCCGGCTACCCGGTAGTTTTCCAGGGCGGCCGTCGTCCCGGTGCCCTCCAAAATCACGCTTTCCATCAAATCGATCAACTGGGCAGAGGTTTCTTCCGAGACAACCTGCCTGATCATTTCCGGTTCCCTTTTAATGTAAGTTTCTCCGTCCTGGTCAACTATTTCTTCCACCAGGTAGGGCTTAAACAGGTAGCCGCCGTTGACCATGGCCGCAGTGGCCATAGCCTGCTGAATAGGCGTAACCGAGATGCCCTGCCCGAAAGAAGAGGTGGCCAGCTCCTGGGGCCCGATCTGATCAAGCTCAAAAATAACACCGCTGCTTTCGCCGGGGTAATCAACCCCGGTTTGACGGCCAAAACCAAAGCCTTCTATATAATGAAACAATTTTTCTTTGCCCAGGGTTTCACCAAGTTCGATAAAAGCCGGGTTACAGGAACCGCCTACGGCCTCATAATAGCTGATATCCCCGTGCCCGCCGCGGCTTGAAGTCCAACAATTAATTCTCCGTCCCCCCACGGTGGCGTAACCGGGGCAGTGGAATTCCTGGTCGGGCTCGAAAAGCCCCTCTTCAACCAGGGCCGCCAGGGTCACCATTTTAAAAGTCGATCCCGGTTCAAAGGAAGAACTGAAAACAGGTAAAGACCAGCTCTCGGGGTCAAAACTGTCATATTCTCCCGGGTTATAATCCGGCTTGGAAGCCGCGGCCAGCACCGCCCCGCTATGGGGGTCTACGGCCACCGCCATGGCCTGCCGGGGAGCTGCCTGCTCCATGATTACGGCCAGCTCCTTTTCGACAATATGCTGGATACTTTCATCAATAGTCAGGCGCAGATCATAGTTTTCCGGCAGGGGCGCAAAGCGGTTAAAGTGATGCGGCAGCTGCCGGCCTCTTTCATCGGCCGGGTAGAGCAGGTTACTTTCCGCCCCCCTCAGGTATTCTTCATAGTAGTGCTCCAGCCCGGCCAGGCCCTGGTCCATTCCGACAAAGCCGAGTAGTTGCGAGGCCAGCTGTTCGCCCGGATAATTTCTTTTTTCCTCGGGAAAAAAGACTATTCCCGGAATATTCATTTCCCGGATCATCTTGGACATATCGGCGGGAACCCGCCGCTTGATATAAATTGAACTGTAATCCATGGTTATGAGCTCCCTGATTCTGGCTTCATCCATCTCCAGGATCGGGGCCAGCGCCCCGGCCACTTCCTCCGGGTTGTCGATCTGGTTTGGAATAGCGGCAATCGTATCTGCGGTAACGCTTCCGGCCAGCAGGTTCCCATGGCGATCATAGATGGAACCGCGGGCGGTCTGCACCGGCACAATATGATTCCACTGCTCCCAGGCCTGTTCATATAACTGGTCCGCCTGGACTATCTGGATCCAGGCCAAACGGCTAATTAAAAGCAAGGTGGCAAGGACAGTCAGGACAAAAACCAGGATCAGCCTTCGCCTGATTGTGGTCCGTTTAACGGTAAAATTAGCCATTCAGCTCACTCCCCCGGCTGAGATCTTTCCCTCTGCGAAGCGCTTATAACCTGGAGCTGGGCCGCTTCCGGTTCAATCATCCCCAGCTCTTCCCTGGCGATTTCATCGATCCGGCTGATCGAACCAAGCCGGGCTGCTTCCAGCTCCAGGGACCGGACAGATTCCCTGGCCTCTGCCAGTTCGGACCGGGCGCTCCCCAGGTGGTGGTTCATGATCACCAGTGATGAATACTGCGCTATTACGACCAGGCTGAGCATAAAACAGGTCAGGGCAATGGCGAGCAGTTTGACCTTTTTTAGCCAGCGGGCCGGCTGTGCTCCCGGGATATGTTCCCTGGTAGGTTGAGGGGGAGAAACCGGCCGGTTAACTTTAGATACTTTTGTGGCCTGCTGCATCTTTATTCACCTTCTTTCCGTCCCTGGTTAGCCAGGCGTTCTGCGGCTCTCAGGCGGGCGCTGCGGGCCCGTGGATTGGCGGTTACCTCTTCTTTTGAAGGCTTAACCGCTTTTGAGGTGAGAATTTTTAACTCTGCTTTCTTATCGCATACACACGGTTTTCCGGGCGGGCAGCTGCACTGTCCGGTCCGGCTCCGAAAATAATTTTTTACCAGCCGGTCTTCCAGCGAATGATAGGCTATGATGCAAAGGCGCCCGCCAGGGGCCAGGCATCTCACTGCCTGGGGCAAAACCTGCTCCAGGTTATCCAGCTCCCGGTTAACGGCAAGGCGCAAAGCCTGGAACACCCTGCGGGCAGGATGGCCTCCGCTGCGCCGGTAGCGGGCGGGAATCGCTTCTTTAACCACTTCGGCCAGTTGGGCGCTGTCGGTAATGGGGCCGGCCTGCTCCCGTTCCTGCAGGATCCGGGCCGCAATCCGTTTTGACCAGCGCTCTTCGCCGAATTTATAAAATATCCCGGCCAGGTCGGCGGCGCTGTATGTGTTGATTATCTCTTTTGCTGTAACCGGCAGGCGGCGATCCATGCGCATATCCAGGTCTCCGCCCTGGTGAAAAGAAAAACCTCTTTCCGGATCCATTAACTGCAAGGTCGACGCCCCGAGATCGATCAGGATACCGTCAACCCCGGAAAACCCTGCTTCGCCCAGCACAGTTTCAATGTCTGTATAATCGGCGTGAACCAGCTTCACCTGTCCGGAAGACCCGGCCAGTCTTTCCCGGGCCCGTTCCAGGGCCGCTTCGTCCCAGTCCAGCCCGACTAACTGCCCTTCCGGGGCAATGCTGCGGCAGATTGCTTCCGCATGGCCTCCGTCGCCTACAGTGGCGTCAACATAGACCCCATCACGGTGGTGGACCAGGTGGGCAAGCACTTCTTTTTCCATAACCGGCAGGTGCAGTTCAACCATCTTTAAGCACCACTTTCTATTAAAAAGCCTTCTTAAAGGTCAAAATCGCCCATTTTCTCGGCCAGCTCTTCATAGTTTTCATCCGCCTGACCAAAGTATTCCCTCCAGGCCGGTTCACTCCAGATTTCGACCCGGTTTGATACGCCGATAACCATAACCTCTTTATCAATACCGGCATATTCCCGCAGGTTTTGTGGTATCAAGACCCGTCCCTGCCTGTCGGCCTCCACTTCCATAGCCCCGGAAAAAAACAGTCGCGTAAAAGCCCTTGAATCTTTCCTGGTAAAAGGCAGCTGCTTCAGTTTCTGTTCCAGGCGCACCCATTCGGAGTTGGGGTAGACAAAAAGACAATGATCCAGTCCGCGGGTAATCACAAAGCGCTCACCCAGGCCTTCCCTCAAGCGGGAAGGGATAATCACTCTCCCCTTTCCATCCAGCGTATGGTGATATTCGCCTGTGAACATGTGTTCGCCCCCATCTGGGAGATTTACAACCACTTTACACCACTTTACACCACTTTCCTCTATATTTCAACCCTTATTTGCATTCTCCTGCTAAAAAAGCAAAAAAAAAATAAAAAAAAGAGGAAATTGATAGTAATTTTAGCCAAGCAGGGGCCCATATTTCCATTATATGGTTGACAGCAGGATCTTCATCAGCCCGCAGTTTTCGCCGCCCATAACTCCAGCAAACAGCGTGGTTTGATAAATATATTTAGAGCAAGAACAGCAACGAGGCTAGAGATGAAGTGGCCTGGTTGCAAACAAAGAAAATAAATACTGAGGGAGCTTATTGGGAGTACATGCAAAACTACAAATATAACAAATACTTTGATGAAGCGGATCATAGAAGAAAGGAACATCGTGCGCAGTAAGCAAAATTTGCACGGAAGATAAGCTGAACGGCAGAGACAGTGGTGCACGTTTAATAAAAAGCAGCTAACGCAGGTATTCAAGGAAAGTAGTGGCGATAACGAAATAGATCATCAGGCCGGTAACATCTTTGATGGTGGTAACAAAGGGGCCGGCTGTAATAGCCGGATCAATGTTGTTTTTACTGCAGATCAGGGGAACCAGGGTTCCGATTAAAGCGGCCACGCTGATCGTGCCCAACATGGAAATGCCCACAACCAGGCCCAGGTAGGGGTTGCCCTGCCATATAAAGGCGGCTACTGATATAATAGCCCCGCATATTATCCCCAGGGTCAGGCCGATCCTGATTTCCCGGAAAAAATAGGGCCACATTTCAGCCTGGTCTATTTCCCCGGTGGCAATACCGCGAACAAATATGGTGGAAGACTGGGTCCCTACATTGCCCCCCATGTCCATGATCACGGGGATAAATACCGCCAGGACCACGATCGCTTCCAGGGTGCTTTCATAGCCCCCGATTACGCTGCCGGAAATGAAACCGCCGACCATGCTGATAAAAAGCCAGGGCAGGCGGAGGCGGACAACCTTACTGACGGGAGCTTCTGTGAGCTCCATATCCACAACTTTGCTGGCCCCGGCCAGGCGGTAAATGTCTTCTGTGGCCTCCTGCTCCATAACATCGATAACATCGTCAACCGTGATAATACCGAGCAGCCGGTTCCGATCATCTACCACCGGAACGGCAAGCAGGTCGTATTTAGAAACAATCCGGGCTACCTCTTCCTGGTCCAGGGCGGCATTGACGTTAATGACATTGCTGCGCATGATTGATTTTAGCAGGGTGCCGTCCGAGGCGGCGATCAAGTCCCTTAAGGAGAGGACCCCGATCAGCTGCCCCTCCTGGTCGACGACATAGACATAATAAATCGTTTCGGCCTCGGGGGCAATCTCTCTTAAGCGCTGGATAGCGTCTTCAACAGGAATATCGGCCGGCAGGGATATAAACTCGGTAGTCATAATACCGCCGGCGCTATCTTCAGGATATTTTAACAGGCTGCCAAAATCGGCCGGTTCTTCCTCATCAATCAGCTGGAGCATTTCTTCTGTTTCTTCCGGCGTTAACTTTCCAAGAACATCGGCAGCATCATCGGAAGCGAGGTTGGTCAGGATTTCCCTGACCCGGTCCCGGTCCAGGTGCCGGATGATTTCTGCCTGTTCAAAATCCTCCATCTCCTGCAGGATCAGGGAGGCGTCTTCGCTGGATAATTCCTGCATCAGACCAACTTTTTCTTCGATTTCCAGGTCTTCGATTTGATCCAGCAGGTCGCCGGGATGGACCCCGGCTGCCAGTTCTCTGCTGATCGAACGGGTCAATTCTTGTATGGTCAATGCTCCCAACTCCCCGCAGCATGTAATCAACGGCCAAACAAATTTTATTATAGCACTTAGAAAGGCATAAAAAAACCCCGCCATGCCGTGGGCCGTTGGTTTTGAACAGTTCCCCCAAAAGGTGGGTGCCCTCTCAGCTGCTTTACAGGTCCTCTTTGCAAAGGCATCTGCGCCACAACTGAAGGCCGGGCTCCCGTCTGATCAATGTTGGCTCAAAACTTAATCGGCTGTCACGAACACAGCAGGGTCACGCCCATGTATACTTGCTTTTTGCAATTGAATCATAGCACAAAAACGGTCAACTGGCAAGACGCTCAAAACCGGCAGTTGATTATTCTGCAGGCAAAACCGGCCCGTAAATCTCCCCGGTTTGAATTTTTATTCACTTATCTTCTTTTTCCGGCGCCATTTTTATTCCCAGCTCCTCCAGCTGTTTTTCGGAAACAAGGGAAGGGGCCCCGGTCATCAGGCAGCTGGCGGTAGCTGTTTTTGGAAAGGGGATTACCTGGCGGATTGAATCGTCACCGCTTAAAAGGGCGGCCAGGCGATCCAGGCCCAGCGCTATCCCGCCATGCGGCGGAGCGCCATATGACAGGGCCTCCAATAAGAAGCCAAATTTCTCCCTGCTCTCCTCTTCTGAAAGCCCCAGCAGGCCAAATATCTTAGCCTGGGTGGCGGCATCGTGAATACGCATGCTGCCGCCTCCAATTTCCACACCGTTGAGGACCAGGTCGTAAGCGCGGGCCCGGACGGAAAGGGGCTCTTTTTCCAGGAGGTCCATGTCTTCAGGCCGGGGGGCTGTAAAGGGGTGATGATCAGAATCATAGCGCTGTTCCTCTTCGTTATAGTGAAAGAGGGGGAAATCAACCACCCACAGGAAGTGCGGCTCTTCAGGAAGATCGGCCGGGGCAAACTTAGAGCGCAGGTGCCCCAGGACAGTGCAGGCTGTATGCCACCGGTCGGCTACAAAAAGCAGGACATCGCCGGGTTCAGCCCTCATCTTTATATTAATCTCTTCGATCAGCTCTTCACTAAAAAATTTGCTGATCGGTGAACGCCAGCCTTCCTCTTCTACATAAGCCCAGGCCAGGCCCCTGGCCCCCAGCTGGCGGGCCTGCAGGGTCAGATCATCCAGGTCTTTACGGCTGAGACGTTTTCCGCCCGGGATGCGCAGGCCCTTGACTGCTCCACCGTCTTCCAGGGCCGTTTTAAAAACTTTAAACTCGCTTTTTCCGGCCGGCTCCTCCAGGTCTGCCAGTTCCATTGTATATCGCAGATCGGGCTTGTCAGTGCCAAACCGGTTCATCGCTTCCCGGTAAGGAATACGGACAAAGGGACGCTTAATTTCCCGCCCGTGGATCTTTTCCCAGAGCTCGGCCACCAAACCTTCGGTAAGGGCAAAAAGGTTTTCGGCGCTGAAAAAAGAGGTTTCAATATCAACCTGGGTAAATTCGGGCTGCCGATCGGCCCTTAAATCTTCATCCCGGAAACAGCGCACGATCTGGAAATAGCGTTCAATTCCGCTGACCATGAGCAGCTGCTTGAAAAGCTGGGGCGACTGAGGCAGGGCATAAAACTCGCCACCCTGCACCCTGCTCGGGACTAAAAAGTCCCTGGCCCCTTCGGGAGTGCTGCGGGTCAGCACCGGGGTCTCCACTTCCAGGAAATCGTAGCGATCCATGTAATCGCGGATCATTTTTACCGCCCGGTGGCGCAGTTGAAGGCGCTTCAACATTTCCGGACGCCTTAAATCGAGGTAGCGGTAACGCAGGCGCAGGTTTTCATCTACATTAAGATTATCTTCGATATAGAAAGGAGGGGTTCTCGAACTGTTTAAAATCTCCATTGCCGTAACCCGGACTTCAATTTCACCGGTAGGCAGGGAAGGGTTAACGGTCTCGGGAGACCGGCGCAGGACCTCTCCTTTTACAGCCACCACATACTCGCTGCGCAGGCTTTCGGCCTGCTGAAAAAGGCCTTTTCCCTGGCGCTGATCAAAAACCAGCTGCACCTGGCCGCTGCGATCGCGCAGGTCGATAAAAATCAAACCGCCGTGATCGCGGCGCTTACCTACCCAGCCGGCAAGGGCCACTTCTTTATTTACATGTCCGGCGTCCAGTTTGCCGCAGTAATGCGTTTTTTGGGGCTCATCTATATGGCTGCCCGGCCGCCCGGGCATAATCACTTCCGCCTCGTCCAGCGGCCCGCCCTCTTCTTCGGCCGGACCCGGCACCGGGGCTTTGCCGGTTAGTTGATCCAGAAGAGACCGGCGGGGCATTTCTTTTTGCTCCCCGCTTTCCATATCCCGCAGGGTTACAAGGCCCTGTTCTATTTCTTTTTCCCCAATAATTACCACCCGGCTGAAACCCCGCCGCCCGGAGTACTTCATCTGCCCTTTCAGGCTTCTTGCAAGCAAATCGGTTTCTGCGGGCACATCCCCGCTGCGCAGTTCGGCCGCCAGGGCCAGGACTTCTCCTTCCAGCCCGCTGCCGGCAGTGGCAATGAATACGGGCAAACCGGGCTCGGCTTTGATTTTATCCCACTCCATGGCCAGCATAATCCGCTCCACGCCAAAAGCTACTCCTACACCGGGCACCTGGGGCCCGCCGATATGCTCAACCAGGTGATCATAACGCCCCCCGCCGCATAACGAGGCCTGGGCCCCGGCGCCTCCGGCGCTGATTTCAAATGCTGTGCGGGTGTAATAATCAAGACCCCGGACCAGGTTGGGGTTAAGGTTATAAGGTATATTCAACCTGGTAAGCAGACTTATTACGGTTTCAAAATTAGTGGCGCAATCCGGGCAGAGGTGATCGACCAGGCGGGGCGCATCTTTAACCTGTTCCCGGCAGCTTTCTTGCTTGCAATCCAGGACCCTCAGGGGATTGTTTTTATAGCGGTTGCGGCAGTCATCGCAGAGGCCGTTTTCCAGGTTTTCCAGGTACGGCACCAGGTTCTCCCTGTACCGGGGCCGACAGGCCGGACAACCGACGCTGTTGATTTCGATAGAGATATTTTCAATATGCAGGGCTCTGAAAAAATTGTAGCAAAACGATATTACTTCCACATCGGCAGCGGCATGTTCAGATCCGAAAATTTCCAGGCCAAACTGGTTAAACTGGCGATAACGGCCGGCCTGGGGACGATCATAACGAAACATGGGGCCGCTGTAATAGAGCTTGATCGGCTGGGGTTTTTCCCCCAGGTTGTGCTCCAGGTAAGCCCTGGCCACGGCAGCGGTCAGCTCCGGGCGCAGGGTCAGATCGCGCCCGCTGCGATCCTTAAAGGTATACATTTCCTTGGAAACAATATCGCTGTCTTCACCAACACTGCGGGCAAATAGCTCGGTTTGTTCAAACATGGGTGTCCTGATTTCACCGAAGCCATAAAGGTCGCAAAACTTCATAAACATTGATTCGAGGTAATGCCACTTTTTTGCTTCTTCCGGTAATATATCTCGTGTCCCGCGCGGTGCCTTATATTTCATTCTCTAGCTCCTCTCCACCAATAAATAAATGTAATTGCCTGTTTTAAAATCACGGCCTGGCTCTTCAGCTACCCTGGCACTGTTGCTGCAGCGCTTCAAGAGCGGACCAGGCCTACCTGGTAATTTTCCTAAAATTGCTTCTTGCTGTCAAGGAGCATCGTTACCGGACCGTCATTATCGACCAGGATGCGCATATGTTCCTGGAACTGCCCTGTAGCAACCTTGAGGCCGAAGCCCCTGAGGCGGTCACAAAAATCATTGTATAATCGCTGCGCCTGCTCCGGAGGCGCTGCTGCTGAAAAACCGGGACGGCGTCCCTTGCGGCAATCGCCGTAAAGGGTAAACTGGGAGATACACAGAACCCCTCCACCGCATTCCCGGACCGAAAGGTTCATCAAGCCCTCATTATCTTCAAAAATCCGCAGGCCGGCTATTTTGGAAGCCAGGTAGTCATTGTCTTTTTCGGAGTCTTCGCGGCCGACTCCCAAAAAAACCACCATGCCGGGCCCTATTTCCCCCACTTTTTCGCCACCCACTTCTACGTGCGCCCGGCGCACTCTTTGAACCACTGCCCTCATCTGGCACCTCCCCTGATTTGTCCAGACTGGCTTTTTCATGAACAGCTTCACTATGCTCGCTTAATTGTTTAAACGAGAGCAAAAGGCGGCGCCTGAAAAACCGGTCCTTAATTGTTTGATCCGTACACATAACGACGAACTTCGTATACTTCTTTAATCTTCTTTATTTTTGCCATGATTTGATCCAGGTGGGCCTGATCTCTTACCACCATGGTCAGGTAAATAGTAGCCAGGTTATTTTTATCGGCCCTGGCATTGACCGCCGTAATGTCGACTTTACTTTCGTTTACTGAAGACATGATGTCGGCCAGGAGGTTTTTACGATCTTCAGCAGTGATTTCAACCTCCACCGGGTATGACGCCTCCGGTTCTCCTGCCCATGAAGCCTCCAGGAACCGGCCTTTTTCGGACGTTTTCTGGGCCAGGTTGGGGCAGTCCCGCCTGTGCACCGACACGCCGCGGCCGCGGGTAATAAAGCCGATAATATCATCGCCCGGCACCGGATTGCAGCAGCGGGCCACCCGGACCAGGAGGCCTTCCATGCCCTGGATTGATATGCCCACCGATTGATGCTTGGGCCGCTTGACCGGCTTGACGTCAGGCGTTGATTTTTCTTTCTCTTCTTCCCCGTACTTGCGCTTGTATTCTTCCCGCAGGCGGCTGATAACCTGGTTGACTGAAATGCCCCCGTAGCCGATGGCAGCGTAGAGGTCTTCCACGGTCAGGATATTGAAACTCCGCCCGGCTTCTTCAAGCAGGTCGCTTTTTAAAGAAATTCGCTGCTCTACATTGATACGCCGGATCTCTCTTTCCAGCATCTCCCGGCCCTTCTCGATATTCTCTTCCCGCCGTTCTTTTTTAAACCAGTTGCGGATCTTGTTCTTGGCGTGGGAGGTTTTGACAAACTTGAGCCAGTCCCGGCTTGGCGATCCCTGTTTCGAGGTAACTACTTCGACCATATCCCCGGTTTTTAGCTGGTAATCCAGGGGCACCAGGCGCCCGTTGACCTTGGCTCCGGTGCAGTGGTTGCCAACATCGGTATGGATTTTATAGGCAAAATCCAAGGTAACCGACCCGGCCGGGAGATCGATTACATCTCCCTTGGGAGTAAAGACAAAGACCTCATCGGTGAACAGCTCTCCTTTCAGGTCTTTGATAAAATCGCGGGCATCGCGGTAATCATGCTGCCACTCCAGAAGCTGGCGCAGCCAGGTCAGCTTTTCGTCCGGTGTTTCTGTTTCTCTTACATTTTCTTTGTAGCGCCAGTGGGCGGCGATTCCGTATTCGGCGGTGCGGTGCATGTCCCAGGTCCTGATCTGGATCTCGGCCAGTTCGTTCTCAGCGGCAAAAACGGTGGTATGCAATGATTGGTACATGTTGGGCTTGGGCATGGCGATAAAGTCTTTGAAACGGCCCGGAATGGGCTTCCAGATGGTGTGGACAATGCCTAAAGTATGATAGCAATCCTTGACGGTGTCCACAATTATCCGGATCGCGGTCAGGTCGTAAATCTCGCTCAAGTCCTTACCCTGGGACTTCATCTTGTTATAAATGCTGTAGAGGTGCTTGGGACGGCCCTGTATTTCCGCTTCGATATTGGCCTCAGAGAGGTAATCCTGCAGAATCCAGATGATCCGGTTAATAAATTTTTCGCGCTCCCGCCTCTTCTTGGCCAGCTTATCCACCAGCTCGAAATAATCATCGGGCTGAAGGTAGCGAAAGGCGAGGTCTTCGAGCTCCCATTTGATCATGTAAATTCCCAGCCGATGAGCCAGGGGCGAATATATTTCTATAGTTTCCCGGGCGATTTCTTTTTGCTTGTGGGTATTCAGGTAGCGGAGCGTCCTCAGGTTATGGGTCCGGTCGGCCAGCTTGATCAGAACCACCCGGATATCCTGGGCCATGGCGATAAACATCTTGCGCAGGGTTTCCGCCTGCTGCTCTTCCTTGGAGGTGAAATCGAGGCGGCTCAGCTTGGTTACCCCGTCCACCAGGGCGGCTACTTCTTCTCCGAATTGATCCTGGATCTGATCCAGGGTGACCGGAGTATCTTCGACCACATCATGGAGCAGCCCGGCCACTATTGTAACCAGGTCCAGTTCCAGTTCGGTCAGGATCAGCGCTACCCCCAGCGGATGGGTGATATAAGATTCGCCCGATTCGCGAAGCTGGCCGGAATGGGCCTGCACCGAAAAGTTATAAGCCTGTTCGACCAGTTCCCAGTCCTCCAGGTCCGGATAGTAGCGCTGGATTCTTTTTTTCAATTCATTGAGCTTTTTCTCTTTAACCGCCATAGGATCCATTCCCCGGGAAATGTTTTTGGTAATCATGTCTATAATACTAAAAAAAGGCTTTAATTTCTACAGGGTGGCTTTAATCGGCGGCAAGATCACCTAAAATAGAAGCTATTTCCTCCGGCGCTGCTTCAAGCAGTTTTCTTTGAAAGGTTTCGCACTGCTCACGCAGCTCCATGGCAGAGCAGTAGGTGGGCGAATCATTCAGGCAGGAGGGCCAGACAGCCATTAACTCCGGACCCTGCCTGGTCAGAGCATCATCAGCAATGAGACCGATTTCATTCATAATCCTGGCGGTCCTCTCCCAGTAGCTGGGGGCGGGCTTAAAACCAAGCTTGCCGGCGTACGGAGCGGGGAAATTCGCGCTGTTAACCGCCCCGGGGTTATCAATTATCGCCCGGGCAATCTGCTCCAGGTCCTGCGCCGAGGGCAGGGACAGGTCAAGCAGCTGCCGGTTACGCTTTAAATCTTCACGGTTGTATAAAAGATAGACCGGGACCGGTTTTCCCCTGGCAGCCCTGCTGAATACATGCCGCAGGATATCTTCATGCAAAGGCAGGTCATAAAGCAGGATCGGACCGCCGGCAGCCGGCGGGTTGGCGGGGCCGTTAAAAGACCCGCTGGTAATAAAGTGGGGTGGGGCCTGCAGAAAAGCGGCTTTCTTCAGTTTTTCCGAGCGGGCCGCAGTGGAAGCAAATACAATACTGTTATTTCCCTGCCGGTCCAGGATTTCGCCGGCAATGGTCAGCCGGTCTTTGCAGCCGCGCTGATCGATTACTTCCAGGCAACCCGATTTATAACTGTCATTGTAGCGGAGATCTTTTACCTCCGCTTCGAGGGTTTTCTGTTCCCTGAAATAACCCTCTTTTAATTTAAGAGCCAGATCGACCCGGCGCCCTTTTTCCAGCTTCGCTTCGAGTGACGATCCTCCAAATACAATTGGATCAAGGCTGCGACTGTCTTTTTTAAGCCACAACTTTAGATGCTTCCGATCGGCCCCCACCAGGCGCCAGGACTGGATTTCCCAGTTACTGCTGGCAAAAAGCGGGGCAGGATTGGCGGTGCCGAAAGGCTGCAGTTGTTCCAGGCGGGCGGTCAAATCAAAATGTATTTCCCTGTCATCCAGTTCGGCTTCGATCAAGAGGCGCGGTTTCAGGTCGCTGTCCTCCAGGTTAAGGCCGGCAAAGCGATTCAGGCATTCCCTGAGGGCCTCAACCCGGTCGGCCCGGACTGTAAAGCCCGCTGCCTGTTCATGGCCGCCAAACCTTTCCAGGTTTGAAGAGCAGTCCGCAAGGGCCGCCGTTATATCAAAACCGGGCACGCTGCGGGCCGAACCCCGTCCTTCCTCGCCTTCCAGGGCAATCAGGCAAAAGGGGCGGTTATACTTCTCTACCAGCCTGGAAGCGACGATGCCGATTACACCATGGTGCCAGCCCGCCCCGGCCAGGGTGATTATCTTCTGGTTGCCTTCAGAAATCATCTTGATTGCCGCTTCTTCCGCTTCCAGGAGGATATTCTGTTCCGTGCTGCGCCGGAGCTGGTTGGCCCGGTGCAGGGTTTCGGCCAGGGTTTGAGCCCGGGAAGGTTCCTCTTCCAGCAGCAGCTCCGCAGCCGGTAGGGCCTCTCCCATCCTTCCGGCTGCATTAATGGCCGGGGCCAGGACAAACGAGAGGGCGGTGCTGGTTATTTTTTGCTCGTCCAGGTTGACCGCTTCACTCAGGGCTTTAAAACCCACTCTGCGCATACGGCGCAGTACCTGCAGGCCATAATAGACTATAACCCTGTTTTCCCCGAGCAGGGGAACCACATCAGCCACGGTGCCCAGGGCCGCCAGATCGAGCAGATCTTCGGGAAAAGGCTGATCAAGTTTTTCCATCAGGGCGGTTACTACTTTGAAGGCGATACCGGCCCCGGATAGTTCTTTGAAGGGATAGGGGCAGCCTTCCTGGAGAGGATTGACGGCGGCCACCGCACCCCCAATGGCGGCAAGAGGCTGGTGATGATCGGTAACAATGATATCAAGCCCGTTTTCCGCGGCCCACTGCAGTTCTTCCACCGCATTTATGCCGCAATCAACGGTAACCACCAGGCCTGCCCCTTCTGCTTTGAACTGCATCAGCGGTTCAATATGCAGGCCGTAACCCTCGCCAAAACGGCTGGGCAGATAATAGCCTACATCGCCGCCCAGGCGGCGCAGACCCTCGACCATGATCGCCGAAGCGGCAATCCCGTCGGCATCATAATCGCCGTGAATGATTATTTTCTCTTTGTCTTCCAGGGCTTTGAGAAGGCGATCGATTGCGCTTTGCATCCCCGCCATTTCCCAGGGGGAATGAAGCTGGTCCAGTGAAGGGCATAAAAAAGCCCGGGCCTCTCCGGGATCGGTAATGCCGCGGTTGACAAGCAGGCTTGCCAGGGCAGGGCTAAAACCAGGGGTTGTCGCTATTTTATTTACAGTCTCGCGGTCATGCTCCGGGAATACCCACTGTTTACCGTTCAGGCTCATTAAAATCCTCATCCACTTCCTGATCGCCACCTTGCTCTTCTTCCGCTTCTTCTTCTAACTGCAATCTTTTTTCTTCAGGCTCTGCCGGAACGGAGAGGGCCTTGTTCAGTTCAGCTTCCAGGAAAACCTTTTCTTCCTCGAGCTCCTTGATCTGTTTCTGCAGGGCTTGTTTTTCATGTTTTACCTGGCGGAATGCCAGGGCAGAGCGGATGCTGCGAAAAAGGCTGATCAGACCCATAACCAGGGCCCCGGTAAAAGCCGAACCAAGAATTAGTATGATCAAGGAAACGTTAGCCCGGCCAAAAAGGTAATTTACAGTCACCGGTTCCGTATTGGCTACAGCCACGACGGCAATGATCAAACTGAAAACCAGGGCCAAGATTAAATAGAAAGAACTCATCAGCTTATCCCTTCCGCCGGCGGCTTACAGAGCATTATTATAGGTCCGGCCCTTCCAGGCAGGCCCGGCAGGCGGTCCCTGAAGAAAGGGCCGGATCCCTGAACTATTGAATTTATGCCGCTTTCCGGCGGCGGTTTAAACTTAAATTAACATCCTGCAGGTTCAGCCACAGGGGGCTGGCGATAAATATCGATGAATAAGTGCCGACTAATACTCCCAGGATCAGGGCTACCACAAAGACGATCAAGTCCAGGCTGCCGATATAGTAATTAAAGCCAAACAGCAGGGAAACGAGCACGAGCAGGGTGGTCAGGGAGGTATTGATCGACCTGACCAGGTTCTGGTTGATGCTCTCGTTGACTACTTCGACATACTCGTCTTTTTTCCTGTATTTAATATTTTCGCGGATCCGGTCCATGATCACAATAGTATCATTGACGGAGTAGCCAAAAACAGTGAGAATAGCCGCCACAAAAGGAACATTAATCTCCATCTGGAGGATGGAAAAAATGCCCACCACAATAAGCACATTATGCAAAAGGGCGGTTATGGTGGCCAGGGCAAACTTGAACTCAAAGCGGAAGGTTATATAGGCGATCATAGCCACAATGGCCACAAAAAGCGATAACAGAGCCTGGCGGGTCAGCTCAGCCCCGATCACCGCCCCGACGCTTTCCACCCGCAAATCGTCGGCGGTCATTTCCGGAAAACGGTCCCTGAATTCATTAATCAAGGCATCGCGCCGTTCTTCGGACATGACAGGTCCCCTGATGATCAAGCCTTCGTCCGTCGGGTCACCGGCCAGGTCGCGGCCCTGGATCATCTGCACGGCCGCGCCTTCCAGTTCGTCAAAGGGTTCCAGGGCCTCATCTACCTCATCCATAGAAACATCTTCTCCCAGGGTAAACTGCAGCACGGTGCCACCGGTAAAATCGATGCCCAGGTTTAAACCAAAGATGGCCAGGGAAAACAAACCGGCCAGGATCAGCGCTGCCGACAGCAGGTAGGCCTTACGGCGGTTGCCGATAAATTCAATCATGACAGCTTCACCCCCACGTAAGCCCCGCTCTGGATCAGGCCGGATTTAAAAGCGAGGCGCATCAGAATCCGGGTCAGCACTATGGCCGTAAACATACTGCAGATGATGCCGATGAAGAGGGTTACAGCAAATCCCCTGACCGGGCCGCTGGCCAGCATAAAGAGGACTACGGTAACAATCAAGGTGGTTACATTGGCATCGAGGATAGCCCGGAAGGCGCGCTTGAAGCCGCTTTCCATGGCGCTGCGCATAGTCCGCCCGGAACGCAACTCGTCTTTAATTCTTTCAAAAATAATCACATTGGCGTCAACCGCCATACCGATGGAAAGGATCAAACCGGCAATACCGGGCAATGTCAGGGTCGCAGGCAGGTAAGTCAGGGCCCACAAAACCAGGGACAGGTAAAAAATGAGGGCCATCCCGGCGATTATCCCGGCCAGGCGGTAGTAGGCAATCATGAACAGGAAAACCAGGGCCAGGCCCACTGCCGCCGCATAAGCGGCAATTTCTTCCGTTCTCTGGCCCAAAGTTGGCCCAACCAGGCGGGATTCAAGTTCCCGCAATTCCACGGGCAGGGAACCGCTGCGCAAAAGCAGGGCCAGCTGCGACGCTTCTTCAAAATCAAAGTTGCCCTCAATGGTTGCATGCCCTTCGGTAATTATTGCCCTCACTACGGGTTCGGATATTATTTCATCGTCCAGGTAGATCGCTATCGGTTCTCCATAATATTTCTGGGTAGCTTCGGCAAAAAGCCGGGTTCCTTCTCTGTCAAACTCCAGGCTGACAAAAGGATTGGGCGAAACTTCCGGCTGCCTTTCAGCCCGGGCCCTTTCCAGGTTGGCGCCGGTCACTATTTCTTCGCCGTCGGGGCCAACAAAAGTCAGCATGGCCGTTCTCCCAATAATCTCGCGGGCCTCTTCGACATCATCCAGGTCGGGCAGTTCAATCCTGATCCGGTCATCACCCTGGGGGGCGATAACCGGTTCTGCCACTCCCAGCTCATCAATCCTGTTCCTGATCACGGCGATAGCCCGGTCGATGGTATCGTCATCAACTTCGCGACCTTCGGTTTCGACCGCTTCCATGAGCACATAGAGCCCTCCGGCGATATCCAGGCCGCGCCTGATCCCCTCTTCCCTGTCCGCTGCATTCTGAAAAGCGTGGAAGCCGGAGTAGATAATTAACAAACATAGTAGAACCAGGATTAAAAAGCGGCCCGGTTTAAAATTTGTTTTCAATCACATCACTCTCCATTCACATCAAAAAGGCCGGCCGGCTGCGCCCGGTGCCGGGCCGGTTGTCTCCTCCCGTTGCAGCATCCCGCCGGTTATTAAAGTAATTTTTTTATGATCTTAACTGCGCCTGCTTTGAAGAGGCGGCAGTTAAAGCGGCAGGCCGCCACTCGCAAGTTGCATCTAAAATATGACTCTGTCCAGTATAGCTGAGAAAGTCGAAAATGTCAGTACCTTTTTGCTTACATTCAGCCGCCCGGTTCAAGGTAGGTTTCAATAACCCCGGCAATCATTTCCATATCTTTTACAGGAACCATCATGGCGGAACCGATCCGGTCCGGGAGGACAAAGATCAGATCGCCTCTCAGGCGTTTTTTATCATGCTCCAGTTTATCGATTACTTTTCCAGCCGTCAAGCCTTGCGGCGGCTTTTTCATTCTCAACCGGCCCAGGAGGCTGTTGATCCGCCCGGCTGTTCCCGCATCGAGGCAGGAAAGTTTTTGAGCCAGTTTAACGGCGAGGACCATGCCCACCAGGACCGCTTCGCCGTGCAGGTAATAACGGTATGCGGTGGCCGCTTCCAGAGCATGGCCGATGGTATGTCCAAAATTTAAGATGCGCCTGTAATCTTGCTCATATTCGTCTTTTTCAACCACCCTGGCCTTGGAGCGGACTGAAGCGGCTACCGCTTCCGCCAAAAAACCGGAGTCCCGGGCCAGGAGCCGATCGCTTTTTTCCTCCAGCCGGGTGAAAAAAGTTTCGTCTTCAATAATGCCGTATTTTATAACTTCGGCGGCTCCGGCCCTGAACTGCCTGTTGTTCAGGGTCTTTAAAACCAGCGGATCAATCAGGACCAGGCGGGGCGGGTAGATGGCCCCGATCATATTTTTCCCGCGGGGATGGTTAACGGCCACTTTGCCGCCCACACTGCTATCCACCTGGGCCAGCAGGGAAGTGGGCAGCATAATCAGGGGCACGCCCCGCATGAAAGTAGCGGCCACAAACCCGGCCAGGTCCCCTATCACGCCGCCCCCCAGGGCGATGACAGGCGAAGTGCGATCAAGCCCGGCATCAATGCAGGCTTCATAAAGGCGTTTTGCGCCGGTCACTGTTTTAGAACCTTCACCCGGTTTTATGAGGGCGGTTTTTACCTGCCATTTTTCAGCAGCCAGGGATTGCAGGACCGCATTGCCGTAGCGGGAAAAAACATTGTGGTCGCTGATCAAAAGGGCGCGACCGGGCGGTAATGCCAGCCGGAGCAGCCGTCCCGTTTCAGCCAGCAGATGTTCTTCGATCAGGACCCGGTAAGCAAAAGTCCCGGTTGTTACCTCTATTTCCCGTCCCTTCAAAGGTGGCCCCATCTCCCTTCTTTTAAGGCCCTGGTTATGCGGGGCGGTCACAACCGGCCCCGGCTTTTTAGGCCGGCCTTTACCGCCGTAAACGCCTCTTTACGGCCTCCATATAGTAATTGTAGGAGGCCTCTGTTTCTTCAATAGAATCGCCGCTGAATTTCTCCAGGAAGGCGGCAGCCAGTTCCCAGGCTGCCACCGCTTCGGCCACTACAGCGGCCGAAGGCACTGCGCAGACATCGGACCTTTCCACCGTCCCCGGGGCGCCCAACCCTGTCTCTAAGTCAACGCTGGAAAGGGGATTGGCCAGGGTGGGAATGGGTTTCATAGCCAGCCGGATTAAGATATTTTCCCCGTTGCTAATACCGCCTTCTATGCCGCCGGCCCGGTTAGTGGTCCGGCTAATCCCTTCTTCAGGATCGGCGGCTACCGGATCATGGATTTGTGAACCAGGCCGGCCGGCCGAAGAAAAGCCTGCTCCAATTTCCACACCTTTTATGGCCTGAATACTCATAAGCGCTCCGGCCAGGCGGCCGTCCAGGCGGCGGTCCCAGTGGACGTGGCTGCCCAGCCCGGGAGGCGCGCCGGTGATCACCAGTTCGATCACTCCGCCCAGGGTGTCGCCTTCCAGGCCGGCCCGGTCTATTTCCTTGCGCATGGCCTGTTCCGCCCGGGAATCGGCGCAGCGCAGAGATGACTCTTCAACCCTGTCGGCAAGCTCAGGCAGGGTTGAAGCGCAGACCGGAGAGGTGGCGGATCCAATCCTGATCACGTGGCTGAAAAATTGGAGGCTAAACCACTCCATCAACACCCTGCCCACGGTGCCCACCGCCACCCGCATCGCCGTTTCCCTGGCGCTGGAACGTTCGAGAACCTGGCGCAGATCCCGGTGATTGTACTTCAATGCGCCGGCCAGGTCGGCATGACCGGGTCGGGGCCGGGTCAAAGTTTTCACTTCTGGCGGCGGGGCACCTTCCGGCGCCATAACCTGGCGCCAGTTCTCCCAATCGCGGTTTTTGATCTGCAGGGTAAGGGGGCTGCCGGTAGTCCGGTTAAAACGCAGTCCGGATAAGAACTCGACCCGGTCTTTTTCAATTTCCATCCTTCCGCCGCGTCCATATCCCTGTTGACGACGGGCCAGCTGCTTGTTTATGGTCCTGCTGTCCAACTCAAGGTTGGCCGGCAATCCTTCTATAATCCCGGTCAGGCAGGGGCCGTGAGATTCGCCGCCGGTTAAAAAACGCATATTTACCGCCTCCTGTCCCGCCCTGCTTCAATATCCAGCAGCATCTGTTTCCAGCCGGGCGGCCCGCTGAAACCACCCGGTTTGCCTCCGCTGGCAATTACCCGGTGGCAGGGCACCAGGACCGGATGGCGGTTGGCTTTTAAAGCCTGCCCGGCCGCCCGCCAGGCCCGGGGAGATCCGGCTTTTTCGGCGGCTTCCCGGTATGTGCACACCCGGCCAAAGGGGATCTGGCGGACCTGATCGAGGAGCCTTCTGGTAAAAGAACGATAGCCGGAAGTATCGAGGGGATAATGCGACCAGTCCACCACTTCGCCGGCCAGGTACCGGTTAAAATCTTCAACCAGCCCGCTCCAGGGCAACTTGCCCTCCGGATAAGCTTGTGCCGGTTCCCGGCCGGGAAAATAGATCCTGTAGATGCCGCCGGGGTGAAATAAAAGCAAAAAAACGCCTTTTGGCGTATCGATACGATCACAATACAGATCGGGCACGGCCTGCTCTCCTTTTCCCTTAAAAGTCTCTCTTTTATAGAGGTTGTTTGCTTTTTTTACGGCCCTCGAATACGGTCAGTTCCTGGTATCCGGTTTTTTTTAACAGTTCTATGGCTTCCGGAAAATAGCGTCCCACCTGATCCGGGGCATGGGCATCTGAGCCCAGGGTGACCTCGACTCCCTCGGAGCGGCACATGGCCAAGAATTGCCGGTCGGGATAAAACTCGCCCACCGGGGCATCCCTGCCGGCGGTATTAAGCTCCAGACAGGTGCCCGTTTTATGGAGCAGGCGGGCCGTTTCGAGCCGGATCGCCTCCAGGTCCTCCTGCGGGCGGTAACCGAACTTCTTGACCACGTCGATGTGGCCGATAATATCAAAAAGCCGGCATTCACAAACCCGGTTCACCAGGGCATAGTAGCGGCGATAAAGGGCGGCCATATCTTTATTTTTATAATCATCAGCATATACGGGGTGGGTAAAGTCCCAGTCGCCAAGAAAATGGATCGAACCGATAACATAGTCAAAATTCCACTGGCCCAGCAGTTCCGCCACTCTTTCTTCTGTCCCGGGCAGGTAGTCAACTTCTATTCCCACCTTGACCTTAACCGGACCGGAGCTCTTTTTCAGGGCATGCACCTGCTCCATGTATTCATCCAGCTCTCCGGGGTTCATTGTCACCTGGTTGCGGGGTGCAAAGCCCAGCAGGGCCAGCGGAAAGTGGTCGGCAAAGCCGATTTCGGCCAGCTTTTTCTTCTCCGCCTCAGCCACGTATTGATCGAGGGCGCCGGTTGCATGGCAGCAGCGCGCAGTGTGAAGGTGGTAATCAATCATTTCCTTGCTCCCCTTGATCAAAACCGGTCAGGGTATTAAAAAAGCATGAATAGCGCCCGGTATGGCAGGCCAGGCCCGGCCCTAGAGGAATAACCTTAACCAGCAGGGTATCGGCATCGCAATCGGCATGTATACTTTTTACCTCGAAGAAGTTGCCCGAACTCTCGCCTTTGACCCAGTACTCCCGGCGGCTGCGGCTCCAGAAGCAAACTCTGCCACTATCTAAAGTGCGCCTGATGGCTTCTTTATCCATGTAGCCGACCATGAGGACGCTGTTATTGCGGTGATCCTGGATCACCGCCGGGACCAGGCCGTCCCGGTCGTATTTTAATTCTCCCAACTCCAGGGGATGCAATTCTTGATCACTTTTAAAATCTCCCACGCTTAAACCTCCGTCCGGGTATTGTTTTGATTGCTTAATAAAAATTTATTCAAATACGGCCATGGCATCGGGCAGAGTGAGCTGATTGGTGTAAAGGGCTTTACCGATGATCACGCCCCTGACGCGGCTGCTGAACGGTTTGAGCAAAGCCAGGTCTTCTTTCGAGGATATTCCGCCTGAGACGATCACCTGCAGCGAGGTCTTCTCAATAATTTCTTCTAAGCCCTCCAGCGAAGGACCCTGCATGGTCCCGTCCTTTTTAATATCGGTATATATTATTTCTTTCACTCCCCACTGCTCAACCTGCCTGGCCAGCTCCACGGTTTCCACCGCCGAAGACTCGGTCCAGCCTTTGACGGCCACCTTTCCGTCCCGAGCGTCAATGCCGACCAGGATACTTGCGCCGAAATCTTTAATCAGCTCCCGGGCCAGGTCGGGTTCTTCTATACCGATAGTGCCAATGATAACCCTGGAAATACCGAAGGAAATTGCTTTTTCTACCGCTTCCCGGGATCTTATCCCCCCGCCCAGCTGAAGCGGGATCCTGACTTCTTCACCGATCGCGCTGATCACCTTCGCATTCTGGGACATGCCGGTAAAAGCGCCGTCCAGATCGACCAGGTGCAGCATTTTTGCCCCCAGCTGTTCCCACTGGCGGGCAACTTCCACAGGATTATCACCGTAGACGGTTTCTCTTTCGGGATCGCCCTGGTAGAGCCTGACACAGCGGCCTTTCCTTAAATCAATGGCGGGAATTACCAGCATAGCGGTCACCTCATTCCAGTCTACCCTTGGTGGATAAAATTTCATCGTAGCCCTTAAGCAGGGTGGCGGCTTCGTTTAAAGCCCGGGCGGCGGCCTTGAAAGAGGCTTCAATTATATGGTGCTTGTTTTGGCCGTGGTTTAAAACCAGGTGCAGGTTAAACCGCCCTTCATCGGCAAAGGCCTGCCAGAAGACCGCAAAAAGTTCTGTGTCCATAGAACCAACTTCGCCCGGAGGCGTCTTCAGATCATAATGCAGCCAGGAGCGGCCGGAAAGATCGGCGGCAGCAGTTACCAGCGCTTCATCCATAGGAGTCATCGTAAAACCGTAACGCCTGATCCCCCTCTTATCTCCCAGGGCCTGCTGCCAGCTGCGGCCCAGGCAGATACCAAGGTCTTCCACCAGGTGGTGGGGATCAACCTCAAGATCTCCTTCAGCCCTGATAACCAGGTCAAAAAAACCGTGGCGGCACCACAGGTTAAGCATGTGCTCCAGGAAAGGCAGGCCCGTTTTTAAATCGGCTTCGCCACTGCCGTCAATATTTAAGTCCAGGAATATTGAGGTTTCCCTGGTTTTACGTTCTATCTTGGCCCTGCGGGTCATTTTTATGCCTCCTCATCAGCACTGAACGGGCATGGGCTTCCAGTCCCTCCGCCCGGGCCAGGGCGGCAATCCGGCTTGCCGATTCCTGCAGCGCTTCTTTAGTATAGCAGATCACCTGTGACCTTTTTATAAAGTCAGCAACCCCGAGGGCGGAGGCGTAGCGCGCCGCCCGCGAAGTAGGCAAAACGTGGTTGGAGCCGGCCCAGTAATCGCCCAGGGATTCCGGCGTATAGGGGCCGATAAAGACCGCCCCGGCGCTGTTTATGCGGTCCAGGTACTGCCAGGCTTCATCCAGGTGCAACTCAAGGTGCTCGGGAGCGAGGTCGTTTACCACCGGCCAGGCTTCTTCCAGGCCGGGGACCATTATAACCGCTCCTTGTTCTGTTAGCGATTGCTCGGCTATTCTCCTCCTGGGCAGGGAAATTATTTGTTCCGCCAGGTGATTTTTTACCTCCGCAGCCAGATTTTCCGATGGAGTAACCAGCAGTGAACGGGACAGGGGATCGTGCTCGGCCTGGGAAAGCAGGTCCGCGGCAATATAATCAGCCCTGGCCTCCGCTCCGGCCACGATCACTATTTCGCTGGGCCCGGCCAGCATGTCTATCCCGACCTGGCCGAAAACTTCTTTTTTAGCCAGGGTGACATAAATATTGCCGGGACCGACAATCTTTTGCGCGGCCGGAATTGTTTCCGTCCCGTAAGCCATGGCGGCAACAGCCTGGGCCCCTCCTATTTTAAACACGGCCGAGACCCCCGCTTCCCGGGCAGCGGCAAGGGTCAGCGGATTAATCCTCCCGGAACTGTCGGGGGGAGTGCAGATATAGATTTCTTTTACCCCGGCCACTTTCGCCGGCACTACAGTCATGAGCACGGAAGAAGGATAGGCGGCAGTCCCGCCGGGGATATAAGCGCCGACCGACTGCAGGGGTATATAACGCTGACCGGCGGTCCAGCCGGGCCCGCTTTCCCACCAGTTCTGGGCCAGCTGGTGGCGGTGGTACCTTTCAATATTGCCTTTCGCTTCCCGGATAGCCGCAAGCAACAAGGGATCCACTTCCCCTGTTGCCTGCTCAATTTCCCGGTCCGCTGCTTTCAACTCCCGCAGGTCGGCCTGGTCAAAACGGAGGGTATATGCTTTCAGAGCCGAATCGCCGCTGCGCCTTACTGTTTCAATAATCTCGGCTACCTGTTCGCGCTCATTAGCATAATCCAGGGGCGAAGGATCCGGTCGATTCTGCTTGTACTGCTTATATGAATATAGGGGTAGCATCAGTGGCGCTCCTAACCTGGGTGTAATGATGAACGGGTAATAGGATGTTAACTACTGGAAACAACAACCATATATTAACATAAGTAACCATCAGCGTCAATTAAGCTTAATTATCAATTACGGAGCGCAGCGCCTGCATGAAACCGGGGAAGGAGATGTTAATCACTTCGGCATCGCTAACAGCGGTTTCTCCTTCCGCCGCCAGGCCGGCTACAGCCAGGGCCATGGCAACACGGTGATCTCCACAGCTTTGCACATCGGCTCCCTGCAATTTTTCCCCGCCTTCTATAACCAGGCCGTCATCTGTTTCTTCGATACGAACGCCCATTTTTTTTAGCTCTCCGGCCAAAGCAGAAATCCGGTCCGATTCTTTAACTCTCAGTTCCGAAGCATCGCTGATTATGGTTTTTCCCTCGGCCACAGCAGCAGCCACGGCCAGGACCGGTATCTCATCAATCAGGCGGGGAATCATTTCGCCACCGATTTTAACTCCTTTTAAACCGGTATTGCCTTTAACCATAATATCAGCGACCGGTTCCCGACCCCAGGTTTTTTCTTGCTGCAGCTCCAGCGAGGCGCCCATCTCAAGCAGAACATCGATAACACCGCTCCTGGTCGGATTAACACCCACATCTTTAAGCAGCAGCTCCGAACCAGGGGTAATCGCCGCGGCGACCATTAAAAAAGCGGCGGCTGAGATATCACCCGGGATCCGGACCGGGCCGCCTTTTAAAACAGTCCTGCCCTGCAAGGTAATCCGGTTGTCGTCAACCCTGATCCCGGCTCCGAATCGAGAAAGCATCAGCTCGGTGTGGTTCCGGCTCCGGGATGGTTCTTCGACAACTGTCGCCCCGTCGGCAAAAAGCCCGGCCAGCAGAACAGCCGATTTGACCTGGGCGCTGGCCCGGGGTGATTTAAAGCTGATTGGCTGCAGCTTTCCGCCCCTGATCGATATAGGCAGGGTTCCTTCGTTATCTTCAAAATCAGCACCCATCTGCCGGAGCGGATCAATTATTCTTTTCATCGGCCTTTGCTGTAAAGAGCGGTCTCCGGAAAGTGTGGCCCGGAAATCCTGTCCGGCCAGGATTCCCAAAAGGAGACGGGCCGTCGTGCCGGAATTGCCGGCATCTAGTTTACCGGCCGGTTCGGTCAGTTTTTTGTTACGCCCTTCGACCAGTAGGCGCCTGCCTTTTAAAGTAATCTTCACTCCCAGGGCCCTCAGGCAGTTCACCGTAGACCAGCAGTCCTCGGCGTCGAGAAACCCCCTGATCTCGGTCACTCCACGGGCCAGGGCGCCAAGCATGATCGCCCGGTGCGTGATCGACTTGTCACCCGGTATCGTTAGCTCTCCTGCCAGTTTTTCCCGGGGTGAGGTTATGATGATCATGGCCTTTTCTCCTTAATCTTTATGTCTGTAGTTTATATTGACAGGTTTACCGGACCCCTGGTTTGATGGGACTAACACTGGAGCTCTTCGACAAATAAAACCGGGAGGCCGGGGTCCCGCCTGAAGATCTGGTATTTATATGTTATAATAATAAACAGTTTTTAAAAGCGGCGCAAGTAGCAGCAAACAAAGTCTGCTAAATTATCAGCCCTGAAAGGGTCCTTTATGGAAGTATACGCTTTAATCGGACATAGTGGAACCGGAAAAAGCCATCATGCCCCGCTGCTGGCGAAGAAGCATGATATAGAATATATTGTGGACGACGGCTTGTTGATTAAGGGCCATCACAACCTGGCCGGACGTTCGGCAAAAAGGGAAAGCACCCGCTATGGAGCTATAAAACGGGCTGTGTTTAAAGATCCTGAACATGCCCGGCAGGTAAGGGAAAAAATTGAAGAAATCAAACCCCCAAAAATCTTGATTCTGGGCACTTCCAGGCGGATGTCCGAAGTAATTGCCGAAAACCTGGGCCTGCCCAGGCCAACTTTCATCTACAACATCGAGGAAGTATCAGATAGAGATTCAATTAAAAAAGCCCTGGCCATAAGAGCCAGGGATAACCGCCATGTCATACCGCTGCCTACATTTGCCATCAAAAAAGAATTCCCCGGTTATATTATCGATCCGGTCCGTTCTTTTTTCAACCTTCCTTCCGCCAAAACAGGTGATGTCCCCCCGGAACGTTCCGTAATCAGGCCGATTTTTAGCAACCTGGGTAATTTTTACATTGCCGAGCATGTCATTACCGATCTGGCCCGGCACCTGATTTCAGAACTCCCCGGCATTTATAAAGTACTCTCCCTTGATCTGGAAAACGGGAGATCCAGGGTGGTTTTAGAGATAGAACTGGCTATCGACCTGGCCCGTTTACCGGAGTTGCGGCTTGATAAACTGCTCCACGAAGTCCAGCGAACACTTAAGGAAGAGGTCGAGTACCGGACCGGTTTCTATCTTGACGAGGTTAACGTCCATGCCAAAAAACTGCACATGGATGAGAACCTGATCAGGGATAAAGAAACGATTCGAAAGTTGGCCACTGCCGGGTTAATAAAAAAGTAAATTTACCCGGTCACCTGTTATAGTTCCAGTTCCTTGTTGACAAGATTGGGCATCTTCTCCCCTTTTAAACCGGCCAGCAGGTTCTCTGCGGCCATAACCGCCATCCTGGTCCTGGTTTGCACGGTGGCGCTGGCAATATGGGGAGCCAGGGTTACATTTTCCAGTTCGGCCAAACCCGGGGCCAGTTCAGGTTCGTGTTCATAAACATCCAGGGCCGCCCCGGCCGGCTTATTGTTCTTTAAAGCCCGGACCAGCGCTGCCTCATCGATTACCGGACCCCGTGAGGTATTGACCAGGTAAGCAGTATCCTTCATTAGTTTCAATTCCCGCTCGCCAATCATATGCCTGGTCTGATCATTCAAAGGAACATGCAGGGATATATAGTCGGCTTCCTGCAGCAGATCTTCGAGGTTTCGATATTCCACGCCCAGGTCTTGTTCTTCTTCCGGGCTTTTCCTGGTGGCATCGTAATAAAACACCGTCATATTAAAGCCGGCAGCCCGCCTGGCCATCGCAGCGGCGATCCGGCCCATCCCCACCAGACCAAGCACCTTGTTGTTAACTTCCTCGCCCAGAAAAAGCATTGGCTCCCAGGCCTTAAACTTTCCTTCCCGGACATAGCGATCAGCCTCGACCACCCGCCTCGCCGCGGCCATTAGCAGGGCCCAGGCCATATCGGCCGTGGTTTCTGTCAGCACACCAGGGGTATTGGAAACTGCCACCTTTCTTTCCGTGCAGGCCTGGACATCAATATTGTCATAGCCGACGGCGCAGTTGGCGACAACTTTAAGCCGGGGCGCTTGATCGAGCAGGCTTGCGTCAATATGATCGGTCAACAGGCACAACAGGCCCTCGGCATCGCCGACCGCTGCGGCCAGCTCTTCGCTGCTCAGAACCCGGTCGTGGGGATTGACTTCCAGCCGGCACTCCGCTTCAATTAAATCCAACGCTTTCTGGGGTATTCTACGGGTCACATACACTTTTTTCACTGGCTTTCCTCCTCGTTCAAAATAATTAGAACCGTCCCCGATATTCCATCCCACCCTGGAATAATTAGAACCGTCCCCGATATTCCAATTTTGCTAGAGTATTCTCCAGCTGTGGGTATAGATGTTTAAGCGTTTGCCCCGGGCAAAGCCGATCAGGGTGATGTTTAAGTTTCGGGCCAGTTCTAAGCACAGCGAAGTGGGCGCTGCCCGGGAGATGAGCAGTTGAATTTTCAACTTGGCCGATTTGAGCAGGATTTCCGAACTGAGGCGTCCGCTGGAGACGATAATTTTATCTTCGGTAGATATGCCTTCCCGCAGGCACTGGCCCACTATTTTATCGATGGCATTGTGGCGGCCGATATCTTCGCAAAAATAGAGGATCTGATCCTGGTCGGCCAAAGCGGCGCTGTGGACCCCGCCGGTAGCTTTATACAATTCCGCTTTTTCCTGCAAAGAGCTCATCAATCCGATTGCTGTTTCGGCGCTGACCTGCAGTTTTCCGGTCAGGGGGTTGCTGCGCAGGGAATCAAGGGCGTTGAAGAAAACCGTGCCCTTGCCGCAGCCTGAAGTCACAGTCCTTTTGCCATAGAGCTTTTCAGCAAGACCGGCCCCTTTTTTCAAATCAACCTCAATCAGGCCTTCTTCTTCCCGGACCCGGATCGATTCCAGGTCCGCCATTTCGGAAAGGAGCCCTTCGGAACGCAGGAAGCCGAGGGCCAGGAACTCCAGTTTTTCCGGTGTGCAGAGAAGGGTAACCAGTTCAGCGCCATTCAGGTAGATAGTAACCGGCGCTTCAATCGTTACCAGGTCATCTACTTTTTCATGCTCCCCCTGGCGGATTCTAATGATTTCCACCGGCGCGGTTCGGTTCCGGTCCACTTATTTTTCCTCCTGTTTTCAGCTTGATTGCAAAACTCTTTTATAAGTCAAGGCCGTTTCGGCTGATCACCTTTCTGTACCAGTAAGCGCTATTTTTCCAGCGCCGTTCCAGGGTTTGGTAATCAATATAAATGAGGCCAAAACGCTTGCTGTAGCCAAAAGTCCATTCAAAATTATCCATAAGCGACCAGACAAAGTAGCCCTTGAGAGGGGCTCCTTCTTCGAGCGCCTGCCATGCTTCAAAAATATAACTTTGCAGGTAGTTAATCCTGGCCTGGTCATTTACGGTTCCGTCCTCTTCCAGCTGATCCGGAAAGGAGGCCCCGTTTTCGGTTATGTAAAGAGGAATAGGCCCGTAGTCCCGCCCAATCCTGCTTAGAAGCTCATAAAGGCCCCGCGGATATACTTCCCAACCCATCTCCGTATATTCACTTTCTGGAGGGTTGACAAAATTGCCGGTCAAGTCGCTTTCTGAATCGCCGGCCCTTACTACATGCCTGGTATAGTTATTGATCCCCAAAAAATCGAGCGGGCCGCCAATTATTTCCATGTCCCCTTCCTCCACCGGGGGCAGTGTAAAATGACGCCTGTAGAGGTCGACCATATCCTGGGGGTAGGCGCCTTCCAGGAGGGGATCTAGAAACCAGCGATTCATAAAGCCGTCCGTCCGCCTGGCTGCAGCCCGGTCTTCTTCAGATTCAGAAAAGGGGTGAATGGGCGCGAGGTTAAGGGCTATCCCGATTTCTTCGTCTTTACGCCCCTGCTCCCTGAATCTTTGCGCCGCCAATCCGTGGCCGAGCAGCAGGTTATGAGCAGCGGCCAGGGCCAGGTTGAAGTCGGTCCAGCCGGGAGCATGGAGGCCCATGGCGTGGCCCAGAAAGGCGGCAACCCACGGTTCATTGATAGTAATCCAACCCCGGACCGGCAGATCAAGGTTTTCAAATGTAAAAGCGGCATATTCAGCAAAATATTTGGCCGTATCCCGGTTGGTCCAGCCGCCTTTGTCCTGCAGGGCCTGCGGTAAATCCCAGTGATACAGGGTTGCGAAAGGGGCAATATTGAAGCCCTGCAGTTGATCAACCAGCCGCCGGTAAAAATCGAGGCCCTTTTTGTTCGGCCTGCCGCCGCCTTCCGGGAAGAGGCGCGGCCAGGAAATAGAGAAACGGTAGGCCTGGAGGCCCAGTCCGGCCATCAATTGCCCGTCTTCTTCATAGCGCCGGTAATGGTCACAGGCAATATCTCCGGTGGCGTTATCCAGGATATTGCCACCGGACCGGGTAAACCGATCCCAGATTGATTCACCCTTGCCGTCAGCTTCGGGAGCCCCTTCGATTTGATAAGATGAAGTGGCCGCTCCCCAGATGAAATGATCGGGAAAATGATATCTTGACATATTAGCCCCCTCCTGCCGGCGCAAGTATGCTAAGCGTTTGGTTGTATGTTTTATTCTGCGCGGTGAGGACGGTTTCCTGCAGACAGCGCCCCCTTCTTCAAGGGGGCGCTGTTCACAGATCCATTTAAAAACGCTCTTTTAACTGCCGGAAAGGGCAGCCTGTTTAAAAGCCTTGATCACAGAGCGCTTGCTCAGGCTCTCGCTCAAGCACTGGCATACGGGATAAGCGCCGGTAGTAGAAACAGCGGCATGCCCGCCTTTGACCGGCAGCGCTTCCGGCTTGTAAGCCACTGCGCTTAAGAGTCCTTTGCCGCGGCTGAATTCCTCTTCGTGCAGGAACTTTGTACCCGGGTGATCTGCGTCCGGACAGGGCCACTGCAGACCCTCCTCGGCCAGACGTTGATAGGAGATCCCGCTGTAGTCGGGCGTCAGGGAGGCTATTTCCTCAAATATTTCCTCCGGCCCGGCATAGTCCCATTCAAACCCCAGCCATTCGGCCAGTTCGACCAGGACGGCCCAATCGGGAAAAACTTCTCCCGGGGGTTCCAGGGCGGGCTGGCTGAGCTGCACCCTTCGTTCGGTGTTGGTATAGGTGCCCAGCTTTTCAGCAAATGCCGCTTGCGGGAGCACTACATCGGCAAGAGCGGCCGTTTCGGTCATAAAGATGTCCTGAACTACCAGGAATTCAAGGTTATTCAGGTAATCAACCACCTCCGGACTTCCTCCCCCGCAGGTTACCGGATTTTCACCCATGATATACATGGCCTTAATCGAGGTATTCTTTCCTCCGGCAAAGGCTTCCGCAACGGTCATACCGGGGGTTTCGCTGATTTCAACGCCCCAGGCTTTGGAAAACTTATCCCGGACCGCTTTCTCCTTGAGGTGCTGGTAACCGGTCGCGATGTTGGGCAGCACGCCCATGTCGGTCATACCCTGGAGGTTGTTTTCCCCGTAGGGCACGTAGACGCCGGTCGCTTCTTTGCCCACGTTGCCGGTCAGCATGGCCAGGTTGGCCAGGGCCCGGACAAAATCGGCGCCACCGATATATTCACCAGCGCAGGCATCACTAACTATTACCGCTTTTTCAGCGGAAGCGTAAGCCCGGGCGGCAGAACGGATTTCTTCTTCGCCCAGCCCGGTGATCCCGGCGGCGTAAGCGGGGCTGTATTGATCGACTGCTTTTTTAAGCTCTGCAAAGCCTTCGGTCCTCTTATCAACAAAGTCCTGGTCATGCAGACCTTCGCTGATAATAACATTGGCCATAGCATTCAGCAGGGCCACTTCCGTGCCTTCTTTAAGGGGCAGGTACGCCGTTGATACATCTACCAGCCCGATCGTGTCGGGAGTGGCAATGATAAGTTCGGCGCCGTTACGGGCCGCTTCGCGAACCCGGTAGTCAAGGATCGGATGGCTTTCCGCCGGGTTGGACCCGATGACCAGGACCGCACCTGTAGCCGCTACTTCGTTAATGCTGTTGGTGGTGGCGGCATTGCCAAAAGCGTCCATCATCCCGTCCACCGCAGAGGCGTGGCAGTGTTTGCTGTAGCTGTCCACGTTGTTGGTGCCCAGGGATCGGACCAGCTTCTGGAACAGGTAGCTCTCTTCATTGCTGATCTTGGGTGAACTCAGGCCCATCAGGGCATCGGCCCCGTAACGGGACTGGATTTCCTTAATATTGTCAACAATGTAATCGAGCGCTTCTTCCCAGCTGACTTCGACGAAAACCCCGTTAGTTTTCACCATCGGCGCGGTAACCCTGTCGCCGCTGTGAACGAAGTCCCAGCCGAATTTGCCCTGCACGCAGAGATGGCCGCGGTTAACCGGGCTTTCCATAACGGGGCTGACCCCGATTACTTCATTGTCCTTGACGTGCAGGTTTATATTACAACCAAGGCTGCAGTAAGGGCATACTGCAGGCACGCTTTCGGTCTGCCAGGGACGCCCCTTGCCGGTCACATACTTGGGAATCAGGGCCCCTACCGGGCAGTTGTCTATGCACATCCCGCAGAAAACGCAGGATGATTCTTCGATCGGATCTTCAAATCCGGGGCTGACATTGGTAGTAAACCCGCGCTTCGAAAAATCGATCGCGCCGGCCCCCACTACCAGCTGGTCTTTACCGACACAGATACCGCAGAGGATACATTTGTTCATATCGCGCAGGAAAAATTCGTTGGTATCGTCATAGGGCAGGTTTTTAACCTCACCCTCAAACTCGGTGCTGGCTACCCCGTAACGATAGCAATAATCCTGAAGCTTGCATTCACCAGTTTTTTCGCAGGTAATGCAATCCAGGGGGTGATTGGCCAGCATCAGGCTCAGGTTGTTTTTCCGGGCCTTAACCACCCGCTCCGATTCGGTATGGACGACCATGTCCGGGCCGACAGGAGCCACACAGGAAGCCACCAGGGCCCGGGCTTTTTCCACTTCGACCACGCAAATGCGGCAGGCCCCGTTGGGGGGCAGTTCGGGGTCGTGGCAAAAAGTCGGAATGTCGATCCCGAGCTGCCGGGCGGCTTCGAGAATCGTCGTACCGGGAGCCACCTCGATCTCTTGTCCGTCTATGGTTAATTTAATTGCCGACATCAGCTTCACTCCCTACACGAGTAATCATAATGCAATCCTGGCGGCATTTTTCTATACAACTGCCGCAGCGGGTGCACAGGTCCTGGATGATTTCATGGGGCTCTTTCTTTTCGCCCTTGATCGCTTCCACCGGGCAAACCCTGACGCAGGCCCGGCAGCCGGTACAATTCTCCTGGTCGATCAAGTACTGGAACAGGGGTTTGCAGATCCCGGAACGGCAGTAACCTTCATTAATATGCTCTTCATATTCATGGCGGAAGTAGCGAATCGTGGTTAAAACCGGGTTGGGGCAGGTCTGCCCCAGGCCGCAGAGGGCGCTGTCCTTGATACTGTGGGCCAGGCTGTCCAGCGTATCGAGGTCTTCCGGCTTTCCTTCCCCCTCGGTGATCCGGTCGAGAATCTCAAGCATCCGCTTGGTCCCTTCCCGGCAGGGGGTGCACTTGCCACAGGATTCTTTCTGGGTAAAACTCAAGAAGTAGTTGGCCAGGTCGACCATACAGGTCCGGTCGTCCATGACCACCAGGCCGCCGGATCCCATGATTGCTCCGGCCTGGGTCAGGGAATCGTAGTCAATGGGCAGGTTGATCAGGTCCTGGGGAATACATCCCCCTGAAGGCCCGCCGGCCTGGACTGCCTTAAATTCCCGGCCGCCCTGGATACCGCCGCCGACATCGAATATAATTTCTTCGATGGTGATGCCCATGGGGACTTCGACCAGACCGGTATTGCGAACTTTGCCGGCCAGGGCAAATACCTTGGTCCCCTTGCTGCCTTCAGTCCCGACTTTCTTAAATTCCTCTGCTCCCCCTTCTTTTACAATCAGGGGAACGTTGGCAAAGGTTTCCACGTTGTTGATGGTGGTCGGTTTGCCAAATACGCCCACCTGGGCCGGGAAGGGCGGCCGGGGACGGGGCATGCCCCTCTTCCCTTCAATGGAAGCCAGGAGCGCCGTCTCTTCGCCGCAGACAAAAGCTCCCGCCCCTTCTTTAATATTCATTTTAAAATTAAAGCCGGAGTCAAGAATGTTGCTGCCCAGCAGGCCGTAATCTTCCGCCTGCTTGATGGCGTCCCTGAGTCTTTTAATCGCTAACGGGTATTCAGCCCGGCAGTAAATATATCCTTCATCGGCCCCGCAGGCTTTTCCGGCAATCAGCATCCCTTCAATGATGGCATGAGGATCGCCTTCGAGGATACTGCGGTCCATGAAGGCCCCGGGGTCGCCTTCGTCGGCGTTGCAAACGATATACTTCTTGGGACCGGGGGCTTTATTGGTAAAACCCCACTTAATGCCGGTCGGGAAACCGGCGCCGCCGCGGCCGCGCAAACCGGCATCCTTGACTTCGTCGCAGATGGCCTGAGAATCCATCTGGAGGGCGCGTCTCAGGGCCCGGTATCCGCCGCGCATAATATACTCGTCGATGCTCTCCGGGTCAATAACCCCGCTGTTGCGCAGAACATTAAATTTCTGCTTGGAATAAAAGGGGATGGTGTCGTAAAAACGGGCCGGCGCGTCCACATCCGGGCCCTTGTAAAGCAGGCGTTCAACTATTTCTCCACCGATCAGGTGCTGTTCTACCAGCTCGGCCATATCTTTTGTCTTCAGGCGGCAGTAGAAAACTTCATCAGGGTAAATCACGATGATGGGGCCAACCTCGCAGAATCCGGGGCACCCTCCCATGACCAGGCGGTATTTATCTCTAATTCCCCGGCTTTCAAGTTCTTCAGTCAAAGCTTCCGCGATCTGGTTTGAACCCGAAGACAGACAGCCCGTAGCTCCGCAAATCATTATGTGTTTCTCGTACAATAGCCTCTAACCTCCCTTTCCCTGGTCAAGTCCGTTAACTGATTACAAATTTTTCGTCCAGGGCTACTTTTTCAATAATAGCTTTGCGTTTATCGGCACATTCTTGATTTTCATGGCAGATGGGACCTTCCACGCAGCAGTCCACAAAATCTTTACAAGGAGTGTCCTTGCTATGGGTGCATTTTTCACAACAAGGATCAAGAAACTTCTCCATCGGGATACCTCCTATTTTTATTCATAACTTTCCAGAATATCTTTAACCTTGTCCGGCGTTAACCGTCCATGCGGGTCGTCATTGATCATGATAACCGGCGCCAGCGCGCAGCACCCGATACAGGCTACTTCTTCCAGGGTAAACCTCAAGTCCTCGGTAGTGTCGCCGCTTTCTACATCCAGGATTTCCTCGATCCTTTCGGATATCTTCGGGCTGCCCTGGATGTGGCAGGCCGTGCCTTTACAGACCCTGATAATGTTTCGCCCCCGGGGCTTTAATTTAAACTGGGCATAAAACGTGGTAACACCGTAAAGACGGCTAAGAGGGATACGCATCCGGCGGGATACATGTTCCATTGCCGGGCGCGGCAGGTAGCCGAAATGTTCCTGCACTTTTTGCAAAATTGGGATGACCATTTCTTTCCTTCCCAGGTACGGTTCGATAATCGAATCGACCTGGCTCAAATCGATGTCCTGGTTGACGGCCGCAACCTCAGCCTCACTGCTCAAATCACTTACCTCCTTATTGTTTCTTATCTAAGTATAAAACTTAGTTTTTACCTGCTTTATTTATTCTCGTTATCATAGATAAATCCTGCTCATAAATCGGGAATTTGAGAAAAATAGAACATAATCATCATTCTAAACCAATAGCACCGGCGCAAAATTATTGCCGTCCGCAGCCACAAAACGGTATTCGACCCCGTTTCTTTGGCCCTGGTAAATATGGTTCCTGCCTTCGTCATGGATATGGCCGAAGACGCAGATCCTTACACCGTATTCTTCCAGGAGGTCAGTAAAAGCGCTATCATGGCCTTTGCGGTTAAAAGGCGGAAAATGCAGGGCGCAGATAAGATCTTGAAATGATTTTTCCCGGGCGCTGTCGAGAGACATCTGAAGGCGCTGGGCTTCCCTGAGATATATTTTTTGATCCTGGTCATTGTCAAATCCTTCTTCGCCGGGGCAGATCCAGCCCCTGGTGCCGCATATGGCCCACCCTTCCCAGGCAAAATGATCATTTTGCAGGGCAAAGACAGTGGCTGGAAGGCGGGCTCTGACCTTGCCGATGGAAGACCACCAGTAATCGTGGTTGCCCCTGATTAAAAGCTTTGTCCCCGGCAAACCCGACAACCAATGCAAATCCGGGAGAGCTTCCGGCAGGCGCATGGCCCAGGATATATCACCCGGCACAATAACCAGGTCTTCCCGGCCAACCTGGCTGTTCCAGTTTTCTCTGATCTTTTCTGTATGATTCTCCCACTCAGGACCAAATATGTCCATCGGTTTATCCTTTTCGTGGGAAAGGTGCAGATCGCCGAGCGCATAAATAGCCATTTTTTTACCCCGCCTGGAATATTTGCCTTTTCAATCTTACTAAATCAAAGGGTGAAAAGCAAAAGTAACTTTTTTCTGCCCATTAAAACTAATTTTATCTAAAATTAAGCTTTGCAAATATTTTTATAAAATGATAAAATATCGTTGCAAGTTGCATTGCTATTCTAACAAGATGAAGGAGGTTCCTTTGACCTTGGAAAAAAACAATAGTAGGAGGCCACGTCGTTATTTACGCAGCCGCATCACGCGGAAGCTAATCCTGGACACTGCCCTGGATGTATTCCTTACAGAAGGCTATGCCAAAACTACGATAGCCAAAATCAGCGATCAGGCCAAGGTGGGCTACGGCACAGTATACAGCCATTTTAAAGGCAAAGACGATATTTTGAACAAAGTCGTCGACAACGTGCTGGTTGAGTTTTACAACCTGCTCGAAGTACCATTTGCCCCCAAAACCCTGGAAGATGCCCGCAGTGCTTATTACGAATTAATTTTAACCTCTTTCCGCCTTGCGGAACAGCATCGTCCGATCATGAAAGTCTACCAGCAAGCGCTGGGCCAGTCTGATTCAATATCCGGGCACTGGTACGGAGTAAAGGCCCATTTTATAGAAAGCTCCGCCCGCTCCTTTACTTATGCCCAGGAAAAAGGTCTGGCCCAGGAATTCGATGTTCAACTGGGAGCAAAGGCCTATATACTGCTGGTCGATCGTTTTATCTGGGAAGTGGTTAATGAAAGAGAGCAGGACCTGGATAGAATTGCTAATATAATCATCGACATGCTATTTCACGGGTTCTTCAAGAACCAGCCTAAAAGCAAAAAAGGTTAAGAACTATCCGGGGGCGCAGGCCGGCTCAGAGTTCATCAAGTTCCGGCAATGATTCTTTTTTCTGTAATTATAAGGTCAACCCGCCGGTCCCATTGATCAAGAGGAACATATGGCCTGATCTGCATTTCAAAGGCCAGGGCCACCAGAGGGACACCGGGCCTGAGGCGTTCAAAAAAGCGATCGTAATAACCGCCTCCATAGCCCAGCCTGCCTCCTTCGAGATCAAAACCCACCCCGGGGACTATTAATAGATCAATGATCTCGGGATCCCGGGGGCGCAGGGTTTCCGGGCCCGGTTCCGGGATATTGTAGGCCCCGGGAACCAGATCCCGATCCGGGTCTAAAATTTCCGATGGAATCAGCTCTTTCGTTTCAGGGACAGCTTTAGGGGCAAGCGCCAGCTTGCCCCTTTTCATCGTTTCTTTAATCATCGGACCGGTATTAACTTCGCTGCCAAAAGAGATAAAGAACATCACCGTATTTGCCTCCCGGTAAGCCTGAACCGAATAGAGGTTTTGGGCAATGCGGGCGCTTTTTTCAGCAATTTCTGCCCCGGTAAAGCGGTCTCTAAACTTTATGATCTCCTTGCGGAGTTCTCGTTTTTTTTGCTTCATTGGTTTAATGGTTTAATAAGCCCGGGCAAAGTAGACAACGTGCTCAGCCTTTTTCTCGCAAACCAGGCAGGTTTCATGTTCGATCTTTTTATCAAAAGGTATACAGCGAATGGTCGCCTTGGTATCATCTTTGACTTTTTCCTCGCACTCTGCCTCACCGCACCAGGAAGCCAGGTACAGACCGCGCTCTGTTTCCATAACTTTCATAAATTCTTCATAATCCGCACCGCTGCGGGTGTTTGCTTCCCTGAACTCCAAAGCTTTTTTAAGCATATCGTTCTGAATGTCCTCCATCAGGCGGGGCAGGTAGGTAGCCAGTTCTTCTCTCTTCAAATCAAATTTTTCGCCGCTGTCACGGCGCACTACAACCACTTTGTCCTGTTCAAGATCCCGCGGCCCTACTTCAATGCGCACCGGAACGCCGCGCATTTCCCAATCGTTGTATTTCCAGCCGGGCGAGTACTCTTCCCGGTCGTCAAGTTTAACCCTGATGACATCTTTCAGCTCATCAGCCAGCCCGCGTACCGCCTGCAGCACTTTTTCCCGGTCCTTCTTGGTTAAAATAGGCACTATCACGGCCTGGTAAGTCGAAATGCGGGGCGGAATCTTAAGGCCGCGATCATCGCCGTGGACCATTATCAGGGCCCCGATCAGCCTGGTCGATACCCCCCAGGAAGTCTGCCAGACATACTTTAACTGATCGTCCTGATCGAGGAAGGTTATATCGAAAACCCGGGCAAAGTGCTGGCCCAGGTTATGAGAGGTACCGGCCTGCAGGGCTCTGCCGTCACTCATTAAAGCTTCGACGGTATAGGTGCGCAGGGCGCCGGCAAACTTTTCCCGATCCGTTTTGAGCCCCACCACACTGGGAACAGCCAGTTCAGTTTCAATGCATTCCCGGTATACTTCGAGCATTTTTAGCGCTTCTTCTTCGGCCTCTTCTTCAGTGCGGTGGCAGGTATGGCCTTCCTGCCATAAAAACTCGGAGGTGCGCAGAAAGGGACGGGTGGACTTTTCCCAGCGCACCACGTTGCACCACTGGTTGATTAAGACCGGCAGATCCCGCCAGGATTGAACCCAGCGCGAATAAAAATCACAGATAATCGCTTCTGAAGTCGGTCTGACCACGAGCGGTTCGCTCAATATCTCGTCCCCGCCCTTGGTGACCCAGGCTACTTCCGGGGCAAAACCTTCCACGTGCTCTGCTTCTTTTTCTAAAAGTTCCTGGGGAATAAACATGGGGAAATAGGCATTCTCATGGCCGGTTTCTTTAAAACGACGGTCAAATTGATCCTTGATTTTTTCCCATAGAGCGTACCCGGCCGGCCTGATAGCCATAAAGCCCTTGATCGGGGCATAGTCCATTAATTTTGCTTTCAAGATCACATCGATGTACCACTGTGAATAATCAACTGCTTTGGGAGTAATGGCTTTGACAAATTCTTTTTGCTGATTGTTGTTTTCCTGCCCGGCTTTTTGCGCCAATTCATTCACCCTCTCCAGATCATTAATAATCAGATAAATACTCGTTTATTTTATCATAGTTTTCAGCGCAGGGCCAACTCCTGCCTCTTTTCAAGCAGCTTCTGCCACTTTTCATCGCTGAGAGGGCGGTTAAAACTGCGGAAATTGGCCAGTTTAAAGCCGTGCTCATCCGCCCAGTAACGGGCCTGCAGGATCGTTTCCAGATTAACCCCTGAAGAGCCGAGGCTGTAATGCTTGTAACGCTGTTCAAGGGCCAGCATCATCGTTTCCGCCATGCAGGCATACGCCAGCCCCTCTTCGAAACCAAAGTCCCAGCCAAAAGAGGGCATCCCGGGGACCTCGATAACTCCGCCGTCGATAACCAGGACATCGGGGCGGGCTTCATCGACTTCTTCACTAACATTGGCCGGGCGGGATATATCGCAAACCACGGCGCCTTGCTTAAGGTTTCCGGCATGGATTACCTTGCCGGTAGCGCTGGTAGCGCTGATAACCACATCGGCCCGGGAAAGGACGGCATCGATGTCAGTGGAAAATTCAATCAGACCTTTCCTGCGCCCTTCTCCATCAGCAAAGGCTTCAAACTCTTCCATAGGCGCTTCAGGTGAAGGCAGCCCTTCGCATTCGGCCAGCAGGTGACCCATACTGCCGGGCTTCAGGGGGCGCCCCTGCCGGAGCAGGGCCGATTGGTAACGGTATATCTCGGCGGCAACCATATGCAACCGTTCACTGGAAGTCTTGTTATTAGGGTTGCCGATCAGGACCAGGCGGGGCACCGTTTCCGACAACAGCAGGGAGATGCCCTTGCCGATCGAACCTGCGGCGCCGACAATACCGGCTGTTAACCGGGAACGATCCATTTGTAACTTTTCCGTGGCCTTATTGACAGCATCCACGGCAGCTACCACGGTATAACTGTTGCCGGTGGTTATGGGCACTCCCTCATTTTTTAAATAAAGGCCGCCCATCGAAGCCACGGCTGTAAAAGCGCCGAGACCGACAATGCGCGCTCCCCGGTCCCGGGCCATGGCTACGGCTGCTTTCAATTCTTCCATGGCCTGCTTGCGGGGCATGGCCAGGAATTCATCCGTCGTCCGGGGCAGGGCAATAAATTCACCGTAAGCAGTTTTGCCGGCCCTGGAATGAATCTTGGTTTTACCGGCCACAAAGGGCCCGACCATATCGCCAAACCTTCCCGTCAATGCCGCCAGTTCTTCTTCACTAAAGGCCAGGAGGCTGTTGTCAAATTGATGGTAACTTTCCAGATCGAGGGCATGGATCAAGAAAGCGAATCGCCCTTCATCAGGATCGCCGGTAGGGGCAACCTTATTTTCCGGGTAGGGATCGAACCTGGGAAAGTCGTTTCCCACCCGGGATCTGACCAGGTAGGCCAGGAAGCGAGCTGTATTACCTTCATTCAATACTTCAAGCATTGCTTCCAGTTTCTGCAGCGCCTCCCGGCACTGCTCCTCGCTGATCGTCAGCGGAGGTTCAATGCGGATCACTTCATTGCCGTTAAGGGTTGGAGCCACCCGCAATTTTTCCACGTTGAGGAGGTAAGAAGAAATGGCGGGAGTAAGCAATTCCTGCTCGGCCATCACCCCGAGCAGGCTGCCCGGAAACTGGTCCCGGTCCATGTTAAATTCGAGGCCCAGCATCAAACCCCGCCCGCGGACCGCTTTGATCAATCGGGGATACTTATCGCGGAGTTCCAGTAGGCCTGCTTTCAAAGTCCCTCCCACTTTATCTACGTGATTGATAATAGCGCCCTCTTCTTCGGTTAGAAGGTCGAGGACTTTAAGTCCAACCCGGCAGGCCAGGGAATTACCGGCGAAGGTGGACGAATGTTTCATGCCAAATTCTTCGCTATAAACAGAGGCCGAACTGAGGCAGGCCCCGATCGGCATGACCCCTCCGCCGAGGGCCTTGGCCAAAACCAGGACGTCGGGGATGATATTTTCTTCTTCAAAGGCAAAAAGGCGCCCGGTGCGGCCCAACCCGGTCTGGATTTCATCCAGGACCAGGTAAACCTGGTGACGCTCGCAAATCTCTTTAACTTTAGCCAGGTAGCCGCAGGGAGGTTCGACAATTCCTCCCTCTCCCTGGATCGCTTCTACAAAAAAAGCGGCGTAGTAGCCGGGATTGGCGCTCAACTCCTTTTCCAGGGTTTCAGGGTTGCCAAACTCAATGTGCCTGAAATGCTCAGCCGGAGCATGGAAAGCTTCCTGGTAGCCGCTGTTCCCGGTAGCGGAAAGGGCCCCGAAAGTTTTACCGTGAAAGCTGTTGGCGGTGGCCAGGATCCCCGGACGCCCAGAGGCAGAGCGGCAAAGTTTAATGGCCGCCTCAACAGCCTCGGTGCCGCTGTTGGCAAATGTGACGTAATCAAGGCCTGGCGGGGTTAATTCTACCAGGCGGCGGGCCAGTTCGCCGGCGGCTTCGAGGGCCGAGGGCTGGACAAAATTTGGTTCGCCCGAATCCCGGTAGCCGGCAATCGCCTCCCAGATCGGGGCGGGGTTATGCCCAAACGGCAGAGCCCCGTAAGCGGCAATGCAGTCCAGGTAACAGTTGCCCTCATCATCAAAAAGATAGCAGCCTTCTCCGTGCGTATATTTTTGATCGAGTTTAATATTCTCGAGCATTTCACCCAGATGAGGGTTAACATACCCGGTAAAATTATTCATAATCAGGCCTCCAGTCAAATTGTGCACATTTATGTGCACATCAATAGTGCCATTTTAACCTCATTCATGATAAAAATCAAGAGGTTAGAACGACACAGGTTTTAACCAACAAAGGCCCGCTCAATCTTCCTGTGGCGGCATGACCAGGGATAAAGCATGATAAGAGGGGTCAAGATTCTCTTCGGCTACCCTTACGGCCTCTTCTTTTTTAACATCCTGCAGGAGGGATGGAAGGTCGAACATTTCATTGCCCCTGAACCGGTAGGCCAGGTAATTGTTGGCGATAAATTCAAGGGAGTTGAAGCGCCTGATATAACCGCCCAGGATTTTGCGGCGGTGTCTTTCGAACTGCTCATCGGAAATGCCTTCTTTTTTAAATTCCCGCACAGCTTCCAGGACCCGCTGGTAAAGTTGATCGGGGTCCCTGGTTTCACCGCCAATCATGGCATAAGCGTAATTATTATCGGCAGCAAATTCGGCCCCAAAGTTTTCATCGATCAGGTTTTCCCGGTAGAGATCGTTATACAGCTTCTCGCTTGAACCAAAAAGGATATCGAGGACCAGTTCCATCAACAGTTCCCGGCGCATCAGGCTGCTGCTGTCCAGTTTAGTCACCCCGTTGTCTTTAAAACCGATAAAGATGATCGGTTCGGAGACCACCAGTTCCTGGACGGTTTTTTGGCGGTTGATTTCAGCCGGTTCTTCGGGGAAGAGACGCACTATTTTGCCCATGGAACCGTAACCCCGCCCGGAAAGGTTGGCCTCAACCTGCCGCCCCACCTGTTCCGGATCAAGATCGCCGATCACGAAAACGGCCATGTTGCTGGGATGATAAAAAGTATTGTAACAGCGGTACAGCAATTCCGGGGTAATTTTGGATATGCTTTCCACTGTTCCGGCAATGTCATTGCGGGCCGGGTGCTTTTGGTAGAGGCCGGCCAGCAGGTTAAAAAATACCCGCCAGTGGGGATGATCTTCGTACATTTTGATTTCCTGGCCAATAATGCCCTGTTCTTTCTGGACTGTCTGCTCCGTAAAGTAGGGCTCCTGGACAAAATTGAGCAGGTGATCCAGGCTTTGTTCAAAATTGGCAGTGCAGGAAAAAAGATAAGAAGTCTGACTGAAAGAAGTGTAGGCATTTGGCGATGCGCCCAGGGCGGCAAAGCGGTCAAAAACATTGCCCCGTTCGTCTTCAAAAAGCTTGTGCTCCAGGAAATGGGCCACCCCGTCAGGCAGTTCAGTTACCGTGGGGTCTGGATCAACCCGGAAGCGGTTGTCGATAGAGCCAAAACGGGTGGAAAATACAGCATATTTTTTCTGGTAGCCGGGGCGGGGCAGGACATATAGATCCAGGCCCGGATCGAACCGGTAATGGTGTAACGTTTCATGCAGCTCCCTGTTTTCAATTAACCTCAGGTTTTCTGGCATTACTTATCTCCTCCTTTCCCGGGCCGCAGCACATATACAGTATCCAGTTTAATTTTCTCCGCTACCGCCTGGATCTCCGGCCGACCGACCGCTTCGATGCCGGCAATCAGTTCTTCGGCAGTGTAGGTTCTGCCGCCAATTGAACCGTCAAGGTGGGAACTGATCAGCCGGGCGGGGCTGTCCTGCTGGGACCGCAGACTGTTTATCAGGCCCTGCCTGGTATTATCCAGTTCCTTATCGCTGATAGCGCCGGAAACCATATCTTCAAGCTGGCGGTCGATAATATCCCGCGCTTCCCCGTAATCTTGATAATTGATCCCGGCGGAAATAACCATCAACCCTTTATGTTTTTCCAGGCGGGAATGGACGTAATAGGCCAGACCGGCCTCTTCGCGGACCTGCATAAACAACTTGGAATGGGGAAAGGCGCCGAGGATGCCGCTGTAGACCAAAAGGGGGCAGTACTGCTCGTCTCCGTAGGCGGTATAGGTGCGAAAACCAAGCACCAGCTTGGCCTGGTTAACCGTCATGCTTTCTTCATGATAGCGGACCTCAGTTACGGGCCGGTCGACTTCTGTAGCTGGAAGCCCGCCCTGTTCTTCGCTGCGGGAAAAGTTGAAGGCTTCGCCGGCCGCCTCCAGGACTTCCTGTTCTTCCAGGTCACCGATTACATATAAATCAAGGGGATTGGCATAAAAAACCCTTTTGTAATAGTTAAAAAGCGCTTCCTCATCAATGCCGTTATAGTCTTCAATCGAACCCAGCTTGTAGGTGCCAAACCTTTCCCCGGCACACATCAGGGCAATACAACGTTCGTAAGCATAGGTACCCTTATCGTTGAGCATGGCCCTGATATCTTTAATCAGCTGATTTTTTTCCTGGCTGACATAATCTTTTTTAAACCCGCCGTTTTCTGTTAACGGGTCGCCGGTGACCGAACCGAGAACGGACATGCCTTTGCTCAGCAAATCGCCGTTTTGACCCAGGTACTTGTCGTGCGGGGTTTCACAGCTAAAAGCCATCACGTGCCGTTCCCCGCTCTTAACAATGTCTGCGGCCAGGTCTGACCCGTAAAGGTTTTCCAGCTTGCGCTGCAGGGTCAGTTTGTCCGGATACTGCCTGCTTCCCTGCTCTAAGACGGCGGGCAGCAGCGCGCTGCGGGCAGCCAGATCGGGGCTTAATTCCTGGTGCAGAAACAGGGCCATGGAAATTGTTTTAAATTTATCGGTGGGCATAAACAAGAGCCTGATTCCGTTCGGCAGGTAGTGCTCTGAATAGTTGGTTAACAAGATCAATCCTCCTTGCTGAATTTGTGCAGAAGTGGCATCCCCGGGCTGTGAGTCTGATTGTATCACAACTGGCCTGTTAACAAAACGGGCGCAGGTGAAAAGGGTCATTAAAGCAGCGCTTCCTGCCCATAATAAAGCCAATGGATTGTTTGACTTGTTTTATGCTTGGTGTTATCATAGCAATGTGAAAAGTATTCAGGCGCCCGTGGTGAAAGGGATATCACGCAGGCCTCCGGAGCCTGAAGTCGGGGTTCGAATCCCTGCGGGCGCACCATATGTTCAGGAGCAACCTGCTTCAGGTTGCTTTTATTTATTTACAGTATCATTTTTCCCAGGCAGCCCATAAATCAGGATAAGGAGTGTCACCCTCATGTCCAAACTCAAGTTTATCCCCCAGAACAAGGAAATTGCAGTTGAATCCGGGACCAACCTTTTGAAAGCAGCCGACCAGGCCGGCCTGTATATTGAAGGGGACTGTGCCGGTAAAGGGACCTGCGGCAAATGCCGGGTCAAGATAGTGGAAGGCGAGACCGGAAAACCGACCAGGGCGGAACAAAAGCACCTTTCCGAGGAAGAACTATCCGAAGGGTGGGTCCTCTCCTGCCAGAAAAAAGTGAAAAACGACCTGATCGTTGAGGTCCCGGTCCAGAAAGAAGCCCACCTGCGCAAAACAACACTGGCCGGCGGGGTGGAAAAGCTGGAAGGCGATCCTGCTGTAGAAAAAATAGCGGTTAAACTGGACCGCCCGGCAGTTAAAGACCAGACTGCCGACCTGGAACGTTTGCTGAAGCACCTGGACCGCGATGATCTCACAGTAGAACTGCGCGAACTGGCAGGGTTACCGGGCATGCTCCGCAACAACAACTTCTCAGTTACTGTAACCATTGCCGGGAACAGGATCATCTCCATCGAACCCGGCGATACGGGCGACCAGCTATTCGGCATCGCTTTTGATATCGGCACCACTACAATCATGGGTTCCCTGCTCGATCTGCAAAAAGCGGAAATAATCGCTGTAGCGGCTGAAACCAACCCCCAGAACATTTACGGGGCCGATGTTATTTCCCGCATCAACCACGCATCGGAAGGCAAAGAAGAGCTTAAACAGCTCCAGGATAAAGTAATCGAAGCGGCCAACAAGATCATCAAGGATCTTTTGCGGCAAACAAAAGTCGCCAAAGACAGGGTCTTTGAGATAGTGGCGGTCGGCAATACCACCATGAGCCATCTGTTTATGGGGGTAGATCCGACTTACCTGGCCCCGGCGCCCTTTATTCCCGCCTACAGCCGGGCCCTGGAAGTGGAAGCCTCCGCACTGGGCCTGGAAATCAACCCGGGCGGGCGGGTCTTTTTCCTGCCCAACATCGCCGGTTACGTCGGTTCAGACACCCTTGGTGTAATCCTGGCCACCGACATGGATAAGCGAAACGGCAAGCGTGCTGCCATCGACATAGGCACAAACGGCGAACTGGTCCTGGCCGCCAACGGCAGGTTGATGGCCTGTTCCACAGCCGCCGGCCCCGCTTTCGAGGGAGCCCAGATTAAACAGGGCATGCGGGCCTCGGCAGGAGCCGTGGAAGCCGTCCAATATATCGACGGTGACTTTAAAATCAGCACCATTGATGATGCCCCCGCCAGGGGAATTTGCGGATCGGGATTGATCGATGCCGCAGCCGCCCTGGTCGATGCCGGCCTGATCAACGCCACCGGAAAACTAATCAACCCAGAGGAAAACCCGGAGCAGGTAGATGAAAAGTTCAGGCAAAGGCTAAAACGCGGAGAAGGCGGCTTTGAATTTATCCTGGTGCCGGGCAGTGATTCAGACACCGGTAATGATATCGTTCTCAGCCAGGGCGATTTGCGTGAACTGCAGCTGGCCAAAGGAGCAATCTATGCCGGGCTGAAGATCCTGTTGAAGGAAATGGAGCTCGATGAAAAAGAACTGGATGAAGTACTGCTGGCCGGCGCTTTCGGGAACTACGTCCGCAAAGAAAGCGCCCTGACCATCGGCCTTCTGCCCGGTCTGCCACCGGAAAAAATTATCGCGGTAGGAAACGCAGCCGGCGACGGTTCCAGGATGGCCCTGGCCTCACAGTCGATCCGGGAAAGAGCTTTTGCCCTTCCCGGGAAAGTCGAACACCTGGAGCTGTCAACCCGCCAGGATTTCCAGGAAATTTTTGTCGATGCCCTTAAATTCGGCCAGTAAAAATAGCAGGCCCGGGCCAGGTAATGCAGGAAACAGGGAGCTTTTAGAGAATAACACGGTGTTTATAATAATTAATCCGGAGGTTAGGTTCGAGATGCAAAAAGCCAAGGAAATAATGAGTACGCCGCCGGTCAGCATTCACGAAGATAAAACTCTGCAGGATACAATAGAACTGCTGGCCAAGCATCGTTTTAGCGGGTTGCCTGTCGTCGACGACGAAGGTAAACTGGTCGGGATTATTTCGGATACCGATATAATCCGCTACTCCGAACAAACTAAAGTAGTCCCCAAGGCCAACCTTTCCGGTTGGATCTCCCCCTATGCCAACGTATCAGAACTGGCGTCCATGCAGAAGGGCATTGAAAACCTGCATCAAACCAGGGTCAGTGAAGTAATGACTAAAAAAGTGCACACTGTCAATGAAGAAACTGAAGCCTCGGAAATTGCCAGGTTAATGAACCGCCGCAACATCAACCGGATCCCGGTTGTAGACGGCAAAAAAAAGCTGGTCGGCATTGTCACCAGGGCCGACATGGTCCAGTGCATGGCAAAAATGTAAGAAGCGAGTTGGGAGCAAGTTTGGAAATAAAAAACAACCTGCAGCATTATAATCTGTTAAGCATGCCTGAAAGGGGCCGTCCGGGATGAGGTTGCTTATTGCGATTTGGAGCGGCAAGGCCCTGATCGCCCTGACCAGGATGCTGGGCCGGGGAGGGACAACCCTGCCGGGAAGAGTTGCCCTGGCAATTGCGCCCGGCCTGAGTTTTTTGCTGGCCAGGCGGCTGAAACAAGGCACGGTAGCGGTGACCGGCACCAATGGCAAAACTACAACAGCCTACCTGGTCAACGGGATCCTGGAAAAAGCCGGCTATAAATGTATTCACAATCAATCCGGTTCCAACATGTCCTGGGGGGTCGCATCAACATTAATCGAAAACTGCTCCTGGCGAGGCCGCATGGACGGCGATTTTGCGGTGATGGAAGTCGATGAAGGAGCTTTCCCGGGCGCTGTGGCAGAGCTTCGTCCCCGGGGGGTTGTGTTAACCAACATATTCCGGGACCAGCTGGATCGTTTTGGCGAAATCGATTCCATCCAGGCCCTTATTAAAAAAGGGCTTGATCAAATACCTGCAGGCAGTTTTCAAGTCCTCAATGCCGACGATCCCTCCCTGGCTTCGATCAAAAACGATAATAACAGCGCCAGGTGGACTTACGGTCTTGAGCTGGAACTGCCCCCCGATGAATTTGACAATACCGGACAGGATCTAAAAACCTGCCCGGCCTGTTCAAAAAAGCTCGAGTACACCAGGATCTATTTTGCCCACATCGGGCATTACCGGTGTCCCTCCTGCCCTTACCGGCGCCCGGATCCTGATGTTAGGCTTACGGAACGCAGGGTAAGCGCTGAAGGGATTAGCCGCGTTAAGCTCAACTTACCGGACCAGGCCCTGGAACTGAACGTGCCCCTGCTCGGCATATATAACCTTTACAATGTCCTGGCCGCTGTAACCTGCGCCCGGGCCCTCGCTATCCCTACCGCTGCCATCAGCGCCGCCCTGGGAAAGGCGGCGCCTTCTTTCGGCAGGATGGAACGATTTGACAAAGACAACAAAGAGATAATCATGGCCCTGATCAAAAACCCGGTCGGGGCCAATGAAGTGCTGCGCACAATTTTAAACCAACCCGGAAAGATCACTATTGTAGTGGCGATAAATGACAACATTGCCGACGGAACAGATGTGTCATGGCTCTGGGATGTCGATTTCGAGCAGCTTTCTGCAGTGGCAAGCCGTTTTTCCGCGGTTGTTGTCACGGGCCTGCGGGCCTGGGATATGGCCGTCCGTTTCAAGTACGCCGGTTTTGAGCCGGAACGGATTATGGTGGAAGATAATCCCGGCCGGGCTATCGAAGTAGCTCTGGACCAAACAGCGCCCGGCAGCAAGTTGTTTATTCTGCCCACCTATACGGCCATGCTGGGAATGAGGCGCCACCTGAATAAGATGGGCCTGGGTATCCCCTACTGGGAGGAATCTTGATGGGTGAAATTAACATTTATCACTTATACCCCGCCCATTTAAATCTTTACGGGGACCGGGGCAATATGCTGGCCCTCTGCCGCCGGGCTGAATGGCGCGGCATCGAAGTAAACATCGTCCCGGTAAACCCGGGTGACCGGATCGCTTTTTCATCCTGCGACCTGCTCTTTATGGGCGGCGGGCAGGACAGCGATCAAAAGCTGGTGGCCGATGACTTAAAAAGACGCAGCGGCGAAATGCGCAAAGCAGTTGAACATAATATGGTAATCTTTGCCGTCTGCGGCTCATATCAGCTGCTGGGCCGCTATTACACCACAGCCCGGGGAGAAAAGATTGGCGGCCTGGAGATTATGGACCTCTACACAGATGCCGGAAAAGGACGGCTGATCGGCAATGCGGCCATTAATTGCGCAATCTGGGATCCGCCCCGGACCCTGGTTGGCTTTGAAAACCACGGCGGGAGGACTTACCTCGGACCGAACCTGGACCCGCTGGGTACAGTTTTACATGGCTACGGCAACAACGGTGTCGATAAAACAGAAGGCGCCGTTTACAAGAATGTAATCGGCACCTATTTGCACGGTTCCCTGCTTCCTAAAAACCCCTGGCTGGCAGATCATCTTCTCCGGAAAGCGCTGGCCTACCGCCACCAGGATCACGGCCTCCGGGAACTTGATGATTTCACAGAAGAGCAGGCCCATCAGGCCGCGCTCCAACTGGCCGCTTCAAAACGGGTTAATAAAAAACCCTCCCTATAAATTACAGCATGTATTCAATATCGGCCTGTTCGTATAGTTCAGGGATCAGTTCATTGATCACGATGGAAACCTGCTCATCAGCCAGGGCTTCCATTACCTGCTCACTGACATCTTCATATTGAACCTCTTCCTGATCCTTGCGATCGAGGACTTCGATAATATGGAACCCGAATTCGGTTTCAACCGGATCACTGTATTCACCCGGGCTAAGGGAAAAGGCGGCCTCTTCAAAAGGTTCTACCATCCTGCCCCGGCCGAAAAAGCCGAGATAACCCCCGTCATCTTTGTTGGACTGGTCGGTTGAATACTCCCGGGCCAGCTCAACAAAGTCTTCGCCTTCATCAAGAAGCTCGGCCACTTCTTCCGCTTCCGCTTCGGTTTCAACCAGGATATGCCGGGCTTCGACTTCTTCCTGCTGCTCATAGAGTTGGCGGTTTTCTTCAAAAAAATCCCGCCCCTGTTCTTCGGTAAATTCAGTTTGTTCCATGGCAATCGCACGGGCCAGCAGGTTTAAGCGGGCATCTTCGCGAAAAGCCTCCAGGGCCACACCATATTGTGCTAAGATCATTAAAAACTCTTCTTCTGAACCTGTAAAGCCTTCTTCGATAATTTTGTCTATTTCTGCATCCACATCGTCTTCGCTAACCACGATGCCCAGCCGGCCCGCTTCTTGAATGATCAGTTGCCTGGTAATGAGCTGATCAAGGATCTCGCTGCCGCCCTGGGCATAGAGCAAATCAAATAATTCGTCCACCATAACCTGATCCCCGTTAACCACTGCTGCGACCCGGCCATCCTGCGGCCTTTCCTGAGTCATTAAAACTCCCATAATCACTACTGCCACCATCAATACGACAATTACCGCCCACAGTATCTGCGGTTTAAAGGCCGCTTCTTTAAGCCGGTTGACGGCATCCGGCTGAACTTCCTTTTCCATATTAAACCCCTCTTTTCTGTCCTTCATTACGGAATTATTTTATTCATCGGGAATTCCAGGATCCCTTCAGCGCCTGCTTCCTGCAATTCACAGATTAAGGTCCTCACCTTTTTTTCTTCAACCACGCTCTCCACTGCCACCCATTCATCGGAAATTAAGTTGGAAATAGTCGGTTTCCGCAAGGCCGGCAGCAGATCTATTACCTTTTCCAGGTTGCTGTTGTGAACGTTCATCTTCAACATTACTTTCTGTTCAGCCAAAAGGGCTCCCCTTAGCAGGGTAACCATACGCTCTACTTTTTTCTTTTTCCAGGGGTCACCATAACTGGCATGGTTCATGATAATCCGGGGCGTGGAGACAAGGATTGTTTCAATGATCCGGAGCTGGTTTGCTTTAAGCGAGCGCCCGGTTTCAGTCAACTCCGCTATGGCATCCGCCAGGAGGGGCGGCTTGACCTCGGTGGCCCCCCAGGAAAAAGACACGGAGGCATTGATTCCATGCTCCTCAAGGTATCGTTTGGTCGATTCAACCAGTTCGGTCGCGATCCGCTTGCCTTCGAGATCTTTTACGCTGTTAATTTCCGAATCATAGGGCACGGCCAGGACCAGCCGGACGGGGCGCAAACCGCGTTTGGAATAGTTCAGGTCGGTTATTTCCTTGATATCGGCGGCGGTTTCATTAATCCAATCCTTACCGGTCAGGCCGACATCCAAAACCTGGTCTTCCACATACCTGGGTATTTCCTGGGCCCTCATTAAAACACATTCGATCTCGTCATCGTCAATATAAGGGTAGTAGGAACGATCCCCGATCTGTATATTGAACCCTGCTTTGCGGAAAATTTCCAGGGTGGTATTCTGCAGGCTTCCAGCCGGCAGGCCCAATTTAAGTTTGTTCATTGCTATCACCTCTTTCGCATATAAGTAGTATAAAGGTAGCACGTGCGCAGGCGGCTGTCAATGAAATGACAGCTCTTGTGGAGGAATATGGTAACGTTTTCTCCTTGCTTGACATAGTTGATTGCAGGCTTTTAAGAAGCAGTTCGTGGCTTCGTTTTTAGAGCGCCGGCCCGGGGGCAGCAGGATTATCCGGACCGGCCAGAGAATAAATAACCAGCCCATTTATGATCCGATCATTCAACGGGCAGGAGGTTATGTTTAATGTCCCAAAGCGAGATGAGCCGCGCCAAAAGGCACCTGGAAACAACCGCTAAAATGAAAGAAATGCTGCCGCGTTTTTTCATGCGCATGATGGAACGAAAATTCAGCAACGAACCGGTAGCCTGGTGTATGGTCGGCGTCCCCCCGGAACTGCTAAAAGCTTTTGATTTGCTCTTTGAATGGCCCGAAAACTTCGGCACCATGTGCGCCAGCCGGCAGGTTGCTCCCATGTTTATCCAGGAAGCCGAGAACGACGGCTACTCTCCGGAATTATGCTCCTACGTAACCAACACTATGGGTTACTGTAAGCTGTTCCAGGAAAAGGGAGAGGCCCCGGAAGAATCACCGCTACCCGGCGGTATGGGTACACCGGCCATGCTGCTCGGATCGGGTTTTGTCTGTGAGCCGCGCTGGAAGTGGTTCCAGTCTGTTGCCACCCGTTTTTTTGATGTGCCGGTCTACAGCACCGATCCGCTGGCCCCTCCGTGGGATATAGATGCCAAAGATCCACGGATAGAAGAGCATTACCTGGCCCTGCTGCGCGAAGACCTGGCCGGCCAGATTGAGTTCATGGAAAAACATACCGGCAAAAAACTGGACCTCGACAACCTGCGCGAAATAATGAAGCGATCTCACAAGGCCCTGTCTTACTGGCGGGACACCCTGGCCCTGCGAAAGGCTGTCCCCTCGCCGATGGGTTCAACCGATTACTTCCATGCCATTATCCCCCAGATGTACTTGGTCGGGGACGAAGACGCGGTTATTTTTTACCGGGAGATGTACGAAGAAGTAAAAGATCGGGTAGAACGCGGTGTTGGGGTGACGGAGGAAGAAAAATATCGCCTGATCTGGTTTGGACTGCCGCCGTGGTTCAACATGGGCGTATTTAACTACCTGGAATCACTGGGCGCCGTGGTCGTTTATGAATCGACCTATAACGTTGGAGATCATTTCGAGGTCGACCTCAGCGACCCCCTGGAGGCGATCGTGCGGCGAACCTGGCAAAGGGCCCTGAAAATGCACGAGTACGGCTCTGAAACCATGCCCGAGTTATGCAATCCCGCCGTTTTCGGGGGTTTTTCGGGCAGTAATTTGCTGGAGGAACTTGTAGAACAGTACCGCCTTAACGGGGCCTTGATGCACCTGACCCGTTCCTGCCGGGCCGTCTCCTTTGGCGAGGTCCACACCAGGAACAGGCTGGCTAAAACCAATGTTCCCTCCCTGATCTTTGAAAGCGATATGGCCGATCCCCGATTCTGGTCCGATGCCCAGATTAAAACCAGGCTCCACGCTTTTCTGGAAACTATGGATAAAGCAAAACAAGGAGGATCGATAGATGACCTCTAGCCAATTCCCTTTCGATAAAACCGGGTTCTCTACAGCTGAAAATGAAAAAATTATCCGGAACCTGAAAGAAGAAACTAATAAACCGGTGATCGGTTATCTATGCTGCTTTGCCCCGCCGGAAATTATTGCCGCGGCTGGAGCCATCCCTTACCGGATCACGGGCCAGCCCGGAGGAGATACTTCACCGGCCGACTCTTATGTTGAACCTTACGGGTGCACCTATGTCCGCAATGTCCTGGCCCGGGCCGGCCGGGGGGAGTTTGATTTTTTGGACGGTTTGATCATATCGCACAGCTGCGACATGGTTCAGAGGCTCTACGGGATCTGGACCTACTATCATCCTCTCAGCTTTTCTTATCTTTTTAACGTCCCCCACCAGGTCACCCCCTGGGCTAAAAGCTTTTTTAAACGGGAGCTGGGTTTCTTCCGGGAAAAAATCGAGCAGTTTACCGGAAATAGAGTCACCCCCGAAATCCTGCGGGAGACCATCGGGCGCTACAACAAAAACCGCGCCCTGATCCGGGAAATATATGAACTGCGAAAACTAGACCACCCCCCGGTAAAGGGCAGCGAAGTACTCGACCTGCTTATGGCCGGCGGCGTCCTGCCGGCCGATCTCTACCATGATTACCTCCAATCGGCCCTGGCCACTGTAAAGCAGCGCAAGCCGGAAACCACCAACAAGCCACGGATCATGATCTGGGGCAGTATCATGGACAGCCCCGCCCTGTTTGAAATGATTGAAGAATCCGGTGGAACAGTGGTTTGCGACGATACCTGTATCGGTTTCAGAACCTGGGAACAGGATGTACCCCCAGCTAATGACCCTTACGACAGCCTGAGCGAACATTATTTTGTCAATTTCCAGTGCCCCCGCACCGATCGCGGCCCCGGTACTGAACGGTTCAAATACATCCTGGACAGGGCCCGCGAGTTCAGGGTTGACGGAGTGGTTGGTTATATTATCTCTTTCTGCGACCCGCACAAATTTGATTACCCCGATCTAAGGGATCACCTCAAAAAAGAAGGAGTTTCTATGGTTCTAATCGATGACAACTACAGTTTTGAACCATCAGAAGCAATAAAAACTCGCCTGGAAGCCTTCATGGAAATGTTTTGCTAGGCTAAACAAGAGCTGAACCGGTTTGGGGCCTTAAAAATAGCAAATTTGTCTTGTGCCGCAGTCTCAAGTATGAGAGAATAATAACATTCATTCAAAAAGCAGTTTTCTTCGCAGCAAAGGTGTGTGATCATATTGGCCCTTATTGTCAGGAAGTATGGGGGCACTTCTGTAGCCTCCATGGACCATATCCGCCGCGTAGCGTGGGCGGTGACGGCCACGAAAGAACAAGGAGACCAGGTTGTAGTTGTAGTTTCAGCAATGGGAGGAGAAACCGACCGCCTGCTTAAGTTATCGGAGGAGATAACGCCGGTACCTGCCGCACGAGAACAGGATGCCCTGCTCGCCACCGGGGAACAGGCCTGTTCAGCTTTGCTGGCCATCACCCTGGAAAGCCTGGGATACCGGGCCCAATCATTCACGGGCATACAACTCCCCCTGATAACCGACCACGTGCATTCCAAGGCCCGGATCATCGACCTGAAAACCGACCTGATCAAAAACTCCCTCGAAGAAGGCATTATTCCCGTTATCGCCGGTTTCCAGGGCGTTTCAAAAAACGGCAGCATTACCACCCTGGGGCGCGGGGGTTCGGATACCACCGCGGTAGCTCTGGCTGCGGCCCTAAAAGCCGATCGCTGTGAGATATATACCGATGTAGACGGGGTTTACACAGCCGATCCCAACATCTGCCCCCGGGCCCGCCACATTGAGAAAATTTCTTATTCCGAAATGCTGGAACTGGCCGGGCTTGGAGCCAAAGTAATGCACGTCCGTTCCATTGAGCTCGCTCAAAAATACCAGGTTCCCCTGGTTGTCAAATCTTCCTTCAATGGAATGCGAGAAACCTGGATTGTTAACGAGGAGGATATTATGGAAAACTCAATCATCAAGGGCGTCACCCTGGAAAAAAATGTATCCAAGATATCATTAATCCGGATTCCCGACCGCCCGGGCATTGCCTATCAAATCTTGGAACCGCTTGCTGATGCGGCAATCAACGTAGATATGATCATCCAAAATGTCAGTATAGAAGGCTACACGGACCTCACCTTTACCATACCGACTACAGACCTGAACAAGGCCAGCGATCTGGTCTATGAAGTGGCCCGCAATATTGACGCCCTGGAAGTCCGGGCTGATAACAACATCGTCAAAGTCTCAGCCGTGGGGATCGGAATCAAAACCAATCCCGGCGTAGCAGCCAGGATGTTCAAAGCGCTTTCAGAAGAAAACATTAATATCGAGATGATCAGCACGTCCGAATACCGCATCTCCTGTGTTATCGAAGAAAAATACGGCGAACTGGGAGTCAGGGCCGTCCATAAAGCTTTTGGCTTAGACGCGACAGAGAGCACCGAAACCGGTTCCTAAACCAAAGGAGATTGCCATGCTCAATAATAATTCAAAACGCCTCTGGAAGGGTTTTTGGCAAATTGCCGATCCAAAAATATGGATTGCCTCCACCATTCCCATGGCTGTGGGCGCTTCCATCGCTTATTCCCATCTGGGCAGTTTTAGCTGGTACTGGTTTTTAGTGGGCGTAGCCGCAATTTATCTTCTTGAGATCGGCAAAAATGCCATTAATGAATACATTGATTATTTAAGCGGCGTGGACAGGTTTGTCACTCCAGACAAGAGGACTCCTTTCAGCGGCGGGAAAAAAACAATAATCGACGGCAAACTGACGCTGAAAGAAAACCTGGTTATCGGGGTGGTTACGGTCCTGGCCGGTTCCCTGCTTGGCCTTTACGTTGTTTTTTTCCGGGAATTTTCTGTGCTCTGGATCGGCCTGGCCGGAGTTTTCTTTGCCCTTTTTTACAGCCTGCCCCCTTTCAAGTTTTCCTACCGCGGGTTGGGAGAAGCAGTGGTCGGGTTAACTTTCGGCCCTCTGATCACCACCGGCGCCTACCTGGTCCAGGCCAATACGATCAGCGCAGAAGTTATTATCGCTTCGCTTCCGCTCGGCTTTATAATTGCCAACGTCCTCTGGATTAACCAGTATCCCGATTATGAAGCCGATCTGAAGGGCAGAAAGTTGAACGGAGTGGTCAGGCTGGGGCGGGAAAAAGGGGTTGTCGTTTACGCTGCCCTTTTTGGGGCCGCCTACCTGTTTTTGCTCCCCCTCATCCTAATAAGCGGTAATAGCCTGTGGCTCCTCGCCCTGATCAGCATCCCCCTGGCGGTCCGATCGGTTAAAGTCGCTCGCCGTCACTTCGACGATATTCCCCGCTTGACTGAGGCAAACGCTAAAACAATCCAGATCTATCAGCTTACAGGTCTGACCATGATCGCCGCAGTCCTGTTCCCACTGCTTCTCGGGCCCTGATATTAAAAGGGCTGCCTGGAAAGCCGTGATTGCCAGAAAGCGCTGAGGCGGCTCAAATCTAAATAACCAAACATTGAACATGACCTAAATTTAAAGCAGGGGAGGTCATTGTAAACATGTCAAACAGCATCCTTCCTGTCTTCTCAACCGCAAACTGGATCTTGTTATTCCTGGGCATATACATGGTTTTGATCATAGCCCTGGGCCTGTTTTACAGCCGCAGGGTTTACGAAGCCGACGATCTTACAGTGGCAGGCCGCCAACTAAGCTTCATTTTCATGGTCCCTTCCATTGTCGCTACCTGGATCTGCGCGGGAGCCATGATGGGCGCCGCCGGCTATGCCTTCTTATTCGGTATGCAGGGGGTCATCTTCGATCCCTGGGCGCCTGCCCTCTGCATGGTATTAATCGGCCTTTTTTTTGCCTACCGCATGAGACTGGCTAAATACACCACGATAACCGATTACTTTAATCATCGTTACGGAAATTTTAGCGGCTTCCTTTATACGATCATCCAGATCCTTTCTGCCATGGCCTGGCTGGGAGGCCAGCTGGTGGCCCTGGGGATCATCGTATACCTGACCACTGGCTTTGACCTGCGCGTTGCGGTAATTATAGCCACCCTGGTCATCATAATTGTTACCGGGCTGGGCGGATTGTGGGCTCTTTCGCGCATCGACACGATCGCTTTTGGTTTAATCCTGATCGGTTTGGTTATCCTGCTGCCGACCGTGATCGGCGAAGCAGGGGGGGCCGGGGAACTATGGCGTTCCGGTGAGAATTGGGCTGAACTGCCAACCTGGTCCATGCGCATGGAAAGCGGTGAAGAGGGCTATCTATGGTACACCGGGCTTCTGGGTATTTTGCTTTACATTTCAGCCTGGGCCTCACTTTCCCTGGGCGATGTGCCCAGCCAGGTCCTGATGCAGCGGGCTCTGGCGGCAAAAACTGAAAAAACCGCCGTAGCCGGTTTCCTGACCGCCGGGCTCCTCTACCTGACCGTAGGGATGATCCCCGTTCTAATCGGTATTTCGGTTTATACGACCGGGATGCTTGAAGGCATACCGGTAACAGAAGCAGAAAATGTCCTGCCCTGGTCTGCTTATAACTTCCTGCCTCCCTGGGCCGGAGTCCTGTTCATTGTAACCCTGGCTGCCGCTATTATCAGCACCTCCGGGAACAGCTCGCTGATTATCGCCACCCTGATCGGGCATAATATCTACCGCTACATTAAACCGCAGGCTTCCCAAACCGATACCCTGAGAGTGATCCGGTTTGCCCTTCCCCTTGTGACCCTGCTGGCCATGGCCATTGCCCTTTATTTTGAAACCGTCTACAAGCTGATTGTCCTCTCCGGAGGGATCCAGCTTGCCACCATATCGGGAGCATATATTATCGGTTATTTTTGGACCAGGGCGAATGCGGCCGGGGCTATAAGTTCATTTTTTACCGGCCTGGCAGCCTGGATCATTGTCTATCAGTCTGTACTGCCGGTAACCATGGAAGCAAATATGGATGTAGTGGTCGAGGGTGAAGTCTACATGGACTGGGCCAGGGACGATGCCATTTTCATATCCCTGATTCCGGCGGCAGTGGTCAGCTTCCTGACCCTGATTATAGTTTCCCTAGTCACCCAGAAAAAAAATCCGCCCCTGCCCGTGCGAACCGTAGACGGAAAAGATATGAGCAATATGCCCGGGTTCTTCTGGAGCAGGGACAAAAATTGAACTTTATTCAATTAAAACTGCCCCCTCGTCCAACAGGTTGGACCCCTGAAATTTTCTTTCATGAGCTGATTTCCCGGCATTATCCGCATTAGAAACAGGCAAATTGGCCATAAGAAAACCGGGGCATTGAACAAAAAGGCCCCGGTTTTCCAACTAAAGGGAGGGTTTTTGGGGAAACAGTTTTAAAACATGATTATTTAGACTGCAGCTCCATTGGCTTATTACAGCAAACCAGTGTTCCCACACCTTCTTCGACTACTTTTACTACATTGCTACAAACCTGGCACTGATATACTTGCTCTTTCTTTGTAGCCATTCATAAACCTCCTGTCTGATTTAACAAACTTTAAGCGATGCTTGCGTAATTATTAGCATGAACAGCCATCACAGGGCCCGCCGGGGGCGGAATCAGTAATGGAAAATCCGCCGCGAGGACCTTCGTGGAAGTCAATAAGCTTGTTCTCAAGATATCCGGAAATTTTCTTGTCGTAAACAAATTTTACGCTGCCTTTTTCTTCAACGATATCCTGTTCTTCCTGAACCGACTCTTCCAGAGTCAGGCCGTACTTAGGACCTCCTCAGCCAACACCACTGACATAAACCCTCACGTAAGCATCGTCGCCCTCTTTTTCCTGGGCCAGTACCTCATTGATCTTCTTTTCTGCCGCATCAGTTACCTGCAACATTATTTAACCTCCTTCCGACATATTGCCATATGCCTTAAAACTCTTTAGAAGAGAACCTTTACAATTTCTGCCGCCTCTTCGCTGGCGATCTGGTAGTAGACTTCTGTCCCTTTACGCTCACAGGTAATAATGCCCATGTCCCTTAAACGGCCAAGATGCTGTGATACGGTAGACTGTGATAATTCAAGGCAATTTTGCATTGAAGTTACATTGCACTCTCCGCGCTTTATTAATTCTCGGATAATGCAAAGCCTGACCGGGTTTGATAGGGCTTTAAGCAGGGTTGCTTTTTCCCTGATCATGTTCATCTCTGTTAGCGTATCCATCCAGGGTTCCCTCCTGTTGGTATTATTATATCATAATATTATAATCATGCAAGCAGATCGGAATAATTAATTATCTCCCCTTATCATTTACCCTTACTTTTTCAAAGTAAACTCCCAGGCACAGAAGCTGTCTTCCGGGTGCTCATCAGGAGGACAGTAGAGACATCTGGTTTCAATCCTTGGATCAATTGCCCGGGCAAAACCGGAGTACTCAACCAGCCCCACCGGTCGGCACGGGAATTCAGGCATTTTTTTTCGACGGCGGGCCGATTGAACCCGGCAATCATTCATCTTGAAAATAATGGTGCCGGCATCCTGATCGATGATTTCCTGCCTGTTAATCAAGCTGTACATCCTGTACTCTAAGGCTTTTTTAAGGGCATCCAGGCCACCTCCCGGCTCGATCCCTAAAAACGCCATGATCCGCCTGGCTTCAACGACCGTAAAATTTTCCCAGGCTCCGGCATCCAGGCGGATTGCTTCTTCCATACCGCGGGCTTGCTCCACCTGTTGAAACCACAAACCGTCGTGGGCCAGCCATCTTTTCGCAAAGTCCTCGAGTAAATACTCCAGTTGCTCCCTGCTTAAATCTTTTAGATCCAAGTTTATTTCCCTCCCCTTTATTGAAAACAATAATTGGTTAAAACTGCTTAAAAATGCCCTCACCTGAGCAAAATTGGCGCAGGATATTGTTTATTTCGGCAGCCACCCGGCAGGTTCCTACTGCAGAAAGCCTTCTTATTTGCCCAATATCTTTTTTTAAAATATCCACGCCAATTTTTTCATTATAGCTGAAAAAATGTTAATATAAATAAGAAGGGTGTTGTAAGGAACCAGATCAAATTAATAGACGGGAGCGATTTTACATGAAAATTTTAGTGTGTACGGATGGTTCGGAGCACAGCCAAAAGGCCTTGGAAAAAGCTGCAGTAATCGCCACTGGTTGTCAGGTTAATGATGTAGCCGTTATGCATGTTTATGATGAAAAAATTAATCTATCCGCTCTGCCCTGGAGAGAAGGCGCAGGACCGACCAAACAAGACATGGAACGATTCAGGAAGGTGCTGGAAGAAAATAAAAATGAAGCAAGTAAGATTTTGCAGGAAGCACAAAAATTTCTGGAAACAAAAAATGTCAAGTCCCGAACAATTCTTAAAGAAGGGCACCCTGCAGATACCATTGTAAAAACAGCCTGCGACGAAGGATTTGACATGATCGTTATCGGCAGTAGAGGCCGAAGCGGATTGCAAAAAGTATTCTTGGGCAGTGTCAGCAGCGCCGTAGTCCAGGAGTCAGATAATTGTAGTGTGTTAACTGTGAAATAAAAAAATGGCGGGAGTAGATGGGAATCGAACCCACCGCAGGGGGCTGCCCTGCCACTGGATTTGAAGTCCAGGAGCGCCACCAGGCCGCTAACTACTCCCGTATAGACGAAAAACCTTTTTTGAAGGGTTTCCAGTTAATTATAACTTTCAGCTTGGTCCTTTTCAAGAGTAAAAACATTGACACTGAAAAAACTTTGCCGCGGGGATAATAAACGCATCGAAACCAGGACACTTTTGTGGTGGCCAGGTTTAAAAACTTCCATATTAATAATATAAACTTTTACAATATAAACGGCTGCCTTCTAGATCTTTCAGGCAGCCGTCTTCAATAAGTGAAACAAGGGGACAGGTTTCCTTATCTCACCTACCAGCATAGTAATCAAGTTGGTCCTGTTTGCTTGCCGCATAATTCAGGCCCAACAGCGCTGAGTTTTCACTTTTAAATGTGCTATTAAACAACCCTAAGGGGTTATTCCTTGATTTTATCTATATACTTTTGCAACTCTTCTTCAACTTTTTCATCAAGCGGTGGGTCCTGGTAGTTTTTAAGAACCTCCTGGTAGTATTCCGTAGCCTTCTCTGCGGCGTTGCTATAATCGCCGGGAGCCTTATAGTTTGACCTGTTGCTAACAAGGGGGATCCGCATTTTTTTCATATGCCTGAAAGTATGATCATCAGCCATATAGTGACCCCCGCTGCCGTGTTTGAGGATGGTGTCCACGGCAAGGTATTCATCGTTAACAACTATTGGCCTTGTATATTCTTTAATCATGCCGATTATTTCATCGTCAATTACGAATTTTTCATAGGACATGGTCATATAGTTTTCCAGCATCCCGGCAGAATGAAGCATAAAATTAATCCCGCTGAAAACACAGTTCATAGCCACCATCATAGATTCAAAACCGCTCTGGGCATCGGGAGAAATCGAATCGGTTACCGACCCGCCACCCCGGGAAGGAAGCCCGTAGTAACGGCCCATCTGGGCTATAACGCAAAACATTTTTGTCGACTCCGGACTGCCAATCGCCAGGTCGCCCGTTCTTAAATCAACCACACTGGAAGATGAACCAAACACTACCGGCGTGCCGGGGTTAATCAACTGGGCTAAAACCACTCCTGATAATATTTCAGCAGTTTGTTGCACCAGTGAACCGGCAAGGGTTACAGGCGCTGTAGTGCCATTCATGGCCAAAGCGGAAATAAGTACCGGCTGGTTGTTCTGCGCATAAACCATTAGCGCTTCGACCATACGCCGGTCAAACTGCAGCGGACTCTGCGTATTGATTAGCGATACAAGGCAGGGGTAATTGCGCACTTTATGCATCCCGCCGAAAAGGATGGCGGCCATCTCAATGCATTCGCGGGCTTTTTTTTCGCCCATAGCGCTGCCCATAAGGCATTTATCTGTGTGCTTGACCCCGGCCTGAAACATTTTTGCATGCCTGAGATAATTCGGGATATCATTGGGTTCAACTAACACCCCGCCGGCAACATCGAAATTATCGCTGTGGCCGCACAGTTTAGTGAAAGCAAGGTAATCTTCGTAAGTTGACGTTTTCCTTTTATTACTGGCGTAATCCATTACATAGGGAGACCCGTACCCCGGAGCATTTACAACGTTTTGCCCCCCAACTACCACATTATTTTCCGGATTTCTGGCATTGAGTGTAAATTGTGAAGGGGCAAGGGCCACCTGTTCCACTACCAGTTCCCGGGGTATAAAAACGTTGTCTCCCCGGACTTTTGCTCCCGCTTTTTGCAGTATATTCCGGGCTTCCTGGGAAAAGAACTCGACACCGTCACCTTCCAGCACGGTCATTGCGCCCAGGTGAATCTGGTCCAGCTGTTCCCTTTTTAAATAATTGATTGGCTCAAATTCGCGGATTATCAACTATGTCATCCTTCCTGCATAAAACCTTGCGCTTCTTATTTTAAGTAGTAAAGCCTCAATAAATAATATCTAAACCTATATCAGTTTCCCGGCCCGGGATGCTTTCAGATAACTCATGGCGTACGGGTCGCGGTTTAAAATCACCTCGGCAGCTTTAACCAGGCTCATTTTCTTCTGGTCCAGGGGGTCAACGATAGCCGAATCCATGCCCCGGCCCATAGCCAGAACTATAAAGGCCTGGTTAACCAAAGCTCTTTGCGGCAGGCCGAAGGAAATATTGCTCAGCCCACTGGTGATATGGCAGCCAGACTCCAGTTTGGCAATCTTATCGATGGCATCCAGGGCCTGCGGTCCGTATTCCCCGTTAACGCTAACCGGATTGATCAAGGGGTCGAGATAAACATTCGACATCTTCACATCGTCTTTGTCGAGCATTTCCAAAAGCTTTTTGGCCTCCTCGAGGCGGTCATCTGCTGTTTCAGGCATGCCCTTGTCGCTCATGCACAGGGCTACCACGGGAGTGTCAGTGCCCTTCAAAAGGGGGATAACCTGCTCGTAACGCTCTTTTTCGGCGCTGATCGAGTTGATCATAGGTGTTCCTTCATGCACTTTCATCGCTTCTTCCAGGGCTTTCGGATTGGGGCTGTCCAGCGCCAGGGGCTTTTCTACCACTTCTTGCACTATCTCTACCAGCCATACCAGGTATCTCACTTCGTCGTGCACATAAGCTCCGGAATTAACATCTATATAGTCGGCACCGGCTTCTTCCTGTTTTTTGGCCAGCTCCTGGATGTACTTCACATCCTGCTCGTCTATGGCCTGCTTGATCTTTTTGCGGGTTGAATTGATTAACTCGCCGATAATAATCATTTTTTTACTCCTCCCTACTTAAATATTATCCGCTCCAGGGCCTGCCTGCGGCAGACACCTCGATCGTGCTCTCAATAAATATCTTGGTCTCCATGCTCTGGGTATCGTCTTCTGAAAAGGCGGTCATCTTGCTGTAGCGGTCCTGCCTTTCCACTACCGTTTCGATATCTTTGGCCCCGCCGGCTACAGCCTGCTCCTGAACATATTTCTGTCCTTCTTTGCAGGCATAATCGATCGCCTCTTCAAAAATCATGAAAAATTCCCTCTTGTGCGGCAGGTGGACCAAAAAACCGCCGCCTTCGCCGGGCTTGACCAAAACACTGATGCGTTCCACCGCCTCGCCGCTGACCGTGCCTACAGCGTTAGCCACGTCGGCATCCTCAGGCATATGAAGTTCAGCGTTCAGCTTTTCGGACAGGCTGGGGAAGTACGCTTCCACCGGGGCTCCAACCGCCACCAGGGGCAGTCCCAAATTAAGCTTGAAATCAAAGAGCTTCTTTTTCTTATTTAATTCCTGACCCATGGCCTTGCGCAACAGGTTCTGACGACCGTCTGCTTCGTTAAAGGAAAAACCGAGGTCCTCTTCTTCCAGCAACCGGTCCACGGTAACCAGGCCCAGCTTATATACTGCTTCTTCCAATACTTTATCTGTAAACTCTTCCACCCCGGTGCGGTAGCGGGCCGCCAGCATCTGGGTGCCCAGTTCTGCTGCCCGTTTGTCCCACAAATCAAGTTCGCCCCGCACATGCAAAACATCGCTGGGAGTTAGAGCCGCCCGGTGCACCGAAGCTACGTTAACCAGGCGCTGCCAGGGCAATAGGTCAATTGCTTTTTCCAGCTTCTTGCTGATGTAGTGCAGGGTATGCGGACCTTCCTTGATCAAATCCAGGATCTGTTGCTCGGTAGCGGTTAGCTTGAGATGAAAGGGATCCCTGATGTAAGCCAGGATGAAGTTGGGCTGGGTATCCATCATCGAATAGTCCACGGACTTAATATCTTCCAGCTCTTCAGTCAGGTAGGGATACTGCGAGGCGATCCAGGACAGGGGAAAAACCCTCTGCGGACCGATGCTCAACACGGCGCTCTTGGAAACCTGGACCAGGCTGTCTCCGCCCAGGCCGATTGTAGTAATCTGGGCCGCCTTAACCCTGGTCAGCCAGCCGCCTACCCTGGCCCCCTCTTTGTTCAAAGAAGGACGTCCGTCCTGCAGGACAGCCACATCGGTGGTCGTCCCGCCCATGTCCACAACCAGGCCGTCTTTGACCCCGGTCAGAGTCAAAGCGCCGATGATGCTTGCCGCAGGGCCTGATAATATGGTCTCGATCGGTTTTTCTCTCGCCTTCGTTTCACTGATTAAACTGCCGTCGCCGCGCACCACCATCAAAGGCGCCGCTATGCCCATCCGATCCATGCCTTCTTTAACCGAATCCATTAAATCGGTAATCAATGGCATTAAACGGGCATTGAGAATAGCCGTCACCGTCCGCTCGCGCATACCCAGTTCACTGCTGAGCTGGTGTGCGCCCACAACCGGGTAACCGGTCAGCCTGCGGATCAAGTCCATCACTTCAAGCTCCTGGACCGGGTTCCTGATGCATAAATAACCTGATACAGCAAAAGCATCAACGTGATCTTTCATCTCCCCGATCGCTTTTTCGGCTGCTTCCATGTCAACTTCTTCTATAATGCGGCCCTTGATATTACAACCGCCTTTGATCACCTCGTAATGGTGGGTAGGTAGGCCCTCCCCGGGCTCGAAACCAATCTGGATAAGGCCTACCTCTGCACCCTGCCCTTCTACAATGGCATTGGTGGCAAGAGTGGTGGAAACAGATACCATTTTGATCTGAGTTATATCGACCTGCTCGCCGTTCTTGCGCTTGAAAGCAGCGATCAGCTGATCTAAACAGCGGTTCACCGCCAGAGTCAGATCATGCCTGGTAGTTTCCACCTTCGTCTTCGCTTCTACCGTCCGGTTGTCCAGGTCAAAGATTACTCCATCAGTAAAGGTCCCGCCTGTATCAATCCCTAAGGCCATATTTGCCATGTCTCTGCCACCACCAATCATAGAGTCTTAATTCTATTATAGCTTATTTGTTCAGTTTGGACTCTGCATCACTGATGATATCTTTGATTTTTTGCTGCGCACCTTTCGGCAGCGGCTCAGGTTCATAGTTCTCAAGGATATCGATGACCTTTTCGTTGGCCTTGTCAAAGAGGGTCTTGCTGCCGTCTGCTTCCCACTTCTCGTAAATCTGACGCATGAAGAAACGCGGATACCAGGTCTCTTTCTTAAAATGCTCCATGGTATGCTCTTCGGCAAGGAAGTGTCCGCCCGGGCCAACCTTGTCAATGATATCAAGCGCCAGGGTATCTTCGTTGACTTCTATCCCGCCGACTATCTTGCGGGCCATACCAATCAGGTCGTCACAGATAGTCAGGTACTCCAGGGAAGCGGTATTGCCATGCTCGATGTAACCAACATCGTGGTTCAGGTTTGCTCCCGACTGGGCCGTCATCAGGATCGATATCGCTCCCTCGATCAGGGCCTGCTCGTCCACCACCTTGGCATCGGTGCAGCCGCAGGTGCCGAACATCGGCAGATCTAAATAATTCGCTACATCGGCCAGGGCGGCCATCATCAGGTCAAATTCAGGCGCACCGTAGGAAAAAATGGTGGTCTGCATGTCCATCACCGTGAACACGCCGCCCATGATAAAGGGGCTGCCTTCTGAAGTAACCTGGTTCAAGACCAGGCCGCTTAAACTTTCAGCCAGGCCGTTGGCCATCGCTCCTGCCAGTGTAGCCGGCACCGTGCCCCCGGCCATGATGCAGGGGGTATAGACAACCGGGAGGCCTTTCTTGGCTGCCAGCATCAGCTTACGAGCTGAATCCCCCGGGTGCTGCAAGGGTGAAATCGGTTCAGCGTAAAGGGTCAGGAACGGGTTCCTCCTCAACTCTTCTTCACTACCGGCAATATATTCGCACATCTTGATAATATCAGAATAGCCGGGTTCATCAATGGCCGTAATCACGATTGGCTTGGAGGTGTTCAAAATCATCGCTTCAAACTGGTAGCGATCATAGACCAGCTGGTGCACGTCCTGCACAATACCCAGAGACATAACAAAGTCCAAGTTGGGCAGTGCATCGATGCACTTGGTGGCCATACTGACCGTCTTCCGGCTGGTCCGGATCCTTTCCTGGGTATAGGGATCGATAAAGTTCGGAGTATCCGAGCCGGTGCCGAAGTAAGCATTCCCCGGTTCCATCTCCATTACCCGTTTTCCGGTCCTGCTGTTGCTCAGCGAAACCTTGCGCGGAACTGAATTTAAAGCCCATTCAACCAGGCGGAAGGGGATGCGAACCCGGTTGCCGTCTACATAACAACCCGCCTTTTTCATTTTTTCTACTGCTTCATCATCTAAATAGGTAACCCCGGTCCTTTCCAGCACTTCCATCGCCGCATTTACCAGGCGGCGGCACTGGTCATCGGAGAGAACCTGGAGGTAATTGCCTTCCTGCACTTTGTAATTACCTTTGATCATGCCAAACTCTCCTTTCTCCAATTGGTTTAATAGCGGCATTCACTAACTGATCATTTTTTGGGCCAGTTCTTTTGCTGATGCTGCATCGGGGGCCCAGCCATCGGCGCCAATCTCATCGGCAAAGTCCTGGGTTACAGGGGCGCCGCCGACCATGATC
>Ga0207421_10000198_pt1 | contig 74315 bp, 64 predicted proteins | sample SodLakKL_010_SED_4_FD_187542 | JGI IMG/M metagenome (GOLD analysis project Ga0207421, IMG submission 187542) | Alkaline sediment microbial communities from Lake Tanatar, Kulunda Steppe, Russia - 8KL_010_SED (SPAdes) (version 2) | ecosystem: Environmental > Aquatic > Non-marine Saline and... | reverse complement strand
TTGACGGATTTATAGCTGGCAATAGATCCTGGAGGATCTGATTATTGCCAGATATACCTCGGAGATTGGGCGGAGGCCAATCAAGAATGAGTCCCAACACCTTTGAGTGGCCCATCTTCTGCAAGGATTTCAATAGAGCCCTTTCTATAATCTGAAAATTTTATCATAGGTGAATAATTAATCCATTATTACAGCTCCTGAGCGAGCTTTTTCATTTGGCTGACAAAAAAACTGGCCAGCCACTTCAAAAATCGGCGGCCCCTGGTGGAAGAAACTTCAGCCTCGAGATCGGAATCGAGATACTGCTCAAATCCTGAGCGGCACCGTTCTAACTGCTCGATTACCTGCTCCGCCTGCCGCGCCTTCCCTCTATCGCCTAACTTTTCATAAAGCTCCACCATCCGACGCCTGATCCGCAAACATTTGTTTACGTGCCGGTCCGGCCGGGAAAGACCTATGTTGACAGCAAATCGGTATCTTTTTAGAGCTTCACGGATTTTACCTTTGAGTTCTAACGTATAGCCGACGTAAAATTTGGACAAAATATTTTTCTCGCAGATGGTGTCGGCCCGGATAAACTCGCGGTAGGCCTGTTCAATGTTGTCCTGGGCAAGCTGAATTTTGCCAAAGTTCAGGTGCTTTCGAAACCGGTAGCGGTCCTTTGCCGTTCCTCCGTAATTTTCTTCCAGCCAGTCCTCCTCAAAAGAATCCATGACCATTTTCTCGTGATAGGAAAGTTTTTCGCGCGAAGTTGAATAGTCGGATAAATATTGTCGCCAGAACTGCCAGAACTCCTCATTTCGAAGGGGGACAGAACCATCGTGGGCGAGGTCGCGGTCGTATAGAGCCCGTTTCTGCGGATCGATAAGGATATTGTAAGCCTGCTTCACCTTTTCAAATTTTTCCCTGACTTCCTCCCGTTTTGACGGCGAGTGATGGTCGGGATGATATTCGCGGGCCTTGCGCCGGTAGGCGCGCCTTATTGCCGATTCCGGCGCACCAAAAGGTATCTCCAGACGATCGTAATGTGTTTTCTCTCGCATCCTCGGCCCCCTAAAACTGCGAGTAGGTGAGGGAAAAACTTGACCTTGCCTTATTTACGGTTTCCCGCACTTGCCTTCCCCTAATCTTCTCATCTCTTAATCCCCTCATATTCTTTTCACGCTCTACCAATGTTACCGACAACTGATCTCCGATTACGGTTTGCCGCCTTTCCGCCCGCTCACCCCTTCGCCCCCTCGCCCCAACGCCCTATCCCCCCATCGTGAACTTCCGCCTGCTTGCGCACTCACCTCTACGAGAAACCCAGCCGCCGAGCCAAAATCCATCTTGAATTTGACGTCATTCCGGCCCCCGAGCCGGAATCCATCTTAACGCTCTTGATTTAACATCGGTTACCCGGGCCAGCTATTTTTGTGAATTCTCTCCGGTTTGAATCGATCCACTTCAGGATAGTCCGCGGCCGGCTGCCCGAGAGAAATTAACGAAAATGGAACCACGTCCTCGGGCAGATCGAGCATTTCATAAAATAGCTCCTCCCGCTCAGGACGCGGGTAGACGCCAATCCAGCAGGTGCCCAATCCCTGGTCATGGGCGGCCAGCATAAAGTTCTGCGTCGCGGCCGCACAGTCCTGCACCCACATTTCACCGTGCTTTACTCGTTCCATCACACCGCAAATCAGCACGGCCACGGGAGCTTCACCTACCATCTTCGCATGTTCGTGTTCAGCGGCGATTCTGTCCAGCATCTCCCGGTTGTCAATAATTATGAACTCCCAGGGCTGCTCGTTCCCCGCCGAGGGCGCATACATCGCCGCTTCAATCAACAGCTCAATCTGCTCATCATTTATCGGCTCAGAACTGTAACTGCGAATACTGCGTCTCCCTTTTATCGCCTCCATTGTCTCCATGACCTCTCACCTCGCCTTTCTTTTTCGCTCTGTTTGAAAACCTTGCTACCAATACTCGTCATTCTGGACAAGCAACCCGGAATCCATCTTTAATTTGACGTCATTCCGGCCCACGAGCCGGAATCCATCTTTAATTTTAAACGGTTATCGTTCAAGACTCAAAAGCTGGTTGCGGGTTTCGAGTTACGGGTCAGAACCTATAACTGGAAACTTTAAACTACAAACTGGAAACTAAGAACTTAAAATGGATTGCGGATCGTAGTCCGCAATAACGACCGTTGGAAAATTCTGATTTGCTTCCGGCTGCTCTTGATTTATAATCATACGTGTCCTATTTGAAAACATTGCCCAAAAATTCTATCAAATATTGGTCAGGTGAAGCAAGCTTTGAATTTTGATCAGCTGGTCGAAGAGGCCTGTGAACAATTGCCGGACTGGGTAGTAGAACTGCTCGAGGAGGCAGGAATAGCGATTTACGTGCGCGAAGAACCTCCCCCACCTATCAAGGAAAAGTTCGGCTGCGGTGTCCGCGGTCTATTCACAGGCCGAAACTACTCGTCCACCCAGAGCAACCGCCCAACCACTCAACCGACACGAATTGAGATTTACCGGCGGCCAATATTACGACAATACACCGGTCCTGAAAAAGAACGGGAAGAAAAATTAAAGGAGCAGGTGCGCAAAACCATCGTCCACGAAGTCGGACACTACCTGGGTATGTCCGAGGAAGAAATCCGCCAGCGCGGTTACTAACCCGGCCTATGCATGAACCCTATGCATAGGCTACCCATTCGTCAAATGGGCGGGGTTAACCCACCCAGCCCCCCAGCTCTTTCCGTGTAAAGGGCTGGGGAGCGGGGTGTCCTGCGGACGGATAATTCACGACAGTGGGGTTGTCGTGAATTATTCGGGCTAACGCTTCTCTAATTCGGCAAACATGCGCTCACGCACTACCTCGTAATCGTCCGGACAATCAACCGGCTCGTTCAAATACCGGGGCTCGACGTCATCCAGTTCTCGCCGGTGATAACCGACCTTAAAGTCGGCAAACTTCAGGCCGTTGGCTGTAGAAATGACAACCGTCCGCTCGTCCGGCTCAATCACTCCGGCCTCGACCTGCTTCTCCAGTGCCGCCAGCGCCACACCGGTGTGCGGGCAATTAAACAGACCGGCACGGTCCGCTCGCGCGGCTGCGTTAGCCAGCTCGTCTTCGCTTGCCTGTTCAACAATCCCGTCAAATTCTTCCAGCACGTCGACCGCTTTGTTAATACTTACCGGGTCACCAATCTGGATAGCCGAAGCCTGGGTCGTCTTCGCTTTTCGCGGTTCAAAATCTTTAAAATCATTCTGATAACTGTCGTAAAGCGGATTAGCGCGAGCCGCCTGGGCACAGATAATACGCGGCGACCAGTCAATTAAACCGACCCGACGTAGTTCTCGAAAACCTTTACCCAGGGCGGAAACGTTGCCCAGGTTGCCGCCGGGTATGACAATATTGTCAATTGGCTCCCAGTTAAACTCCTGGGCCAGTTCATAGCTGATTGTCTTCTGGCCCTCGATCCTCAAGGAGTTCATCGAGTTGGCCAGGTAGATGTTTTCCTCTTTGCAGAGACGGCTTACAATCCGCATACAGCCGTCAAAATCGGTATCCAGGGCCAGGGTCAGGGCGTCGTTGGAGATCGGCTGAATAAGCTGGGCCAGGGAAATCTTGCCTTTCGGCAGTATAACTATCGCCTGCAGTCCTGCGGCGGCACAGTAGGCTGCCAGGGCGGCCGAAGTATCACCGGTCGACGCGCAGGCAACCGCTGGCACGTCAACGCCGTCGGCAATCATTTGCTGAACCTGGCTGACAAGCACGGTCATCCCCAGATCCTTGAAGGAACCGGAGTGGCTGTTGCCACAGAGTTTTACGTGCAGATCATTCAACCCCAGCTCGGCGGCGTATCGGGCGGGCTCCAGCAACTGCGTCCAACCTTCGCCCAAAGTTACTATGTTTTCTTCCTCCACCCCGGGTAGCACCCACTCACGCTTGGCCCAGATACCGCTCCGATTGATCTTTTCAAGTGACCCCAACCGCTGATCAAAAAGTTGTTTCCACTCTTCCGGCGACCGCGTCGACAGTGCGTCAAGGTCATGACTCACCTCAAGCAGTCCTCCACACTCCTCACATTCGTAAACTATCTCGTCCAATTCGTATTTAACCCCACACCCCCGCGCACACTCAAACCAGGCGCTAAAATCTTTACTCATTACAATCACTGCTCCTTTGCTATTAGGCTTGCTAAAAGTCACAGGCTTATTCTTAGTAACTGCTCATTTATCTACCCAAATTATACGAAGCAAACCCTACAAATAAAACGAAGTTCCCACAATCTACAAAATTCAAATTTTTATAAGGTTAATAATTATAAACAAACGTAATTTGATTAAGTTGTAACTTAACTATATCACTTACCTCATCAGCGGATAAATTACTGAAAAAATCACTTTTTATATCTTAATTGTGGGCTTTTCTGTATGAAGACGATTGCTCATCAAACTGATAAAATATATTTTTTTCTGATATAGTTAAGTTTTATCTTAACTATATCGGTGGATTATAAATGTTAATTTTTGGGGGGTGTGTGGGGAGAAAGCGAGTGATGTGAGGTGGATTTAGTTGAGACGGATATTTGTTGAAGCATTTTTTGGGTGGAATTTTAGTTGGGAGCGGGTTTTAGTTCGTAAGAGCGGAGGTGGTTATCGGCGGTTGGGATATAAAGGTAAGGCGGCGCAAGTGTGGGAGAAAAGCCGGGCAGTGGCTCATGAACCTCATCCTTCAGCAGGTAATCGTCGAGCACTTCGCCGGTTGATGCCTTGCGGTAGTAAAGCCGGGCCTGGAGATGACGGTCTACCCCCTGCTGAAGAAGTGTTTCACCGTGCAGGACAGGAAGACCGGCGGGTTGAAAATCACGCTGCTCGTCGCTCCAGAGTTTTTCACCGTCGTCCCGAGAATAAACCAGAAAACGGGGAGGGGCCTTAAGATTGAGGAATACGTAGAGACGCTTTTCATCGACAGCCAGCCGGTATTCTTCGGCTTGCACCGGTAGAGAAAATTTGTTTCGAGTCGAACCATCCCTGAGATCAAACTCACGAATTAGCGGCTCACCGGACTCCGAAAGATCAGGATAGAAAAAGCTTTCCGCCGCAGCGGCTGCGTCCGGCACCCGGTGATTTTCTACAGCAGTGGTAAATTTGAACAGGCGTCCTCGACCGTATCTCAGTATCGAATCATCATCGACAACCTCCGACTGGCGGACCGGCTTGGCCGAATTAATTGAGTTGCTGTCTCCCGAACGATCAGAATATTCTCGCGGGCGGGCCGCCCACGGCGCGCGACCGGTAATATCCCAGGTGGTAATTTTACCCTGACCGGAGACAGCAATTAAAAATTCATCGGTCGAATAAAACTGTGGATTTTTCCTGGTGCCCGAATAGAGCAGCGTCTGAAATCCGAAGTCAAAACTGACCTCCCCTATTTCTCCACTGGCAAGGGTCACGTAAATCAACTCCTGCTGTGGCGAGAGGATATAATCACTAAGGTCATAATTAGGACGCCAGCGCCAGACCTCCCGGCCGCCGGTCCGGCAGTAAGCAATAAGCGCATCGGGTGTTCCCACAATAAGTAACTCCGGTGTCAGGAGCGGCTGGCGCACGGGTTTTTCGCCAGGATCACGCCGCCACATTTTCTCCAACCTCCAACCGGAACTAGGAGCGGCAAAATTGCCGGTTCGGCGGCGGTTACCGAGAAAAAACGTAGTCTCCGCCGGACGTTTCAGCACCCGGTAGGCAAGAATATCTGTCCCGTCAAAAATAAAGAGATGACGCCCCGAGGCAAGTGGCGCAAAAGCGACCGTATCCGGCTGCAGTACAGCGAGACTGTCTTCAGGTCGTCCGGGAGAAGAGGAGCGCTGCAGTTGCTCGCTTCCGCGACCGGCGTAGCCGGGCCAGCCGGGATAATAGCGGTAACCACGGGTTTCCCTGCCGACAGCGGCGAGCAAGATTTTTCGACCGTCAAGCAGTTGAAGATCAGTCAGGGAAGCATCGATTGTAAAGCTGTAAATTTTTTCGCCGGCAGCTCTATCCAGCGCATAAACCTCACCTGAAAGATTTGCCAGCCAGAGAAGATTGCCTCTAATTTGCGGTTGAGCGCGGGCGGCGCGACCGATAAACCGGCGCCAGAGCTGTTCACCCGTTTTTCGATCAAGAGCGTGCACATAGCCGGCCCAGTCGCTAAAATAGATGCGTTCTTCTGTAATTAAAGGCTCCGCCGCCAGACCAAAGTTGTGCTGATAAGACCACGGAGACTCTTCAGTCTCCGGATCAGCTGCGTAAAATTTCCTACCGCCGTGAAGGTAGAGCAGATCATCGTACGCGGTTAGACCGCTGTAACCATCGTAGGCTTCGAGACAGCGCTCATCCTGCCCGGTAGAGAGATCAAAATAACAGAACAACCCCTCCCGGGTTACGTAGACCCCTTGGTCATCAAAGCGGGCAAGACCACGAGGGGAATAATCGAGTTCACGTTCCCAGACCAGCTCACCGCTCAGACGACGGACGGCAAGTAACTGGCCCCGCTCTTGAACAAAAAATATCAGGTCGGCATAAAATAACGGTTCCTGCCGCAGAGGGCCGGCAAGCAGTTTCTGCGACCACCTTTTTTCGCCGGTTTCCAGATCAAAAAGCCGGACCCGACCATCGTAGCTACCCATAAGCAGATCCTGATCAGTGGCAGCAAAATAACTTACTTCGCCGTATTTCGGTTTAAACTGCCAGTAAGTGGTATCGCCGTCAAGGGGGGCAACTCGTAAGCCGTGCGGCCCGCTGATAATCAACTTTTCGTCCGTCAACTGTAAATTACGGGCCGGAAATTCAGCCGCGCCGTGCAGATCTAACTCTTTTTTCTCCAAAACCCGATAAGAAAATGCTTTGAGAGCCCCCTGACCTCCGCGACCGCCTTCAGAAGTAGCAACATAAACACGACCATCTTTTACCAGTGGAGATGCGGAAACATTTGTTCTCGTTTCAACCCGACCCAGCTCATCGCCTGTCTCCGGATCAAAAGCATACAGGTAAGCGGGTGGGTCAGCGGTGTAACGTTTGCCGTAATTGGGCCAGAACAGGAGATCATCAGCTTCAGCAAGAGCAGGAGAGCTGTGCCAGGGATGATCAAACTTATGCTGCCAGACTTTAGTGCCGTCATCCGCCCGGCGAGCTACGGCACGACCGTCGAAATTCCCATAGAAGACAAGTCCGGAGGCGGCGAGGGGCGAGGACAATATACCGGTGGGAGACTCGGGATGCTCGTATTTGTCCTGCCAGAGAAGCTCGCCCGTGCGAGCGTCGAGAGCGTAAAAAGTGCGCTGCCAGTCGCCGATGTAAAGGACGTCCTCGTAAACGGCGGGGGAGGATTCAACAAAATATTCCACCGGAGTCTTCCATTTCAGCGACCCGTTTTCAGCGTCGAGAGCAATCACGTAACTGGGGTCCGAAGTGCCAAAGTAAAGAATCCCGTCAGCAACTACCGGCGAGGAAGTAGCGTCTCCGGGTGGATCATAGCTCCAGACCGTTTCACCGCCGGCAGGATCAAACGCCTTAACTACACCGGCGGTATAAAAGAGGAGTTCGCGCCAGGGGTAAGGGGAAGCAAATCCCAGGTGATCAAACTGCTGTTGCCAGGCCAGGGAACCGTCGGAAAGATTCAAAGCATGCAGGGTGCCGCGGCCGGTAGGGTCATCGGGGACGCCATGAGTTTCGCTGCCGATAAAGATGCTATCGCCAACTATAGCGGGTGAAGAGCGGACCATCTCTTTGGTATTAAATTTCCAGACCACTTCCCCATCATTAGCATCAACAGCAACGACTTCGCCCTCATTGACCGCTTCAGTTCCAAATACGAGCAGGCCGTTACCGTAAGCGGGAGAGGAAAAAATCTCTTCGTCAAAATTAAGAGACCACTCCTCGGTGAAGTGTACACTGCGCTCACCGGCCGTGAGCGGACCAGGGAAGAGGAAGCAAAATAAAACTAATACGGTGAGTAAATACTTGTCTGCTGCTTTAGATTCACTCGGTTTCTTCAGAGACAAAGTCATGCAAGATCTTACTGCGCGAGGGGTGGCGAAGCTTATCGAGCGCCTTGTTCTCAATCTGGCGAATACGTTCGCGGGTGACTTTAAACATGTTACCCACCTCTTCGAGGGTGCGTTCGTAGCCGTCGTCGAGGCCAAAACGGAGACGAATAACCTGCTCCTCACGCCAGTCAATACTTTTGAGAACCTCCTCGAGCTGTTCCTGGAGGAGTTCATCAGAGGTATTTTTCATCGGCGACTCGAGTTTTTTATCCTCAACAAAGTCACCAAGACTACTCTCACCGTCATCGCCAATAGGGGTTTCGAGTGAAATTGGGTCCTGGGAAATCTTGAGGATATTCTTGACCCGCTCCTCGTCCCAGTTAAGAGCCTCGGCAATCTCAGCGGGCTGAGGCTCACGATTGTTCTCCTGGACAAGCTCACGAGCAACCCGAAGAACCTTGTTGATCTGCTCAACCATGTGGACGGGAACACGAATAGTCCGAGACTGGTCGGCAATCGAACGGGTAATAGCCTGGCGAATCCACCAGGTGGCGTAGGTGGAAAACTTAAAGCCTTTGCGGTATTCAAACTTATCAACAGCTTTAGTCAGACCAATATTACCCTCCTGGATCAAATCAAGGAAAGAGAGACCGCGATTGGTATACCGTTTAGCGATGCTGACGACCAGCCGCAGATTAGCACTAACCATCTTGTTATGGTATTTGCGCATCTTGTTTTCGGCGAGCTCAATCTTGTGATAAGCCTTGCGCAGGTCACGTTCGTGGAGATTAAATCGTTCCAGTTTTTCTTCTGCCGCTTTGGCCAGTCGAATAAGCCGCTGAGCAAAGCGACTGATGTTCTGCCAGCGATACTTGCTGCCTTCGGCCCACTTGCGGCGTGCCTCCTGGTCGTCACGGATACGGTTATAAAGCTCAAGCAATTGATTGGGACTGCGATTCAAGCGCTTTTTGACCTTTTGTTCAAAGCTTTTCAACTCTTCCAACGCTTCCACGGTCTCCCGTATGTCACCGGCCCAGCGAAAGACCAGGTCCTTGTTTATTTCCAACTCCTCAAAAGCGTCGTATAGTTTACTCTGGAGTTGACGCTGTTTCTCAACAAGATCACGCTTAGACGATGAGTCCTCGGACTCCGTCAACTGTTCGTAATTTTTGTCAAGCCGAGACCGATACTGTATGATCCTGTTACGAGCCGTTTCAATTTTGTCAAACCAGTATTCTACGTCGTCCTCCTCCAACCGCTGAGTTTTTTTGACCTGGACCAGTTTTTTCAAACTTATTTCGCGATCCAGTACACGCCTGGCCAGGTTTATATACTCGCGAGCTGCGTAAGAGGTTCCCAGCACAGCCTCCATGACCCGACGCTTACCGAGCTCAATCTGTTTTGAAATGTGAACTTCTTCTTCGGAGGAGAGCAACTCGTGGTTACCAATTTCTTTAAGGTAGAGCCGGACCGGGTCGGTCAGACCATCTTCGATTTCATCCTCATCCCGCTGCAGTAGTCCAAGCTCGTCGGGGAATTCATAGCCGGTATCATCGGAAATTATCTCTATCCCCTGGTCTCTAAGGAAAGTAATTATATCGTCGACATGGTCGGTTTCGGTGGACTCATCGGGTAAAATTTCGTTGAGCTCTGAATAAGTTATATTTCCCTTATTTTCAGCAATTTCCAGAACTTCATCCATACCTTCGAGTTCACAAACTTTTTCTTTTACTAGCTGCATGGGCAGCGACCCTCCTGTTTTCGGTTAGTTATCCTGTTCTTCCTGACGCTTCATCTCAATAGTCTGTTCGAGGAGCGCTTTCTTGGCCTCATCAAGGCTCCCGGGATCGCTTTCCTTGTCCTGCTTGCTCAAAGCTCGTGCAAGTTCAGAGCGCTCGCGGCGAAACGATTTGTTTTTAACCATTGTCGCAACTTCAAGGGGATCAATATCAGCGACAAATTCCGCCGTTTCGTCATTACTAAGCAATCCGGCAAGATAAGAGTGATACTCCGCCGGTGTCGACTTCAGCCACCTCTGAGGTGAGAACTCCTCGCCCCGATTTTTTATCTCAAAAAGCGCCCCTACTATTACATTACTACGTTTAGAGGAAAAGTCCTTTTTTGAAATTTTATTTATTGCGTCTTCAAACTTTTCCGGATGACGGGCAAGGCTTACAAAAAATATCTCTTCCAGCGTCTGACCGCTCTGTTCCTGCAATCGCCGACGCAATTTTTTATTCTGTCCCCGTTTCAGCGACGACAACTGTTGAAAAAGAAAGGCTTCATCGGCTCCCATCCGGGTTGCCAGCCACTTTATAGCCTCTTCTTGCTGCAGTTGTCCGGGCAGTTTATCAACCAGGGGAAGTAAAGCTGCAAGTATTTTTTCTTTACCGGCCGCCGTCTGAAGATCATTTTCCTCGCAGAGCCAATCGTATAAGACGTGCAAAAACGGGCGAGCGTTATCCAGCAGATCGCAAAACCTCTCGCGAGATTCAGCAAGAATATCAGCGGGATCACTGCCCTCGGGCAGAATAACAACCCGGGGGCGGACACCGTTGTCCAGGGCCACCTCGCCTCCACGGCGAGCCGCTTGTTTGCCCGCCTCATCGCCGTCGTAAACGAGTATCAGGTCATCAATATAACGCTTCAGCAACTGCACCTGCGAGGCTGTCAGGGCCGTGCCAAGCGCGGCAACAGCGTTTTCAATCCCTTCCTCGTGACAGCGCATTACATCGGTATAGCCCTCCATAACCAGACAGCTTTCCTCTTCCCTGATTCGGGAACGTGCCTGATAGAGCCCGTAAAGGAGGTTACTCTTTGAAAAAACGGGTGTTTCCGGCGTATTAAGATATTTTGGCGTGTCATCGGAGGTATCCAGAGCACGTCCACCAAAACCAACAACCCGATGTGACAGGTCATGAATCGGAAAAATAACCCGATCTCTAAACATATCAAAAGCATTGTCATTACTAACGCTTATTAGCCCAAGCTGGTGAGCTTTCTCCATGTCCTTGTCGTCTCGCTTTAAAGCCCGTAGTAAATTGTCCCAGCCCGGCGGGGCATAGCCAATTTCAAACTCTTCCAGCGTTGAGGAGCTAAAACCCCGGTCAAGCATATATTTTTTTGCCTTCTTACCGACATCAGAGTTGAATGCGTACTGATATTTATCAGCCGCATACCGGTTTAATTCAAAGAGCTGTTGACGACGGCTTCTTCCCTCCTCGTCACCACCACTCGTGGGCAGTTTCACGCCGGCACGATCGGCAAGCTGGCGCATTGCTTCCGGAAACTCGCAATTCTCCATCTCCATGACGAAGGAGAAGACGTCACCGCCTTTCCCACAGCCGAAACATTTAAAAATTCCCATCTCGGGAGTTACTGCGAAGGAAGGGGTATCCTCGTTGTGAAACGGACAGAGCGCCCAGTAACGTTTCCCTTTCTGCTCCAGCCGAACGTAGTCCCGCACAACTTCAGATATGTCCAGCCGGTCACGTATCTGTTCCTTGGCCTGTTCCCAGTCCCGTTCAACACTCACTGAAGCAACTCACCCTGTAAACGTTGGAAACCATTTTCACGCCAGAAAGTATCTTTGAATCGTTCACTTCGCCAGGGTTTTTTTACAAGGTCTTCGATGCCGCAGTAATTTTCCGAGCAGCGATGACAATCGTCCCGACAGCCCTCGACGGGGTGAAAAGATTCTCCCGTTGAATTGCGATAACTGAGCGGCAAGTAATCGGAATAGGGGCGTGCGAAACTGCCGAATCTGTCCTGCAGAGACGAATCACCCAGCACTCCCATGCTGAGACCGTAAGTTTCACAGATATCGGCCAGCACACAGAGAACCCGGTGGCGAACCGCAGGTCGCACCTGCCACCAGCCGGCCCGTTCTGGGACAGCTTCATAACAGTCTTCGTGAGGAATTACATACTGTTCATGCAACGCTGAAGGGGCCTGCAGAAACCTGGCTACAAGATGAGGAATGTCACGTTCGGCAGCTTCTTTTACAATCGTTTCCAGTCGTTCAAACAGCAGCTCCCCGCCCGGTGCAAGCGGATCCAGGCGCAGAACGCCGTTAATCCCCAGCCGACGCACCCGTTCCAGAACATCCAACCGTTCCAACCAGTAGGGGACTTCCCCTTCACGGTTCAATGGATCAACGCTGATTTGCACCCGGGCGTGCGGAAGATACTCCATCATCGCCAGAACTTCGTCCGGAACATGGTAACGGGTCAAAATCTCAAGCGGCAGGTTGTTGAGAACACATATCTGAGTCAATTTTTCGGCCAGACCATAGCGATCGTTTATTGGCTGAAAGGGGTCGGTAAAAGGAGATAGAACAACCGGAGGCACCAGACAGAGATTACTCAAGCGCGCTCGAAAATGCTCGGGATAGTTGGAATATACGGTGATAATCATTTCTTCAGTTCCCAGCCGGTGCAAACCAGGAAAACTGCGTAAAAAACAGAACTGACAGCGAGAAACACACCCTATGTAGGGAGCAAGCACCAGCCGGGGCGAAGGCAGCGGCTGATAAAATGGAGACCAGCCCTTGAGCGCTCCCTTGACTTCACGGCGGATGTGCAGACAGGGATCCCGATGCACGGGTTCCCGGGCTCCGCCCGATAATTCGGCTCGTTTAAACTCCTGAACAAAAGCCATTCTTACCTCCACGCTTAGTATAAAAGACTCCTCAGCAAGAAAAACCAACACCTAAATTTTATCATAATTTCCGGCTTTATCGGGCAGAGAATTCGTCCAAAAATTTCTTATCATGTATTATTGAGCCTCCCCCAAAAAAGCCCTCCCCCTTGAAAAGAAAGCGCTGGAGGGCTTTTTTTGGGACTGGACTTTCTTTTGTTCTTGACAATTATTTATGGATGACCGATAATAAAAACTTAATAAAAAAATACAATCGGTCAGAAAATAAAGAATTAATGACACATTTGGTTATTTTAGTTCTGTGGCACACAATATTATATCTGCAAAAAAATCGATTTTTTTTCATTACCAGCAACCCTCCACTTTTTCATTGAATGGAGAGCCCATTACCCAAATAGCAAGGTGATAGCATGAAAAAACATAAACATTCAACCTCAATTTTGAACGGCGAACATGACGCCTGTGGAATTGTTGCCCGTTTCCGAAAACGCAATCTCGGTGGTGGTGGCGGCACTTACGGAGTACTCCAGCGAACCCTGGACAGCATGGCGCGCCTGCAGCAGCGAGGCGGTAGTATTCAGACCGATTGGGGAACCGACGGCGACGGCGCAGGTGTCCTCACCGACATCCCTGAGTACGTCTGCAAACGGGATCTGGCAGCCGCCGGGCTAAATGAGAAACTGGCCGGCAGTCTTGCTCTTGGTGTATTCTTCCTCGACCAAAACGGCCCTGATGAAGCAATCGACCAGATTAAAAATCATCTGGTCCATCAGGAACTGGAGGTGCTTTACGACCGTTTTGTTCCCACCCGTCCGCAGTATCTGGGACCGGCAGCTGCAGCAAAGGAACCAAAAATTGTCAGAATCGGTTTATTAATTAAAAATCCCCGCCGAGCGACTAAGAAGTTATTTGAGGCCCGGGTCGATATTGAGCGTGAAATGGACGGCGTTCACGTGGTCAGCCTGAGCGCCAGCTCGCTTGTTTACAAGGTCATGGGCACGGGAAAAACGTTGCAGCAGTATTACCCGGAACTACATAACTCACAATACAAAACCCACCTGGCCATCGGCCATATACGCATGTCAACGAACACTGAGCCCGACTTCCGACTGGCACATCCCTATGGCACCATGGTTCACAACGGTGAGATAAATACAATTGATCGCCTGATTGAAAGAGCCGACGCGCTTGGCATTCCGCTTCCAAAAAACGCCAGCGACACCATGGTTGTCGACCGTATCCTGCAATATCTCATCTCACAAACAGACTGCACACTGGCTACAGCTTATCGGATGATTTTTCCACTCGTCGACGCTGAAATAGACGAATTGAACCAGAGGGAGAAAAAATTACAGAGCCGACTTAAAGCCCCCTTTGGCAACCTTGGGCAGGGACCGGCGGGAATTATTGCACGCCACGGCGATGAAGCATTAATTGCCTCGGACGCCCTGGCTTTAAGACCAGTCTGGTTTGGCGAGACAGAAAAAGAATTTTACGCCACCAGCGAACGAGGTGCTGTCAACTTTAAATCAAACCGGCGGCCTCCACGGCCGGTAGCGGGCGGCGAATTTGTCCAGCTTGACCTGGCCGGGCCACGAGTTCTGCCCCGTTCTGAGCTGCTGGATAAATACGAACGTGACCTGGAGAATATTTTCCCCGCTGAAACCAGACAGTTTGAGGAAAGCTATAAGCGTTTTCCACTTCCGGATATCAGTTCTCCCGTCCAGGAACGTCAATCCGAAGATTACAGGCGAGTCCTGGGATTCAATGCAGATGACATCGACACGATTAATAAAATGTCTCAAACTGGCGAGGAACCCCTGGGCTCTGTTGGTTATAATCTCGCCGTCCTTCCGGCGGCAGGCGAGAAACCTGAGCGGCTTCTCGCCGACTACTGTCTCGAGTCGGTCGCCGTCATTACCAATCCTGCGCTAGATTCCGAAAGAGAGAGCCGTCCCTTCAGTCTGCGCGTCCGCTTTGGCGACCGCGGAAGCCTGAGCCAAACTCGTGAGGGTCCCTGCTGGGAGTTTCCCTCACCACTTATCTTTGCCGGACAAATCCAGGAATTGTTCGCTGAACTTAATGAGGAGGGTGTTCCTCTCAAGAAGGTATTTGCGGGGAAAAAGAGCGGAGAAACGCAAGCACAGGCGCTAAAACGTATTGAAGAAAAAGCATCAAGTGCGGATGCTTTTACTGTCCTCCACCTTCACGATCATGGAGTTCTAACCGATAAGAAGGGACTGCTCGACCCTTTGCTGGCTCTGGCCACAATAAAAAAAGGACTCCGCCAGAGTGGAGACTTAAATAAGACAGCGGTTTTGTTCGAGTCGAGACGGCTGCGCAACTTGCACGATTTAATGCTTGCTTACGGATTAGGAGCTGAACTTATCTATCCGGCTGAAATTGAGCAGTTAGCACTTGCAAGCGCCGGCGAAGAGGCCGCCGCAAACGAGCAAATGGACCGCCTTCATAACTGTCTAAAAGCGCTTAAAAAAGGCATGAAAAAAGTGATCTCAACAATGGGGATCCACGAAATAGAGGGCTATGGTAGAATTTTTAGTTCCATCGGCCTGAGCACCGAGGTGGAAGAATTACTGGGTCTCGACGGCTACCTGGGTAGTTCAGAAGCAGGTCTAACTCTCGAACAACTGGCGAACGAAGAGAAAGAGAGGGAGCGTCAATTCGCCGAAAATTCAACCAACAAATTTTCAACACCATCACCCTGGCCGGCACCGGTCCGCAAACACCTGGAAAACACGGCCTCAAACGGCGCTGACTACTCAGCCTATGAGGAGGCTCTGCGCGAACACCGCCAGCAGAATCCCACAGGAATAAGACATTGTCTGGAACTAAAAAAAGCACCCAGCAAGCAGAACAAAGGCGAAATTAGCGTTGCTGAATCCAGCGCCCCCTTTTACTTCGCCGCCATGTCCTACGGTTCCACCAACGTTATCCCCTTTACTGCCTACGCCGAGGCGGGACGCGAGCTGGAAATTCTCGTCGTCAATGGCGAAGGCGGCGAGCCAGCTCACCTACGCTCCTACACCGGTCCATATCGTGCTCAACAGCTTGCCTCCGGTCGCTTTGGCATTAACGCCGATTTGCTGGCCAACACAAGCGAAATACAGATTAAAATAGGTCAAGGGGCAAAACCGGGAGAGGGTGGGCTGCTCAAGGGGGCAAAGGTAAATCCACACATTGCTCAAACCCGTCACACGCCGCCGTTTATCGACCTGATCAGTCCCTCCAACAACCATGACTTCTACAGCATCGAAGATCTCATACCAACGGTAATAAATGAGCTGCGGGTGTTAAATCCAGAAGTCAAAGTTGATGTTAAGGTGCCGGCTATTCCAAACCTGGCTCCAATTGTTACCGGGTTAGGAAAGGAAGGTCACCCGGACTCGATAACAATCGGTGGCTTTGAAGGCAGCACCGGGGCAGCGCGGCGGCACGCCATACGCCGCGTTGGTTTCCCCGCCGAAATTGCTCTTAACGAAGCACACCGGGCTCTCTGCCGCAGCGGCCTGCGCGGACGATTGGAACTGCGAGTTGAAGGCGGTTTCCAGTCGGTTGACGACATTTTGAAAATGGGTGTGCTTGGTGCTGATCGTGTTGGATTTGGGACTCTCCCCATGATTGTAGTTGGCTGTATATACTGCGGTCAGTGCTACACTAACCGCTGTCCGCGCGGCATAACCAGTCCCTTCAATAGCGACGAAGAGGCGCAAAAAAACGGTGTGCGCGCCTTCCAGTCCCGTCAGCTCACGAAGTCAATTAACCGTTTAGTTAATTTTTTTGGCAGTATGCGACAGCATCTTGCTCACCAGGTTGGCAGGTTGGGAGTTAAAAGGTTTACAGATTTACAGGGAAAAACGGAACTGCTAAATCCAACGGAAACAGCGGGCAGCGGGCTGGATCTATCGCCACTACTGGAACCCGTCAATCACTTTCAGCCGCCGGAAGAGAACGAAATAATCAAGGACCGTCTGCAGACATCAATTTCCGTAGATCAAGGTGAAACTCTACGCCGGGAGCTAAAAAAACGGCGCTCGAAAGCTAATAAAAAAATACGCTTTGTAACTGAATTAAAAAACACCGACCGAGCCGTCGGCACCGGGCTTTCCGGCGTGCTGGCCAGACACCGGAGACAAGCTGACAATTCTAAAAATGAGTTTAAACAAATAACAGTGCAGCCCGGCGATGAATGTATACCCGGCAACGGCCTTGCAGCTTTCAACGAGGAAGGAGTCGAGGTAATTATAAAAGGAGGTGCCCAGGACGGCACAGCCAAAAGTATGAGCGGCGGTCGGGTGGTGGTGCTGCCCGGCGAAAACAACATGGGGACCCACCTCGATGGCAGCGTCGGCAAATCTGCTGCTTATGGAGCTACCGGCGGCGTGCTGGTGGTAGCGGGTAAATACGCCGACTCGCGGTTTGGTGTCCGCTGTTCGGGGGCCGATCTCATCCACCTCGGGGAAATAACTGTACCCGTGGCCGACGAACGCTCACTGATTAACAGCCGCGCCAACCTGAAGGGTTTTGCCTTCGAATACATGACCTCCGGACGCGGACTTGTGCTCGGTGATCCTGGCGATGATCTATGCACCGGTATGACCGGCGGGGTCGTCTACGTCCGGTTGAACGAAGAGCTCGGACTCGACCAATCGGCTCTACAGAGACGACTCGGCGAACGGGTCAAAATCGCCGAACTGCAGGCGGCTGATTCAACCGAAATCAACGAGTTGCTGACGCTCGCGCTGGAGACGGTTGAAGGCCAGGTACCCCACAAACGTGATCTGCTGGAAGAACTGCGCCAAAAACCGGAAAAACATTTCCTTAAAGTCGTCCCTGAAAAGGGTCCAGAACCGGAATTTGAGTTCAGCGTTGACCCGGGAGAAGTCATCGAACAAGCCTATTAGGTCCTCAATATAGGACACAGTTTAACACGGATAAAATCAGATGACTATATTTCACCGACTTCAGCACGTCAGTTCGAACAAGCACCTCCCGAATAGAGCCGGAAAATCGCGAGGCGGAATCCATCTGAATTGCTCGTCATTCCGGCCCCCGAGCCGGAATCCATCTTGTATTTTAAACGGTTATCGTTTAAGACTTAAAAACTTGTTGCGGTTACGGGTTATTGGCAGAAAATGAAAACTATAAACTGGAAACGAAAAACTATAAACGTAGATTGGGCGTCAAGCCCCGGAACGGCATACGTTCCCACAGTTCCGCGGGGGAGCGCTGGACAGTTAATTTTACTTTTTAAAACACGTGAATATTATGTCAGATTTCCTTAGTTTTAGCGATTACGTCCGCCAAAAGTTTGGCTGTAAAGTATATAAGTTACCGCTGGATGCCGGCTTTACCTGTCCAAACCGAAAAGATGATAGAACCGAGGGAGGCTGTATATATTGTCGTAACGATGCTTTTAAGCCTTATTTTATATCGTCTAATGACTCGTTGGAAAAACAACTTGCAGCCGGCCGACGAATGTTTTCCCGGCGTGATATAGACACTTTTTTTGCTTATTTTCAGGCCTATACCAGCACTTATGCTGAGATTGGACAATTGCGGAGGCTTTACAGCCGGGCATTGCTTTCCCCGGGTGTTATAGGTCTCTGCGTCGGCACCAGACCGGACTGTCTTTCGGAGGAAGTCATCGATTTACTGGCCGGGTTTGCCCGCTCAGGCAGCGAAGTCTGGATCGAAATTGGCCAGCAGACCGCTCACGATGAAACTCTGAAACGAATAAATCGGGGCCATGATTTTGCCGCCTATCGTCGGACAGTAGACAGAATCCAGAAGCACTCCGCATTAAACCTCTGCATGCACCTGATATTTGGGCTGCCCGGCGAGGATCGTTCGATGATGCTGGAGACGGTTGAAAAAATAACCAATCTGGGAGTGGATGGGGTCAAGTTTCATCAGCTACAGGTTCTGACCGAAACTCCGCTTGCTGCCCAATACCAGAGCGGTGACTATCAACCCATAGCTTATGAAACCTACCGCGGCATCTTGCAAGCAGCTCTTGAAATACTGCCCGAAGACGTAGTCGTCCAAAGGTTAATGGCCGAGGCTCCAGATTCGCTGCTACTGGCCCCCCGGTGGTCTAAAACTAAACACGAACTCCGCCGGGAATTAACAGGCAAATAGCTGCGAGCAAACTAACGCCACCTCACCCGCTGAAAAAACAGAGCTTTTATCAACTGTTTCAGTATTGCCTCCCTTGAGCTTGAACAGGAGCGCGGACAAATAATTTTATAAAATCGACTGCTTTTGTCTGAGATAGTGAGAAAATTTTTAAGGCGATAACAAGTGACTTGTCAAAAACGGGCGGGTCCCGTAAAATACTACATTATGAGATTATTCAAATGGATAAAGACGGCTTTAAAAAATCCCCGTGAGCTTTCGACTATTTTTCCCAGTTCACGCTTTCTTGCGCGAACGATAGCCGATCAGATAGATTTCTCGGAACCGCGGGATATAGCGGAGCTCGGTCCCGGAGACGGTGCTTTGACCGGTCCGATTGTAGATCGTATGCACCCCGACTCTAACCTGCTCTTGATTGAGATTGTAGAGTCTTTCTGTAAAGAGCTCAGCGAACGATACGAAAAGCACGAGAAGGGACAGGCAATCGAGGTATTAAATCGCAGCGCTGCCGAACTGGATGAAATATGTGCCGAGCGAGACATTGAGGGACTGGACTACGTTGTAAGCGGGCTACCGTTAACTACCCTTCCCGACGATTTATCAGAAGAAATAATCGCCACAACTTATGAAACCCTGCGGGCCGGGGGCAGTTACATCCAATTCCAATACTCACAAGATTACAAGGAAAATATCGAGAATGTATTTGGACCGGTCGAACTACACCGCGTCTTGCTGAACATCTTCCCCGCCTGGGTCTACGTAGCGACAAAAGACCAGACCTGATTTTCTTACAAAATCAAAATTAAATTTTATTCCCGTCATCTCCAGAATATTCATTTAAAAGCTCGCGTATTAAGTGTGGAGGGAAACCGCGAGTCTGCAGACGCCCCGCCAGTTTTCGTTTGCTGAGGCCCTTGTTGTCCTCGCAGTAACGGCGGGCCAGACGGCGTTCAGTCTCTGCATCGACCTGCGCCTCAACAACAGAGCGTGCCAGCTCCCGGTCAACCCCCTTTTCACATAACTCGGCGATTATCTTCCGGCGACCGCGCGGCTTGTTTCGCAACCGTCTTTCAACGTGAGCTCGCGCGCAGCGTTCGTCGTCGAGGTAGCCCTCCTCCCTCAGAGTGGGAATTAATGAATTTATAAGTTGAGTTGGATAGCCCTTGCGTTCAAAATGCTCACGGAACCGGTGACTGGTCTGTTCATACTGGGCCAGGTATTCACGAGCTTTGGCGGGAAATATATTCGCCGCCGCCTGCTGCAGACGCTGCTTTAACTTGCTGATGCTAACTTCCTCCCCTGACTCAACGTCGACCTCACTAACCACGGGAGCCGGCCAGCAGAGGCGTTCACCGCCGTCCAGTTCTATCTCCCGACGGCCTCCCCGGCGCCGGTGGATCTCTCTAACCCTTCCCATTTTTGATCAATCTTCTTCGGCCTCTTCTTCCTCTGCCTCCTCGGTCTCTGACTCGTCATCCAGCATGCCAAGCTCTTTTTTCACTTCTGTTTCAATTTCTTCCAAAACTTCCTGATTGTCCTCAAGAAAATTAATCGAGTTTTCACGGCCTTGAGCAAGCTGCAGGTCGCCATAACTGTACCAGCTACCCCGCCGTTCGACGACGCCTTCTTCTATGGCGGCATCCAGGATACAACCAATTTTAGAAATCCCCGAGCCGTAAATAATATCAAACTTAGCCTGCTGAAAAGGTGAGGCTACCTTATTTTTCACACAACGGACACGAACACGGATTCCCCGCGACTCCGAACCATCTTTCAGCACATCGCGCTTGCGAATGTCCAGCCGCAGCGAAGAATAAAATTTGAGCGCCCGGCCTCCCGGGGTTGTCTCGGGATTACCATACATGACTCCAATTTTCTCCCGGATCTGGTTAAGAAAGACGCAGGCCGTGTGCGATTTGCTGATCGCCCCGGAAAGTTTACGCAGCGCCTGGCTCATCAAGCGAGCCTGCAGGCCAACGTGGGCATCCCCCATTTCACCCTCAATTTCAGCCTTGGGGACCAGGGCGGCTACCGAGTCAATAACAACAATGTCGAGCGTGCCACTGCGGACCAGTTTTTCAGTAATCTCCAGCGCCTCTTCGCCCGTGTTCGGCTGAGCGACATACAATTCTTCAACTTTAACACCTATTGCCTCAGCATAGTCGGGGTCAAGAGCATGTTCAACGTCGACAAAAGCTGCAATGCCGCCCATTTTCTGAGCTTCGGCGATGGTAGATAGAGCAAGCGTCGTCTTACCCGAAGACTCGGGACCATAAATTTCAGTCACTCGACCGCGTGGTATACCGCCGATACCGCTGGCCAGATCCAGCGTCAGTGCACCGGTCGGTATTGCCGGCACATCTACCTGCTGATACTCACCCAGCTTCATTATCGACCCCTGGCCATAATCCTTCTCAATCGAGTCAATCGTTGCTGATAGTATTTCTTCTTTCTTCTCCTTATCACTCATCTCGTCTGCCTCCCATTAAAATAGTAGCCCATTTCGCAAATCAGTATCCAGTAATCAGTATAAACTTTAGCTCAGTTTCTGTCGAACCATTTCCTGTACCTTTTCTCCCTCAATCTTGCCGCGCACCTTAGGAATAACCGTGCCCATCACCTTGCCCATGTCTGACATCTCGCTGGCACCGGTCTCCTCAATTACTTCATCAACTATTTTTCCAAGCTCATCGTCTGAGAGCGGCTCTGGCAAATACTCATTAATTATCTCCAGTTCCTCCCTTTCGGCGGCGGCCAAATCCTTTCGTCCCCCCTCCTCATACTGTTCAATCGAATCTTTGCGTTGCTTCGCCTGCTTGGATAAGACCTGCATGGCCTCTTCGCCGGTCAGCTCGTCACCAGTCTCTATGGCCTTATTCTGCAGCTCAGATTTGAGCATTTTTAGCGTTTTGACCCGGTGGCTGGCGCGTGCTTTCATTGCTTCCTTAAAATCTTCATTTATCTGCTCTACAATTTCCATTCTTAAAACCTCCCTGAAATTTAAATTTGTTTCTATTTTACCACTTTCAACCAATAGGTTAAACAATGATTCTTGGAACAAACAGAAGTAAAAGATAAACTTATCCCGGTTGTTCATGAAATCTATTAATTAACCGTCCGGGGCCCCTCCATCCATTTCCGTAAAGAGCGGGGGTTGAGTTACTCTACCCGGTTAAAAGGAGAGAAAAATGGAACTATTTTTTCTGCTGCTCGGTGGTATTGCCTTCCTGCTTGCTCTTCGCAATCAGGCCGAGTTAAATCAACTTCGTCTCAAAGTGAAGCGATTGATGAAAGAAGACCCGGCGGTCGAGCAGCCAGTCAAACCAGAGCCAGATGAAATCGAACGTCAGCCGGCAGAAGACAAGACCAGTTCAAAGTCCCAATCTTTAAAAGACGACCCCTTTGCCTTTGAATATGACTGCTGGCGGCTGGGCTTAGAGCTGGCAATAAGCGGCACCCTGGTTGTCTTCGCAGCAGCTTTATTTCTGACTATATATCTTCTAAACCAGCAATTAGGGCTATTACCACAACAGAGCGGCTTCTTAATCGTGCTTCTTTTCGCCGGACTATTGCTCGGGGCGGGTTTGACTTATAACCTAAGAGCCCCGGTCATTTTTAGCTTTTTGTTTGCATTCCCGGCTCCTTTTTTGCTCCCTGACGCTCCTTATCTATTTCTCCTGCTGGCTTACCTGGCTATGTTAAACCTGGTCGCTTTGAAAATATTTTCCCGGCAAAACTGGTTTGAACTTCTACCGCTCTCTCTTTTCGCCACAGCTCTCATCTATTTTTCTTCCCTCCCGCTTGTCCTTGCACCAACCAGGGCAGCGATAATTTTCCTCTGGATGTTAATTCTTTACTTTGGCCACGAGCTTTGCTTGAGAATAAATCTCACCTCCAGTCCTATAAAATTACGGTACTTATTACAACTGTTCAGCCTTGGCAGCCTATTTTATCTCGGTGCCGCTCACCTGGTTTTCCAGCTCAACCCCGACCTGCTGGCTCCGTTCACTTACCTGTTTACATTTATCTACCTGACCTGGGGGTTAGCAACAAATTATTTTCTCACAGAGAAAAAAGAGATACTGGAAACATTTATCTTTACCGGTTTTTTGCTGGTTGGAGTTGGTCTTTACCACCAGTTTTCAAGCCTCACTCTGGTATTAATTTTATTTAGCGGCGCCGTTGTTATCTCCTTGCTTGGCGGACTGCTTAACCTGATCGGACCGGTTATGGCCGGTTTTTCATACTTTTTTGCAGGAACCATCTACTGGCTTGTACGTCTGCTTCCTCAAACACCTCAAGAAGAGGCTCCTTTTAAGCTCTTAACTAATCCCAGGTTTGTAAGTGGACTGGCTCTGGCCATAACTGCTTTCTGCATTGGCGGTATTTTACTCCGCTACTTTACAAAACAGGACTGGGCCGGACTTTTTGGCAATTTATTTCTACTGACGGGAATCATCATGCTGTTTCTCCTCGCCCCCTTAAATTTCACCGGCACAACAATAATAGTTGTCTGGGTAATCCTGGCATTTTTATTCGGTTTCTTCCTTTATTCCTACCGCTTCCTTGCCTAACAAGGATATAAAATTTATACTTTTTCAGAAATAATTGCTGGCTGATTCTCCAGCTTTTTTTAAAAGCTGCGTATTTTTATTGGGAGGTAATTTAAATGGCAATTGTATTAACCGAAGAGGATACACTTTCCGCCGAAAGCGAATCGCTGCGCAAGGAGAGCTCCATACTTACCATGATACAATACGGCGAATTAGCCGCTGGCGTTCTGCTGGTCCTCTGGGGGCTGGCATACTGGTTTCTGTATGAAGGTTTTGGCTGGCTAATTTTTGGCGGTATTATGCTTTTTTTGGCAGTCAGCCACTACGTAAAATCAAAACAGAATATTGCCGACGCAGCTCGGTTTGACTACGGTAAATCTGGCGAAGAGTTTGCAACCGAAATACTGGAAAACGATCTGCCGGACAACTGTCTGATTTTAAACGACCTGCAGGCAGAACCTCGAGATCGATCGGCTCAGATGGACCATGTGGTTGTTACTCCGGCCGGTTTATTTGTGATTGAAACAAAAGCCTACAGCGGCACCCTGCAAGGTCACGCCAATGACGAGAAGTGGACCCAGATCAAAGAATACAACGGTAACAGGAAAAAAAATATGCTGACCAACCCGATTCAGCAGAACAAATACCACATTGAAGTGCTGCTTAACTTCATCCGGGACAACGACCTGGCGTTTGCCGAAGAGGACGTCCACAACTATGTCGCCATGGTAAATAAGTATCACACACTGGAAGTGGATGGTGATACCTCAGTAATTAACTTTGCCTGGGTCCTCCCCAAGAAAATAAACCCGCAGCTTCAGCAGATAAAATACAGCGAAGAAGAAATAGCTGAATTTCTGGCTGAATTTAATCTGACACTTCCAGATGAATTTGAAATGAAGCCCGGCAAGCAGAAAAAGAACCGGAAACAGACGCCAGGAAAATCAAAGAAGAAGCAGGATAGTAGACAAAGCAAGGATTCAAAATCAAAAGAGCTTGACCTCGAAGACCTGAAGATGTGAGGACGGAAAGGACCGAGCATGTCTGCTATTTCCCTGATCGCAGCCGTAGATAAGAACTGGTTGCTGGGCAGTGAAATGAAATTACCCTGGCATTTGCCAGCCGAGTTAAAGCTATTTCGAAGGCTAACTTTAAACAAACCGGTGGTCATGGGTCGCAAAACATTTAAAAGCCTGAAAAAACCACTGGAACAAAGAAAAAATATAGTGCTGAGTAACGACGATGACTTTCACCCCCGGGGCTGTCATACTGTTAGTTCCATCGAAGAAGCGTTACAAATTGCAGGAAATAGCAGTGAAATAATGATTATCGGCGGGGCTACCGTGTATCGACAGTTCCTACCACGGGCCGGGAAAATATATCTCTCGGTTATTAACGCTACTTTTGAGGGAGATGTATACTTTCCCGACATAAATATGGAAAACTGGCGACAGGAAATAATTTTAAAAAAACAGCCGGACAAGGAAAACCCGTGGGCTTTTAAAACCTATAAATTCATTAGAAAGGCTGAAAAATGATGATATCCGCAGAAACAATCGGCTTCATAGTCAACAATACTTTTTTGCCGGGTTTCTGGACCATGATAGCCCGCTACAGTCAGGAAGCTTTCGCCTTCTTACTCGCAGTTCTATGGCTGCGCTGGTTGTATGTAAGAAATCATGAAACATGGAAAATCCCGGCCGTGGTTACGCTTGGACAGCTTATCAGCTATCCCGCCAGCGAGCTACTGCAGAATATTTTCCAGAGACTACGGCCCTATCATACAGCAGAGTTCACCCCCTTAACAGGGGCTGAGCCTTACGTCTCTCCGTCGGAAGACTATTCCCTGCCCAGCAACCACGCCGTTGCTACGGCTGTTTTCGCCTACGTTTTCTACCGCTACGGCAATCAGTATACTAAATGGATTGTCATTTTGCTGACCGTCCTGGTTGGAATTTCGCGAGTTATCGTCGGGGTTCACTACCCGCTGGATATAGTTACCGGCTGGTTTGTGGGGGGAGCCTGTGGAATACTGGCTGCTTACCTTGAGGAGAAACTCTATCCCCGGCTAACCTCTATTCTTCCCTTTCCAACTTAATTTCTCGCTCAATCTTTCTCTCTATCGGTAGGATTAAGGCTTCAAGATGATAGCGTGACCTTTTGGCGTGCTTGAACTCACTTAGTTTCTCAAAAAGTTGCTCTATCTGGTCTTCCTCCACCTGGGCCTCAATCACAGAGACGTTACCCGGATGAATTTTCGAACCGAAGTGTTTACCGTCAATGTCCTTGCCCTCCATCATCGGATAAACCACATAATTTTGCACACCCTGTTCGTCGAGAATTTTCTCTATGGCTTCACGGTATTCAAAATGAAAAGTCAGATGCAGTAACTTCATTCTTCACCTCCAAGCATGCAGCGCACCCCCGGCGGATATAGAAACAGAGCTCCCAAAAAGCCGTAGAGAGCCAGAATAACACCGGAATACACAGGATCAATTTTTATAAATATTGTTCCGGCTATTTCAGGGAAAAACCATATAAGTCCGCCAATGAAGAAAAAGAGCACAAAAATAAGCTGGTAGAGGCGGGCAAAACTCTGTCGCCCAATCAGTAAAATATCGAAAACAAGTAATAAAAGCGCAAACACAAGCATGAGAATCATTTCAGCACCGGTCGTGTAATAGACGGCGAAATAAGCCGACCAGAGAGCAAGGACCAGGGTGAGCATCGCGAAAACAAAGCTGAACAATTTCCAGCAGTTACGGGAACAGACGTTAGAAATCTGAGAGAAAAGGGTATAGACGACAGGAATTACAACAAGAGTCAATACAGTAGAAGAGAACATACCACCGGCCACCGCCCAGCCCATTGGCGCCCGCGCTTCCCCCCCCATGCCATAGCCGAGCGCAATTGGCATCATGCCAAGAATTGTGGAAGCGGCGGTCATCAGCACGGGACGGAAACGAACCCGGCCAGCTTCAGCGGCTGCCGCAAACAGATCATGACCGCGCGCACGCAGCACATTAGTGTAGTCCACCAGGAGAATGCCGTTTTTGGTCACCAGTCCAACCAGCATTATTATGCCAATAAAGCTAAATACGTTAAACGTCATGTCAAATAAATAGAGCAATCCAAAAGCCCCGACAGCAGCCAGGGGCAGGGTCATCATTATAGTCAGGGGATGAAGAAAAGATTCAAACTGCGCGGCCATCACAAGATAAACAAATATAATACCAAGAAGCAGTGATTCGGTCAGATATTGAAATGACTCCTCCATCATATCCGCTTCACCGGTCGACTCAAAAGTAAAACCCGGAGGAAGCGTCTCCGCCAGATGTTCCTGCAGTTTACGATTTGCGTCTCCCATGGCAACTCCCGGTGGAGTTGAAGCAGAAATTGTTACAGCGCGACGCCGGTTAAAACGGGCTATCTCGCTCGGCCCGACAGTCTCTTCAGTATGCACCAGATTGGAGAGCGATATCATCTCACCCTCAGGTGAGCGGATGTAAAAGTCTTCCAGCAGCACCGGGACGCTGCGACCTCTTTCATGTGTTTCAGGTATCACCTCGTAACGTTGATGGGCCCGTTCTATCTCTGTAATATCCGTCTGACTGAGTAAATAGCGCATAGTTTGTGAAATCTCACTAATAGTAATCCCATGGCTTGCAGCCAGCTCGCGATTAAATTCAACCTCTACCTGCGGTAAATCCATGGAGAGGTCGTAATCAACTCCAACAAATTCTTCTTGCTCCCTCATCCATTCAACAATTGCTTCACGCTGCTCGTCCAGCTCATCAAGGTCATCGTGCTGAATTGCCATCTGCAGAGGTGCTTCACCACCTCCCGGTCCTCCCAGTTGTATAGTAAAACCCCGTCCATCGGGGAATTCTTCAATCTTTCGCCGAACTTGATCCATTATAACCTGCTGATGATCTTCACGATCTTCCGGAGCCACAAGATCAACCATGATCATTCCCCGGTTAACCTCGCCTCCGCCACCCCCCATACCAAGACCAATCGCCATGAATACGTGATTAACTTCCGGTAGTGTCTGGAGGTAATCCTCTATTTTTGATGCAAATCTCTCCGTTTCTGGAAGCGTTGCCCCTTGAGGGGTCTCAAACGAGATGGCAAACTCGGCCGCGTCAATATCAGGTTGGAATTCAGTTGATAACCCAGAAAAAAAGTAAATCCCAAGCAGCATAGCGCCAATAGCCAAAAGAACAACCAGCCAGCGGTAAGCAAGGCTCCAATCTAAAAGTTTTTCATATCCAATAGCAAGCAAATCAAGAAATTTATCAATACCTATAGATAGCCTGCTGCGTGACTCAGAATGAGCAAGAAAGCGTGAGCAGAGCATCGGAGTCAGGGTCAAGGCAGTAAAAGTTGAAGCAAATACGGTAACTGCCACAGTTATCCCGAACTGATAGAAAATTCGTCCAATTAATCCCCGGGTCAGGGCAACCGGAATAAAAACCGCTCCCAGGGAAAGGGTGTTAGCGATAGCAGCAAAGGCCACTTCGGTTGTTCCCACCCGGGCTGCGGCTCGGGCATTGGCTCCCTCTTCCAGGTGACGGTAAGAACTTTCAAGAATTACGACAGCATCGTCCACCACAATACCAATAACTAAAATAAGGGCCAGCAACGTAATTACGTTCATACTGAAACCGAAGAAGTAAATCAGGGCAAGCCCGACAGCCAGCGAACTGGGGATTGCTATTGTGGTGATGACAGTCGCGCCCAGCGAGCGCAGGAAGAACATAATGACAAAAAAGACCAGAATCGTGGCGAGCAGAATGGATATTTGCAGGTCAAATATCGACTCGCGAATGAAGCGCGACTGGTCGCTGGCTATTTCGTATTCAAGACCGGCGGGGAGATCTTCCTCAATTTCCTCCATCCGTTCTCGGACCAGGTCGGCGACCTCAACCGTATTTGCTCCCGACTGCTGCACTATTCCCAGACCAACAGCTTGTTCACTGTTAAAGCGGGCTATCTGGCGGTCTGATTCTACGCCGTCACGAGCCTGACCAACGTCACCAATACGAACCGGCTGGCCGTCACGATGATCTATAATAAGATCATTCAACGGTTCCGGTTCATCAAAACGGCCCAGTGTTTTTACTGTGAACTCGCGGCGTTCACTCTCCACACGCCCGGCTGGAATGTCAAGATTATTGGCCTGAATGGTCTGCACGACGTCGTGAACGGTCACCCGGTGGGCGGCCATTTTTTCGTGATCAAGCTCCAACCGTACGGCATAACGCTGTTCCCCACCAATCATAACCCTGCCAACCCCGGACAGAGGCTCTAATCTCTCAACAATGTTTTCATCAGCATAGGTGGAAAGATCTATTGGATCCCAGCGTTCATCGCCGGTCAGTGTTATCCAGACAATCGGCCTCGCATCCATATCCATTTTACGCACTATAGGAGCTTCGGCATCTGCCGGCAGATCACGGCGAGCTCGCTCAACAGCGTCTCGCACGTCCTGCGCCGCCACGTCAATATCACGCTCCAGCTCAAATTCTGCCGTTACGCTACCGCGCTGTTCGCTCGCGGTTGACTGCAGCTCTTCTAGACCTTCGATTGTATTTATTTCTTCTTCCAGCGGCTCAACAATCTCCGTCTCTACAACTTCGGGTTCGGCACCGGGTAAAATAACATTAACGTTTACAACCGGAAATTCTATGTCGGGAAAATTTCTTATCGGCAGATCAAAATAACCATAAATTCCAAAAATAACCAGAACCAGAAAGATTACGGTGGTAAATACCGGTCGTTTTATACAGCGATTCCAGATCATTATTGCTCTGTTTCCCCTTCCTCAACAATTTCCACCGGGTCACCGTCAACCAGCTCCATGTGCCCCCGGCGCACTATCGTCTCTCCTGGAACCAGACCGGAGGTTATTTCCGCATAACCGGGCAGGCGCTGACCAACCTCTACTTCCTGACTACGCGCTCGACCGTCCACTACTCGAAATACCACGAATCCTTCCCGGGTCGACACTAATGCTTCCTCCGGCACCACCGGACGATCTGTCCGTTCATCGATAAGCAGCTCAACATGACTGAAACCACCGGGTCGTAGCTCCTCGTCTGCCTGCAGATAGGCTTTAACCTGCAGAGAGCGGGTTGGCTCGGCAATCGCCGGGCTGGCAAAATGTACCTCGCCGGTTAGTTCACGTTCTACAAGTGCGGCGGGGCGAACCCTTACTTCCTGTCCGCGTCTAACGCGGGCCGAGTGTCGCTCCGGAATCGAAAAAGTAACCTCGGGGCGATGCGTTTGATATAAATAAGCCAGCGCATCACCGGCACTTATGACGTTCCCGGTATCAACCATAACTTCCCCCAGGACACCGGATGACGGCGCTTTAACAACGGCATCTTCGTAGCGATCCTTTGCCTGTTCAAGGCGGGCTTTTAGCTCATTAACCCGCTCGCGGGCGGTCTTATAAGCTTCTCTCGCCCGGTCATACTCCTGCTCAGGCTGTAACCCCCGCTGGAAAAGATTCTCAATTCTTTTGAAGTCCTTTTCCGCCCGCTCCAGCGAAGAACGCGCCGACTCCAGACCTGAACGGGCCGCGGCGACCTCCTGGCGAAGCTCCTCAGATTCAATTTCAAATAATTTTTCTCCCGCCGAAACAGTTGCCCCGTCACGAAAGTTAACACTTTCGATTCGACCACCAACCTCGGGCCGGATGATCACCTGTTCGGTCGCTTCAACTGAACCGATAGCGCTGATACTTTCTTCCAGCGTCCTGCTTTCAACCTCAGTAACTTCAACCGCTGCCCCTCGTTCCTCCTCTACCTCCTCTTCTTCTACTTCGGCCGGACAGCCGCTGAGCAAAAATAACAACGGCAGTATGATGAACGGTAAAAACCAATTTAAGCTTTTGACTCGTGACATTTCATTTCACCCTGATTTCCTTTTGAGAAGTCGTGTCAAAATTTCAATTCCTGTTCTAACAGTGATTCTTGAAATTGGCCGGTTGCCAGCTCGAGAGCCAGTTTATCCAGCTTTAAATTAATTTGTTCGGAAGCCAGCCCAAGTTCCGCTTCGTTAAGTATAGTGATAGCGTCACTAACTTCAACCTGGTCGGCCAACCCTTCTTCAAACTTGGCCGTCACTTCGCGGTGGTTCTCATCTGCGGCCTCCACTTCCTGTTCGAGTGCTTGCAATACTTTTTCGCGCGTCTGAACGTCCCGGTAGGCTTCTTCCACCTGAACACGCAGGTCTTCGTTCATCCGACCCAGCCCGGCCTCGGCCTGGCGGTGAATGGCTCGGGCTCGCCTTATCTCGGCTTCAATCCTACCGCCACTAAAGAGCGGATAACTTACGGTCCCACTAACCACCCATTCCTGGTCTTCATCGCCAACCTCTTCGTCGTAATGTGTTCCCGTTAACTGAGCGTCAATAGAAGGATAGCGTTCAGCCAGCTCCATTTCCACTCGTTGCCTGGCCTGGTCAAGTTTTCTTTCCGTACCGAGATAGTCACGGCGGTTGCTCCGCGCCGACTCAAAATATGTCTCTATTGACTCCAGACTAACTTCCGTTTCAACCCGGGCTTCCACCCGAGCGGGTATAGGATCACCGCCTAATTCACGGCGAAGCTCCGACAGCCGCAATTGCAGTCCATTTTTCGCTCGCTCCAGTTCACGCTCGGCTTCAGCCACCTGCACTCGAGCACGCAGCATCGGAGTTCTTGTGATCATCCCTTCCTCATACATCGCTTCGGAACGCTCAAGCTGAGTTTGCGCCCGTTCTTTCATATTTTTAAATATTTCTATCTGTTTACGGGCCAGCTCAACCCCATAAAATTGACTTGCCACATGATATAGAACCTGCTGAGTCTCGTAAAAATAGTCCAGCTCGGCGGCTTCACGATGCAGACGAGCTATCTGACGGGCCGACAATAATTGACCGGCCCGGTAAAGCGGTTGACTCAACGTCGCCGTTGCCCTCCACGAATCGTCGGTTGTTGCTGACCCGGGCACAACTTTTTCTGCATCGGGGTCATACCCAAAAGCCTGACGGTCCCGTCGACGGTCTGCTGTCGCCGAGACCTCTAACTGCGGCAGAATACGAGATGTCTCCACAGTAACATCTTCGCCCAATTCCTTGATTTGTTCGCGCAACGTAATTAAAGTATGATTGTTCTCCAGGGCCATCGTGTAAGCTTCTTCCAGGGTTAATTTTTCCTCGGCTGCCAGGGGAGCTACCAGTAACCCGGCCAGACCGAAAATCAATAAAAATACTCCGGTTTTTTTTATTATTCGCATTCTTCCCGTCACACTCCCTCAAGAAAAATTCGTAAAAACTCGTCCCCGTATTCATTCCGGGGGTCCTCGACGTTAAAAATAATAGCATTTCTTAACAGCCCCCAGAGCGCACTAATAAATATTCGAGCAGCTTTCTTGGGATCTTTGCAGCTAAAGACTCCCTGCTCCCGTCCACGAATAAAGGCGTCCTCTACAATCCCCAGGTAGCGGTCCCAGCGGCTGACTACATCGTGCTTCTTTATTCCCGTCGGTTCCAGGCCTTCATTAACCAGAATACCAAAAATAGACAGCTTTTGTTCAAAAAGATCCATGTGTGCATCACAAATAATCTCCAGCTGCTTTACGGGAGACTCTGTCTCGCCAAGTGATTCTTTCACACGCCGGGCCATCTCCGCTGAAACGTCGTCAACCATACTTGCAAACAGTTCCGCCTTGGTGTTGAAATAACGGTATATTGTTCCTTTGCCCACGCCCGAACGATCGGCAATCTCCGACACCTTGGCCTTGTGATACCCCTTCCGGGCAAAAACTTCCCGGGACGCTGTGATTATGTCACGTTGAGTTTTTTCCTTTTGTGCAACTGTCAATTTAAACTGCCTCCTTTTTCCTGACTGACCAGTCAGTCCGTAAAGTATATGTTAAATGATTTCGTCTGTCAAACAGATTATTGCAAGGACAAAAACTTCCATCTCCTCGTTTAGCCTGGTACTGACAAAATATTCCGTATTCCGTTATCCCGGGCAAGCGGTCTTGAATCCCTCTTGATTTTGACGTCATTCCGGCCCCCGAGCCGGAATCCATCTTGATTTTTAAGCGGTTATCGTTCAAGACTTAAAAACCTGTTGCGCGTTGCGAGTTATGAGTTACGGGTCAGAACCTATAACTGGAAACTTTAAACTACAAACTGGAAACTAAGAACTTAAAATGGATTGCGGGTCAAGCCCGCAATGACGATCGTGGGAGCAAACCCACAATAACGCTAGGGGCGCTAAACAGTTACCCTCCACCTTTATCGACCAGCCGAGGTTACCCGGTATCTCAACCCTAAACTATACTCCGGGCTCCCGGTATCAAGACCCATTCCAACGCTGGGCAGCAGATAACTACCCCGCTCCAGAGCTATCTGCAAACCGGCCTCGACTTCCAGAAATGAATTGCTTCCCGCAGACTCGAGAGCATATAACTCGCCGTGACCGCGAACTTCAAGATAACGTTTGTTACCACTCCCTTCACCAGTGCGATAGCCCACACCAAGGCTGGGATAATTTTCAAAATCGCCCCCCTTGAAAGTGTAGCCGGCCTCAGCATAAAGGTAGCTACCGGTATCCACTTCAATTTCAGCGGGCAGATTAATCCAGAAGTCCAGCCCCTCGTTTCCGTAGGGCCGTACCTCGTCAGTTCCACCGGTCGACAGTCCCCCGCTGAGGGCCACCCCGTCCAGCAGTTTTACTTTTCCATAAAAATTCAGCGACTCAAGATCCGTCTCCGAGTAGTCACCGGAGTTGGATGAGATAGCCACCCAGCCGCCAACCTCACTCTGAAAATTTAAAAATTCCTCTTCCAATCCCGCTCTTACCATGATTGGAAACAGGCGGGTGTTATCGTAATTATATTCAACCCCGCTTGGCCGGCGCTCAGTTCTTTCCCGCTCCGACCGCCAGTAAACAGTAAACTCTTCCTCCAGCGGCTGCAGCACACGAGCCGGCTGAATATCAGGAAATCCACCTGCCGCATTTAGACCGGCAGAACTAACCACCAATAGGACCAGAACGAAAAAAATCAGCAGCCTCTTCAAAATTTCACCTCAATCGAAAAACGATGGTTGTCTCCCAGGTCGCCCCCGGGCAGGTAAGCGTAGTCAAAATTACCGACTGGAAAATTAAGGCCAAGACCAAAGCGCAGGCGGTCGCTGAGATCAGTGCGGCCATCGTAGCCGGCCCGCAGCGCCAGCCGTTCAAGTATTTCTAGCTCAACGGCGGCAAACTCAGAAGTTTTGTCAAAACGGCGATTTTCTCCTTCAATAATTAACCAGGCTTTTCCCCAATCCTCAACAAATAACCGCCGGGCAATACCAAACCGGAGCAGATAAGGCAGCGGCTCAGAACGCTCGTCAAACTCGGCTTCAGGACCAAAATTTCTGAACACAACACCGATCCTATTTGAACCCGACGGACTGACACTATAACCGCCCAGCTCGCCACTAACAGTGTGTGCATAAACATTATCAACATTCAGACGCAGCAAACGAAACCCCCAGCCCCAGCTCAGGTCCCAGCCGTTTAATTTCCCGGCTTTGCTTCCCCGGGCAAAACCGATCGCAAAATCATGACTGGAAAAGGTCCCCTCCCGGCGGGGACTACCGTCAGTTCCTATCTCAACCCGATCCTCACGGCCATAATCAAGATACTGAACTGTCAGTGCGCTACCCGAACTTGACGCGGGCCAGCTTAAAGTTACGTCACCCTGCTCAACATCAAGCGCTTTTTCTCCAACCGACATCTGTATCCGACCGGTCTCAAGCGTAGCAAGACCGGCTGGATTGTAACGTGCCGCCAGGCTTCCTTCGGCTCTGGCAGCGACCGCATTCGCCAGGGCTGGCCCCCGCGCTCCATGACCGAGCTGCAGAAAGTCGCCCACGTGTTCATGAGCGGCTTCTGCCGACACTGGAAACAGAACAATAAAACACAACAGGAATAAAAAGATCCACCCTCCGGTCAGCCTTAACTGAGATAAGCTTCTCATTTCACTATCCCCAGCTTTCGTTTCTCCAGGCGACCTGTTGCAAGATCCTTCACCACGACAAAATAAGTGCCGCTCCCCGCTTCCACCGGATACCACTCCCAGCTACCACCTGAATTTCTTTTCCGGCGGGAAACCACTTCTTCACCGGTGAGACTGTAAACTGTTAGTTCAAAATCCTCCGGCAACTTGACAAAATTTATTCCGTGAGCGACACTACCTGTGCGCGCACTGTCATCATGGGGCCGGTATGGATTGGGAACAATAAAAAATTTATCTTCTTCATCAAATTCTTCCTCGAGTCCCACGAGATAATTGTAGGCCCGCAGCAGACGAATACTTGAATACGAAGCTCCCCCGGCTCGATCATCTACAACCCGTTTGCCGCTGGTTCGCATGGCAGCAATAATCTCCTCCGGGGCTTGCTCCTCAAGCGCATCACTCAAAAGCGCCAGACCACCGGCGAGGTGCGGTGCCGACATTGAAGTACCACTTTTTTGGCCGGCTGAGTTTTGCGGTTTGGCAGCCCTGATATTGTTCCCGGGCGCAACCAGGGAAACCATCTCAGGATGCTGATTGGAAAACGATGTGATTTCTTCGTTTAGATAATTCTTAGTCGCTCCAACTGCAACCGTATTAGAAAGGCAGGCCGGAAAAGAAACTCCATCGCTGTGACCTTCATTGCCGCTGGCCACAACGGGCACAACCCCCGCCTCTATCAAGTTATCAAATACACCTTTCGCCGCCTCCCCTTCAACGGTTATGTTGTCACAGTAACTCGTATATTTTTCGCCGTCACCCAGGCTTAAATTTGCTGCCACCACGGACGAATCAGACGCCTTATCAGCCACCCATTCAAGACCCTTAAAAATATCGGTAAATTTCCCGTCCCCCTCTTCGTTTAAAACTGTCACTGCCAGCAGATCGGCGCCGGGAGCCACGCCGGTATCCAGGTCATCGTTACTGTTTTCCAGTTCGTCGGCCCCCACAAATTGTCCCGCCGCTATGCCGGCCACGTGCGTACCATGCCCTTCAAAGTCTATTCCCGACCCGGGACCAAATTGCTCAGTATCACCGTTGGGGCACTGGCCATCGTTGGCGCTCAAAAAACAAGCTTCACCAACAATTCGCTCCCGTTCATCAAAAGCCGGATGCGTATCAATTCCGGTATCCAGCACGGCAATAATCTGGTCCTCCCCCGTTGCCGTGTCGTGAAGGTCGGCCGCCCCGATGTGGGGTCCGCTTGTTCCCAGGCTGGCTTCCGCCTGGATATTTAACACAGGTTCTTTGCTTACCGATTCTACCAGTTCCAGCCGGCTTAATTTTTCCAGGCCAGCCTCGTCGACCTCAACTGCCATCAGGGAGCTTGACTGCAGACGCTGTTTGACACGCCCGCCGTTTTCATCAACTTTCGCGGCAACCTTTTCCTGGGCACGCTGGATACCCCGGCGCTGGCTATTCCGCTGCTGAACCGATAACCGCGACTCCGGCTGCAGCGGCAGATCCAGCTTAACAAGTGCTCTGACGCTTCCTTCCTCGGCCGCCTGCTGACGCACCTCGGCAGTAAGTTTTGTTTCCTCTGTGCCCCGGGATTGAACAGGATAAAGAAGCACCAGAAGGCTTAAAAGCAGAAATATTATATTTGGCAATCGTCGCTCAATTTTCAAAAAATTAGTCACCGTCCTTTGAACAACCTGTCGGCCAGTCGTGTCGGCAAACCGGCCTCAACTATCCTGTCTGCTGCTGCAGTCACATCGTATTCCAGCCGTTGCCAGCTTAATTTAATATTTTTCCCCACAACTTCTGCCTGACAAAAAGAGGCCCGCGGGTCGCCGTCCCGCGGCTGACCGACGCTCCCCGGGTTAAAAACTCCTACCTCATCCTCGGTAAATTCAAACGGCTCCTCGTATTTTACTTTCACGGCCTGCAGTTCTTCGCCATGACAGCCCCGTGCTAACCGGGGTTTGTGCAGATGACCCAGACCGAGCAAACGGCAGTCGTTGACACGACTCCAGGCCTGCCTGAAATCCCAGGGCGTTTCCACGTACTGACGCAGAGGCTTCGAGGGGCTACCGTGATAAAACATAAACTCTTCCGTCCGCCGTTTGACCGGCAGACCGCGTAAATATCCTATTTGCCTTTTGGTAAGCTGATTTTGTGTCCACCGTGCCGCCTGCTTTGCCAGCATATTTATGTCCTGAAAAGGAATACGGCCGGTTACCAGCGCATCGTGATTACCAAGAATTACTTTTGCCCCACTACTTCGCATTCGATCAATACAATCTCCCGGCGAAGCACCATAGCCGACAATGTCCCCTAAACAGTAAATTTCCTCCGCTTCTCTCGCCATCCTGGTATCCAATACCGTATTGAGCGCCTCATAGTTGCCGTGCAAATCAGAGATGATCAGCAGCTTTTTTCTCTTATCTGACGCCAAATCTCTACACCTCGCTCTGTCAGAACCTCAAAATACTCTCATCATTTCCATCCGCCCCCTGAACCCTCGCTTGATTCGGTAACTCTCAAGCCAGCACCACCCATAAGTCACCGGTAACTACTCATCTGTCCCTCTCCCGAGCAGTCAATCGGGAACGCAAGGCCTGAATTAATCATTGATTTTCCGTAACTGTTAGCACCTACTGTCAAATGCTGTTTAGTTCGTCATTCCAAGCAAGCGACCGCGAGGAGCGTGAGCCGGAATCCATCTTGAATTTGACTTTCGAACATTGAGCGTCGACTTTTAACTCCCATTAAACTTTGCTCAATACCACTGGTCTGTGGTGACTTTACTATTACTTTGTTAAAATAGTATATGAAATCTAACCAAATTACGGGAGGAAGTTATCATGATTGATCTTTTAAAGAATACTGACAAACAAAAACTTCTGCTGGTTGCAATCCTTGCGCTCTCACTTGGTTTTCTATTTGGAAGCCTACAGCATGAAACTAATTTGATCAGCTGGGCTAACAACTCGGAATCCACGGTGCTGACAGAACATGAGGAACCCGAGCGGCCGGATGAAGCGATCGAAACGGCCAAACAAATAGAAACAGCTATAAATTACGCTTCCCAGCGCGTCCGCCCTGCTGTTGTCTCCATCATCACCCGCACAAGAGTACGCGAGAGAGGCTTTCCGTTCCGGGATTTCCCCGGCTTTGACGATCCCTTCTTTGAACGCTTCTTCCAGCACCCCTTTGAAAGAGACGTCGAAAACCTGGGGAGCGGCATTATAGTCGATTCCAATGGTTACATATTGACCAACCGCCACGTCGTCGACAAAGCCGATAAAATCGAGGTAGAAATCGAAGAGGGTACTGAAGTTGAGGCAGAAGTTAAAGCTGTCGACCCCCACAACGATCTGGCTGTTATAAAGGTTGATAAGACCGGCCTGCCCACGGCCGAGTTTGGAGATTCCGACCGGGTCAAGGTCGGCGAATGGGCTATCGCCATCGGGGCTCCCTTTCAATACCGCGACACTGTAAACGTCGGGCACATCAGTGCCCTGCATCGAACGATAGGTATCGGTCAATACGAAGATTTAATCCAGACCGATGCCGCCATCAATCCCGGTAACTCCGGCGGTCCCCTGGTTAATATTGAAGGTGAGGTAATTGGTGTCAACACGGCCATCGCCACCGACGGCACTCACGGTAACGTCGGCATCGGCTTCGCCATTTCCGGCAACATGGCCCAAAGAACCGCCCGGGACCTGATTGAATACGGCCATCCCAGACGCCCCTGGTTGGGGGTTGTCATTCAACAGATGACACCAGAGCTTGCCGAACAATTCAAACGAGAAGAGGGCGTCCTCATCGCTGAAGTCGCTTCCGAATCTCCGGCAAAAGAAGCGGGCCTTGAACACGGTGATTTAATTCTTGAATTAAATGGCGAACCCGTTGAAGCGCCGGACACTCTTCAGCGCAAAATCCTGGGAAGAGAAATTGGAGAGGAGATTACTCTGCTAATATACCGCGACGGCGAAGAACAGGAAATCAAGGTAACTCTGGGTGAGGTTCCAATCGACGAAGAGGTAGCTACTGTCGAGCCCGAAGAGCCACTGGAACCAGAGGCCGACGTCTTTGAGGACCTTGGCCTTCGCCTGCAAGAAATTCCTGCAGAAGAAGCTGCCGAACAACATAATATCAGCCCGGCACGGCCAGTTCTCAAGATTACAGAAATTGACCCCGCTTCAGCGGCTTACGAACGCGGTTTTCGGAAGGGCGATTTAATAGTCGAGGTCGATCGCAGAGCAGTTGAAAGCCTGGATGAATTTAAAGCTTTCCTGGAACGGCAGATTGAAGCAGGTGCAACTGACGTACTGCTTCTCGTCCAGCACCGGGGCAACTACTACTGGCGAGTCCTCCCCTTGCCCCGTTAATTAGAGCCTCTCCGAAAAGGGTTAAAAATCTCCTCCCCCTTGAGGGGGGAGGATTAAGGTGGGGGTGAAGAGGCCGCGTAGAGGCCGAACAACGGTTTTAACGTTTTATCCCCCTCACCTTAACCCTCTCCCTCCGAGGGAGAGGGTTAGGATTAGAGGGAAAGTTTTTTGAAGAAGGTTTGATTACCTACAGGAACTGACCATTAAGCAGCGCTTCTATTTCTTTTAACGAATCAACCTTTATTTCACCTATCAAATCGTCTGAACCGTGACCAAAACTACAGCCGATAAATCCTGTCCCGGCTTGCTCCGCTGCCTTTCGGTCGGAAAGCCGATCGCCAATCATTACCACTTCTTTCGCTTTTAGGCCAAGCCGATTCAGACTGATTTCAATCAGGTCGGCCTTGTCATTGGTCTCTATCTCACCAGCACAAATCATTGAAGAAAAATATTTTCCCAGCTCATACGTCTCCACAACGGCGTCCATGTAGGCCTTCTGAGCGTTAGTCACCAGGGCCAGGCTATATTTGCTGTTCAGTTGATCCAGCACTGCCGGGACACCTTCGATCAACCGGCCACCTCGCCTCTTAATTTTTTTAAGCAGCGTGCTAACTATCCGGCGCGTCATCTTATCTCGCTCCGCCGGGGCAAGATCTGGAAAGAGATTGGCATAAATCTTATCAACGGGATTACCTACCTGCTCCAGCACCTCCCGCTCGGTTGGAATCCTTACCTCGCGACCGCTGGCTTCGTTATAACTTTTTATTCCTTCGGCGTAGGCGGAATGTAGAATTGGGGTGGAAAGATACAGCGTACCGTCCAGATCAAAAAATATCCCTTTAATCATTGCTCTGACGTACCGCCTCTTTTAAATCTTTACCAGGCTTAAAAACCGGCGCCTGGCGGGGTGGAACTTCCATTTCTTCGCCCGTCAGCGGATTCTGACTGGTACGTCCCTTCCGTTGGCGCAGCTCAAAAACACCAAAACCGCGTAGTTCTAATCGTCCCTCTTCCTCCAGTATTTTACCGATTGATTTAAAAAAATGTTTGACAAGCTGGCGGGCTTCACGCTCGCTAACCTCAATCTCTTCTGCCAGTTCCCTGACCAGGTCAGATTTCAGCATTTTTCCACCGCCCGCACGGCCAGCTCGTCCGCACGCTCGTTAAGTTCTTCGCCGGCGTGGCCCTCCACCCACTCAATTTTCAAATCTTTAAAATCTTCCATTCGCCGGCTGATCTCCTTAATTAGTGACTGGTTTGAAACCGGCTGGCCACTGGAGTTCTGCCAGCCGTTACGTTTCCAGTTATGTATCCACTGGGTCAAAGATTTCTGAGCATACTGGCTGTCAGTTCGCAAAACAATTGATCGTTCGGGAGTCCGAATCTCTTCCAGCGCCTGGCGGATCGCCGCCAGTTCTGCGACCTGGTTGGTAGCACGTCCCAGCGGTTGGCTTAACTCTTTGTAGTTTTTACCGTCCCAGAACACCACCCCTATACCGGTTGGACCGCTACCCTGGTGAGTAGCGGATGAGGTGGCTCCGTCCGTATAGATGAGAATATCAACACCGTCAGGCATTGACGGTGGGTCGACTGAGGCCGGACAGCCGCGACGCACCTCTATCTCACCCGGTTTCAGCTCGGGCTCAGTGTTCTCGGGTTTGTCTGCTTTTGCAATTGGAGTTAGATTGGCTGGACTGGCGTTATAAACTTTTGCTTCCTCGGAGTTATCATATTTCATCCGGGCGAGTCCATCATCACGCTGTAGCTGGCCCTCGTCATCAACCTCTACCCAAACTTTCTTGGGCTGGTTGTCGTTCTTTCCTTTGAAAAAATACCGTTCCCAGCCTGACACTTTAGTCTCCACCTATCTCTATCTATTTATCAGTTTCACTTTTTTCTTGCCAGTAAATCATACGCGAACAGCTCTCACAATAGTAGATATCCTTCAACTGTCGGACCTCGTTTATCCGCTGGGCCGGGATGCGAGCGTGACAGCCGTCGCAGGTGTGATCAACTATGGCCGCCAAAACCGGCGTTTTTTTCTTCTTAATCCGATCGTAGCGTCGTAACAACCCGGAATCAAGACTTTCCAGTTTTTCTCGGTGTTTTTCTCGCTCCGAATAAAGCTTCTCCAGTTTCTCCTCATTTTTTGCCATCTGCTCTTCTCGTTCCTTCACAAACTTGTCAATCTCGCCCTGGGCTTCCTGCAGGCGAGCTTTCATCTCCGCAATTTCTCCCTCAACCTGCTCGATCTCCTCGTCTAAAACCAGATACTGTTCAGAAGCCTCTTCAACTTTTTTCTCCAGCCGTTCAATCTCTTCGTTTATCGCTTCGTATTGTTCTTGCTTGCTTACGTTGAAACGGTCGCTTTTTTTCTTTTCAATATCTTTTTCATACTGCTTAACGTCGACCTCTTTGCCGTCGCGTCTTTTTATCTGCTCCAGCCTCTGCTCTTCCAGCTCGTCCAGTTGGTCTTTCATAGCCTCAACGGACTGTTTTTCTTCCTCAATCTGCTGAGGAATTTTTTCGTTCAAACCTTCCAGCCGATCTATCTCCAGGTCTACTTCCTGTAACCTTTCTACTGCCTTTAATTTCCTTAATAAACTCACTATTTTTCCTCCCGGTTAATTAAAAATTTATGTTTGACGGTATGTCGGTAAGGATTTTTCCTTTCAAAGTAATGGATCGCTTCTGATACTTTCAACTTCTTTTCAAACAACTCACGGGCAAAATCCAGAAAAACCTGTTCCATTTCGTAATGATCAAGAATTATCAGATTTAAACCACGTGCTCGGGCCGCTTCGACGTCATGGTGCTTGAGATCAGCGGTAATAAAGAGATCGGATTCAACGACCGGAGGACGTTCAATTAGATCGCCGCCACTGCCGGTGCAGAGCGCCAGACGGGTAACTTTAGCTTCCGGGTCACCGACGCGGCGAAAGTAGCTAATCTCAGGCCGACGGTTCAATTTATTCTCCAACAGCCTGACGGTGACTGTCCCCTCTAAATTTCCCACCCGGCCAAGTCCTGCCCCCGGATACTCCTCAGCCACCTGCTGAATCGGTTGACGCTCCCGCAGACCCAGGTAATCGGCGTAAATATCGTTTAATCCACCCGGACAGGCGTCGGCGTTGGTGTGCAGCGCAAAAATACCCAGTGACTCGCGAACAGCCTTCAACACCAGGTTCTGCAGAGGATTCGACTCTACAAGCTGATTGACTGGCTCAAAAAGAAGTGGATGATGACAAAAAAGCAGATTGCAGTTCTTGTCCAGAGCGGCCTGCACTGCTTCCGACGAGGGATCAACGCTTACCATAATACCGGTCAGTTGCTGCGAAAGCGGGCCTACCGACCAACCGACATTATCCCACTCACAGGCAAAGTCAGTGGGCACTTCCTCAAGTAGTCTCGCTCCAAAATCACCCAAATTCACTATAACAGCTCCTCGTCTGTTGGATTTTCAATAATTTTATCACATCTAAAATATACGCGGAACCTTCTTTACCCCCTCCCCCAAAAACAATTGCGCATTTTCGAAAATGATGAAATGATCAAATGATCAATTGCGAAAATTCGCATGTTTTTTGGGGCGGCTTCTTGATTTTGATGGAATTTGATTTACACTTCACTCGTGAAATCTATAGTTTACATGGTTTTGAATTTAACCTGCGATCATCTGCGCTAATCTGCGAACTACTCTTGATTATCCGGTGGTAACAATGAGCGAAAATGAACTGGTAATAACCGAAATACAGCCGGCTGATACGTCGACGGAGCTGAAGCTGCCCATGGCCGAAGCCGCATGTCCTGCCGGGTTTCCATCTCCTGCCGAAGATTACATGGAAGAGCGGCTCGACCTCAACGAACACCTGATTGACAATCCCGCCGCGACCTTCTTCGTCCGCGTATCCGGCGCTTCCATGGTCGATGCCGGTATTCACAACGGTGATATTCTGATTGTTGACCGTTCCCTTGAGCCTTCTGAAGGTGAGATAGTAATAGCAGTTCTTGACGGCCAGTTAGCGGTTAAACGGCTTGTCAAAGAAAAAGGGGAATTCTATCTATTTTCCGAAAACGACGATTACGAGAACCTGAAAATAAATCCGGAAAGTGACTTCAGAATCTGGGGCGTGGCTACTAATGTCATCCACCGGCTCTGACGATAGCTATTTCCTGCTGGTTGACTGCAACAGTTTCTACGCCTCCTGCGAGCGCGTCTTCCAGCCGGCTCTACGAAAACGACCTCTCGTTGTTCTATCCAACAACGACGGCTGTCTGATTGCTCTTACTCCCGAAGCTCGGCGGCTGGGGCTTGAACTCGGCGATCCCTACTTCAAAAAACAGGACGTGATTGAAAAAAACAACGTCGCTGTTCGCTCCAGTAACTACACCCTCTATGGCGATATGTCACGCCGAGTCCGCAGCACTTTAAAACAGTTTTCACCCCACCTGGAAACTTACTCAATCGACGAGATGTTCCTCCGCCTCACCGGCTCTCCTCACCGGGATCTCACTCAATACGGCCACCACATAGTTCAAACAGTAAAAAAATGTACAGGAATTCCCGTCTCCGTAGCTATTGCTCCCACAAAGACTCTCTGCAAAGTAGCAATGGAGCGGGCTAAAATAGAAGGACAAGAGGACGTGCAAAATACCGCCAACTGGAAGGACCCAGAAGCAGTCCTCGCTACTCTCCCCGTCGAGGACGTCTGGGGAATCGGCTCAGCCTACGCCCGCACCTGCCGCCAGGCGGGAATTAAGACCGCCCTCGACCTGCGTAACTGCAGTTCCCGCTGGGCGCGGAATAATCTTACCGTCACCGGCCTGCGCCGCAAAAGGGAACTTCAGGGTATTAGTTGTATACCGTTAGAACCCGGCAGCGCCCCTAAGAAGCGTATCACCTGCTCCCGTATGTTTGGCGAGAAAATAACTGAGTTCCAGGATCTCCGCGAAGCCGTGTTAACTTACACACGCCACGCCTGTAAGCGGTTACGCGACGACGAACAGTGTGCTGCAACGGTACAGGTTTTTATTCGAACCGACCGCTTTGTGGAGGAAAAAAAATACAGTAGTATAACTTTACAAGGACTATCTCAACCGACCGATTCTACGCACGTAATCGCCCGAAAGGCTTGCCGCTGCCTGGAAGAAATTTATCGCCCCCACTATCGCTACCATAAGGCTGGAGTTATACTCAGCGAACTTGTGCCCCGGGATAAGATACAGAGAAGTCTAACAAAAGCTGAAACCTCTCCCCCCGACGAAAAAATGATGCATGTTTTTGACGAAATTAATAAAAAGTTTGGGAAGAATTCACTTCAGTTACTGGGTGAAGGTCTGGAAAAAAACTGGCATATGAGGAGAAATCATCTTTCCCCCGCTTTTACCACTCGCTGGCAACAACTACCCATCGCCCACACCGTTTAACACAAAAAACATCAAGTCAATCTTTGAGCAGCCGAAACTTATCGGGGACCGGATTGGTTCCCTCCCAGACAACCCGACGGAAATAAATTGGGTCGGTGTTGCCCTCGGTATTGAGCAGGAGCACCTGCGAATCAGGACCAAGCCCGAGTCCCTCACGCAGAGGTTTGAGCTCTGGATGTTCCATTATGAAAGTTAACAGACCCAGGGTTACTGCGCCCGATTCACCGGAGACCACAAACGGGTCCCCCTCGACAGGAACAGCATAAACTCGCATTCCTTTGGCGGCTACAAAATCAGGACAGGAAACAAAATAATCGCCACAATGTTTTAGTATTTCCCAGGCCATAGGATTGGTTTCTCCACAAGCCAGACCGGCCATTATAGTGTCCAGATCTCCGCCAAACTTAGTTAGCTCGCCCTCGCGGATGGACTCGTAAATACAGGCTGCACGCGACGGTTCCACCACAATAGTTTTGGGTCTATCTTCACCGAGCAAACCCTCGTAATAGGCAAGTACAGAAGCTGCCAGCGAGCCGACTCCAGCCTGCACAAAAACGTGAGTGGGCCGGTCAAAGCCAAGCCCGGCAAGCTGCTCCTGGGCTTCGACGTACATGGTGGTATAACCCTGCATTATCCAGGCCGGTATGACTTCGTAACCGGGCCAGGAAGTATCGGATATTATTTGCCAACCCTGCTCGGCGGCATCCTGACTGAGCTGCTCAACCGCATCGTCGTATGTCCCACCAATTATCTCCACTTCGGCGCCGTAACTTTCTATTGCTTCTATTCGAGCACGACTCGTGTTCTCATGCACATATATTACAGACCGATAACCCAGCTTGTTCGCCGCCCAGGCAACACCACGACCATGGTTACCGTCCGTCGCCGTCGCAAATACAGTCTCACTTAAATCTCCCGGTACCGCATCCGCTTTTAACTCTTCAAACGGTATCTCTTCATCCTCACGGTCAAGTTCTTGTTTTAGAAACCGGTAAATAGCAAAAGCTCCCCCCAGGGCCTTAAACGAGTTAAGATTCAACCGCTGCGACTCGTCCTTAACCCAGATTCCTCCCAGACCGAGCATCTCTGATAAATTGTTCAGCCCTTTTAACGGCGTCTGCCGGTAACCAGGAATTTGCCGGTGAAAATTGCGTGCTTCCCGACCCACCCCCCGCGGCACGATATCAAGAATCTCCGTTGAATCCGCACTCCCCGGTTGAGTCGCGTTCTCATACCAGTCTATTTCTGTCTCCTCGCTCATTGAAAATGCCCCCTTTAACTTTAGTGATTATGTAAATTTTCAAAAGTATAACAGAAAAACAGTAAGTTTGTAGTTCAATCTTCACCCCCAGCAATTTTACACGATTAGGTCAATATTGACACCAAACCGCAATTTATTGTCTTCCTTTTTTCTTCACTTCACGAGAAGCACGAAAAAATGGGAGCATAGGCTGTATTTGCCCGGACTGATATGGAAGGTTTTGATATAGAAAAATTCCTCCTTACAATTTTCTAAAATTGATGTATCATCATTTTAGTAGGTAATTGCTCGCAGGTAGCTCAAATTCGTTGAACAGTTTTATCGAAGCAGATTACTGATCATATTAAATAGGAAACGAAATCAAATATGTATAGAAAATTTTTCCTCTTCCTTGTCCTTTTATCCGCAGGCCTCTACCTGGGTTATCTCTTTGTCGCCCCCGGCTGGGAAGAAGCCTATCCTCCCGAGGTTGAGGAAGCTCAAACTAAACCAGTAACCCTTTACTTCATGTCGGTTGAAGACAGCCAGGAAAAACTTACACCGATAGAAAGAAAAATTACGGTGGACAACGGCAAGGAAGAAACAGCCCTTCAATCCCTGCTTACAGGGCCAACACCGGAGGAAAAAGAAGCGGGAATAACCACATCAATTCCGGACGAAACAGAATTACTATCCTTTGAACTTGTGGAAGGAACGGCCACCGCAGACTTCACCGAAAAACTCGAGCCGGGAGGCGGATCCGCCTGGGTTACCGCTATCCGTGACCAGATCACCCACACCCTTGAACAGTTTGAAACGGTCGAAAGAACAGTAATAAAAATAGAAAGTAATACTGAAGATATCCTGCAACCATAGCCCCCCGTTTGTTCCTCTCACTCAGAAGCTTAGCCATTGATTTTCGAAATATAATTGCATAAACAACCCAGCTCATAAAACTTATTGCTTTTTTACGAAAAGTAATTATGCTTGATGGTAGTCGAAAACTTTTATTTAATTAATATAGGGATAGACACTACAGGTTCAAATTACTTTAATTTTTAATGGAGGTGGGTAGTATGCGTTATTTTTGTAAAATAGTTCTGTGTCTTTTGGTGGTTACTTTGTTGACCGGTGCACTGCACCAGCCGAACGTAGCTGAAGCAGGCGAGTCGGCAATTGGACTGGCGGTTTTTAACCCAGTTCAGTACCCTGACGAATCCTTTTCGATACGGGGGCTGCGAGCCAACGCGGTTTATGCCGTCAACGAGGATCTGACTGGAGTTGACCTTGGACTGATCCTCCCCTTTAACTTCCTTCGCGGCGACATGACGGGGGTACAACTTGGCCTTTACAACGAAGTTGGAAACAAAACCACCGGACTCCAGTGGGGAATGGTCAACAACACCAAAGGAGATGTTTCAGGCATACAGTTAGGATTGGTGAATATCTCGGACGGTTATCAAAAAGGGCTGCAGTATGGCTTCTACAATCAGGCCGACCACATCTCAGGTTTGCAGCTTGGTTTTATAAACCGGACTAGGTCACTGCATGGTTTACAGATCGGCCTGATCAACATGAAGGAAGAAGTTGGCCCGGGCATGCCTGATTCCATTCCGATGAAAGTATTTCCAGTGGTTAACTGGACCTTCTAACGGACAAATTTCAACCGTTAACTCCCGTCCCCGGTGCCGGGGACGGGATTTTTTTTACCTTACTCTGATCAGAACCATGGTCACTTCTTGGCCATAAAAATCAGTTCCTTTATACCCCTCACAAAATCTGGTCGTTAACAAATATAGATTTGCGCATATTTGTTGGCTACAGCCATTTATTTAATATAAGGCTAATTTAGAGGAATATAACGTCTACAGGAGAGAATTTGCAGATTTTTTGTGGTTTTGGGGTTTGACTTTTAGCTGAATTTGATCCCGGTTTCAATGCTATCGCCTTTGCTTTCTGCTTTTAGCTTTCAACTTTCAGCTGAATTAATGGGCCCGGCAGGATTCGAACCTGCGGCCAATCGATTATGAGTCGACTGCTCTAACCAGGCTGAGCTACGGGCCCTTTTTTACTTTTACATACCGGCTATATTTTACCTATTTCCCGTTAACTAATCAATGCTTCATTTTTGTAAACAATTCCCTACCATTTTTTCTAAATTTAGCTAATCTATAGTTAACGTCAGGAACCACCCACCTCAGGGAGGCGAGCATGGACAAGCAGCGGCTGCGGGAAGATATACTAAAGTTGGAAAATTTATATATTGAATGTGCGTCTCGCGGACGGGACGATCCGGATTTTGAGAAGCACTATCAGGAACTGCTGGATTTCATCAACGGATTCGTCTACCGGATGTCTCACGATAAAAATCTTGAGTGGACCGCCCACCAGAAAGATATACACTTTACACTTATAGAAAAAATTCAACAAAAAATACCTTTTCTCGACCGTGGATTAAAAAAGCAGCGTTCCCTATTTAACGAAAAAGACTGAAGATTTTTTTAACGAACTTAATTCAGTAAGCTGCAGATTGACCTCAAAAGCAAGTAGAGCAGTAACAGAGCTTTACCGCGGGAGGTATTTTTTTGAATAAGGAAGCCAGAGAAAATTTGATCATGCTCCTACAGCTACTGTGCGTGGCCTCTGCAGTAGCTCTATTTTCTTACCTGACTCTCGAATACGAGCTGAGCCGGGGAGAAGAACTTGGATTTCTGGCATTTTTTCTCTTTACGGCGGGTGTGATGGGAAGATTTATTAGAAAACTTATGGAAGACTAACTACTCGTCCTGCAGCTCTTCCAGCCACTGCTCAGCCTGCTCGTTGCCGGGGGCACGCTCAAGCACTTCCTCAACGAGTTCCAGCGCCGCTTCCTGATCTCCAAGCATATATTTAGAAGCGGCCAGACCAATCATCGCTGTTATTTCTTCCGGCTCTATGTCTACAGCTCTTTGATAATTTTCCGCCGCCCGCTCGTAATCTTCCAAAAAATAATAGACCGTAGCAAGATTAATCAACACATCTGGATTGTCCGGATCCTTTTCTCGGGCTTCCTCAAAATGCTCAGCCGCCGTCTGAAAGTCTTCCTCCTCAAAAGCCCTTAGTCCTTCATCGACAATAGCAAAGACTTCACGGACAGCCGCTTCATCCAGGGGGCCGGGCGGCACAACCCCCGGTTCATCTCCTGCCGGCGGCACCACCAGGTGCTCCTCCGGCTCCGGCGCGGCGCGGCCAAATATTGGTGTCTGACGGAAGGCGTCGCGGATCGGTTCCGGCTCCGGTCCCTGGTCACCAAAGTCATAGGAAAATTTGATGCCAACGCCGTAGTCGGGACTACCGTCGTCGACCCCAAACTGAAGCTGCGTCCTGTAGGTGCTGTAGCGGGTGGGACGCCAGTCAAAACCTACCACCACGTCCCGATGATTAGATCCTCCTTTTAATAATCGCTCCCGGGCCACTATTTCTGAACGCAGCGCCAGTTGAGGGGAGACTACAAAATAATAGCCAATCCCCCAGTTCCAGTGGTCTCGCAGTCGTTCGTCGTCTCCAGTTCGTCCGTCGGCGAAGGTATACCCGACTTCATAATGTATCGCTCCCGGACCGGCCGGTGTCTTAAAGGGAGCATTCATCCAGACCATACGGTTGTCATTCCCATGCGGGTAAACGTCATTACTCCCCCCATGCCGGTAACCTCCTGAAATGGAAAAATTTGGTCCCCAGCGATATTTTCCGGATATTTCTACCGCCTCAAATCCTTCCTCGGCCAGACCACTTTCTTCCACTTCACGATTTAGCGAATAACCGCTCCCTAGGGCAATTTCAAAATCATCTCGCAGTCCATAACGCAAACGTAAGGGGGCAAACCTAACGTTGTTGTATTCCCTGTCGTCAATTAGCTCACGCTCTTCCTCATACGTCGCTCCCAGCTCAAGGCGAAAACCTCCCCGGGGTTGAATTCGAACGTCCTCAACTTCTGTCAAATTCGACAGAGCATACCCCGGAGAAAGTCCTGGGATTGTCAAAATCAAACTAAGCAATGCGAAAAAGGTAAGAAATTTATAATTCATAAGGACGGCTCCAGAGAAAAGAAAATAGTGGAGCTGACGGGACTCGAACCCGTGACCTCATCACTGCCAGTGATGCGCTCTCCCAACTGAGCTACAGCCCCATTAAGTTGTCTGTTTATTATATTTTCTTTCGCTACTAAAGTCAAGTAGCGCTGAACTTATTTCCCGAACCTTCCAAAGCATCCAAAGCATCTTTTCCCCCTGCAGGGGGAAAAGGAAAGGGTGGATGATTTTCATATCCTCCAGAACACTCAATCAAACCTGTGAGGCTATGTTTTTAGGTTCTTGTTCCCTGACCTCTCGATTAATTGCTCGGCCAGGCCGGAACGACAACCTAAGTGGCATTTATAAGTCTGCGCTAAACATGTCCAAGAAAAATACCTTGACATCACCGAAAAATTAAATTAACCTTATAAAGAACTTTTTATATAAAGAAAGATTTATGAGCTAAATTTGCCCTCGGGAGGGATTTCTTATGAGCAGTGAAGTTAGCGAAAAAGCAGAAGAAAAAGGACGTGGTTTAACTTTCTTCGAACGTTACCTGACCGTCTGGGTGATTCTCTGTATCGCCGCGGGAACCCTGATCGGCTGGGGCCTGCCGGGCTTTGCCGAAGCGATAGACTACGAAATTCGTGACGTTAACGTGCCTATCGCCGTTCTATTGTTCCTGATGATCTACCCGATAATGGTTCAAATTGAATTCAGCGAAATAGTTAACGCCACCAAGCGGCCGAAACCGGTCCTGCTGACGCTGATTGTCAACTGGGCGATCAAACCATTCACTATGGCCTTCTGGGGCTGGCTGTTCATGGTCCACATCTGGTCCCCCTGGCTGGAAATGGAGGTCGCCTACGGCTACATGGCCGGAATGATACTGTTGGGCATAGCTCCCTGTACGGCGATGGTCCTTGTCTGGAGCTATCTCGCCGAAGGCAACATGGGGTACACTCTTATTATGGTCGCTATCAACTCTCTCAGTATGCTCTTCCTCTACGCACCGCTTGGCGTACTGCTGCTCGGGCTTGTCGGCGTGCCGGGCGTGGTTGAAATGACGGCCGGAGTCGGCGAAGCGATACCGTTGGGCTACCTGGCGTTCTCGGTCGGGGTTTACATCGGCCTGCCGCTGGTTGCCGGTTACATCACCCGCCACTCTCTGATCACTTTAAAGAGCCGGCAGTGGTTCGAAGAAACGTTCCTACCTAAACTTGATAACGTAGCTACGGTCGCCCTGCTGCTTACGTTAACCTTCATTTTTACTATGGAAGCCGAAGAAATCGTTCGTCTACCGTTAAATATAGTGATGATTGCCATACCTCTGTTGCTGCAGACATTTTCAATTTTTATCATCGCTTATCTGGCCGCCAAACTGCTGGGGGTTGTCTACGAGGACGCCGCTCCGGCCTCAATGATCGGCGCCTCCAACCACTTTGAGGTCGCCCTCGCCGTGGCGATTATGCTTTTCGGTGCCGGATCGCCAGCGGCGTTGGCTGCCGTCGTCGGCGTGCTCATTGAGGTGCCCGCGATGCTCTTCCTGGTGCGAATATGCCTCTCTACAAGAGGTTATTTTGAGTCTAACCCCGAACTTGCCGCCTCTTCTGCGGCCGGCTAAGTTTGACCGTGCTTGGTTAGCGTCTCCGCTGTCATTGCGGGCCACGACCCGCAATCCATTTTAAGTTCTCAGTTTTCAGTTTAAAGTTTTTAGTTAAAGGTTTTAACCCGTAACTCGTGACTCGCCCCGCGCCTCAAGTTTTTAAGTCTTGAACGATAACCCATGAAATTCAAGTTGGATTCCGGGTCGCGCTCCCTGCGGTCGCTTGCCCGGAATGACTTTACGTTTGGGGGGACTATGCTGGAAAAATACGTTTGACCGGGTGATCTGAAGTGAAGTTAAAAAATGAGGGTAAAACCATTGCGCTGTTTGTCCTGGTGTTCTTCGGCCTCTACTACCTGCCGGTTCATTTTGAGGCTTTTCAAGCGGCCGTCCTTTCGGCCCTGGAGCTGGCCCGCTGGTATGCCCGCGAACACGTGGTCTTATGCCTGCTCCCCACTTTCTTCATTGCCGGCGCCATGGCCGTCTTTCTCAGCCAGGACGCGATTATAAAATACCTCGGCGCCGAGGCTAAAAAAGTTGTTTCCTACGGCGTCGCCTCAGTCTCGGGGAGCGTGCTCGCCGTCTGTTCCTGCACCATCCTGCCCCTGTTCGCCGGCATCTACAAGATGGGCGCCGGGCTCGGCCCGGCAACCGCTTTCCTCTACTCGGGACCGGCAATTAACGTGCTAGCGATTGTTCTTACCGCCCGCGTGCTTGGCTTACAGCTTGGACTGGCCCGCGCCATTGGCGCTGTTCTTCTGGGCATAGTCGTGGGCCTGTCAATGCACTTCATCTTTCGCGGCGAGGAAAACGAAACCACCGACACTCCGGCGATGGACTCGGACGAACTTGAGCGCTCCCTGCCAGAAACAGTAATATATTTTGCTCTAATGGTTGGAATTCTTGTCCTCGCAACGCTGGCCGAACCGGCTCAGCCCGGTTTCTGGGCGGCGGTTCACGCCTACCGCTGGCCGCTGGCTGCCGGTCTTGGGCTCGGCCTGGCCGGCCTGCTGGTCAAACTTTTCAATTTTTCGGGCTGGAAACTATTTTTGCTCGCCGCCGGCATCGGCCTGCTCTCCTACTTTTTCCCCGACGTTCCGGAGGTTCCCTTCGGCCTCGGTCTGGTCGGCTTTTCCCTCGTCTGTATCAGCGAAGGCGGCGAGGCCGAGCAGTGGTTTGAGGAGAGCTGGAGCTTTGCCCGTCAGATTCTACCTCTACTGCTGGCCGGTGTCCTGGTTGCCGGTTTTTTCTTCGGCCTGCCCGGCCGTGAGGATGGAATTGTGCCGGCGACCTGGGTGCAGACCCTGGTCGGCGGCAACAGCTGGCCGGCCAACGTCTTCTCAGCCCTGGCCGGTGCCTTCATGTACTTCGCCACCCTGACCGAGGTGCCCATCCTGGAGGGCCTGCTTGACGCCGGCATGGGCGAGGGCCCGGCGCTCAGTCTGCTACTCGCCGGCCCGGCCGTCTCGCTACCCAACCTGCTGGTAATTCATTCGGTCATCGGCACCCGTAAAACTGTTGCTTATTTTTGCCTGGTCGTGATAATTTCAAGCTTCGCCGGCTATTTTTATGGCCTGATTATTTAGATGAGTTTTATCCTGTCCATTACTCCAGGAGGTGGTTACAATGGTCAAACTGGAAGTTTTAGGCCCCGGCTGCAAGAACTGCGAACGCCTGGCGGACAATGTTCGTGAGGCGGCTGCGGACCTGGACCTCGACTACGAACTGGTTAAGATCGAGGACCTGAACGAGATAACGTCCTACGGCGTCATGAACACGCCGGGACTGGCCGTCAACGGTGACGTAAAGATCCAGGGCGAGGTAGCTTCTGTCGCTGACATCCAGGCTATATTGGAAGACTACAACTAATCCGTAATTTTCTTCGGTCCGCTCCCCCATCGCCCACTCGCCTCCTTGACTCCCCCGGCCCCCGCTCCGCAATCCACCCCCCCTTTTTTGTCTTCCCTCTTCAAGAGTATGCGGCTCCAAAATTTTATACTTGCGTCTTATATGTTTTTGACATATAATTAGAACTAACATATTTAGCGTAACTAAAAGGATTCTTGTCTTCTTCCATTTCGATTACAGATGAAGGAGGCGCTTATTATCGGATTTTTAAATCTCACTATAAACAGGATGTTTTTGCTTTGTGCGATTTAAACCTCGGAGCGGCCTGGATGGCCGCGAGAATAAGATAATAAGATACCTCCTTTATCATTGAGCATACCTGCAACCAGAGCATTGCCTTGGAGAATACACTTAATGAATAGCGAACAAGCGATTGAGGTTACTGATTTAAAAAAATATTACGACGATTTCCCGGCCGTTAACGGGATAAGCTTCAGCGTCGAACGCGGCGATTTTTTCGGTTTTCTGGGTCCCAACGGCGCCGGTAAAACCACGACCGTCCGGGTGCTGACGGGAATTCTACCGCCGACGGCAGGAGAGGCGCGGGTGATGGGCTACGACATAGAAAAATCTGCCCCGGCGGCCAAGGAACAACTCGGCGTCGTACCCGAGACGGTAAACACTTACCCCGACCTGACGCCGCGGGAGAACCTCTGGTTCTCCGGTCGAATGTACGGAATGGATTCGGCAAAGATAGAACAACGCAGCTCCGACCTGCTGCAGGAATTTGGGCTTGGCGACGTCGAAGACGTAAAAACAAAAGAGTTCTCCAAGGGAATGCGTCAGCGAGTCGCGCTCTGTGGTGCGCTTTTGCACGAACCACAACTGCTTTTTCTCGACGAGCCGACCAGCGGCCTGGACGTCCAGAGCGCCCGCCTAATTCGGACGATAATCTCCGAGCTTAACGAAACCGGCGTCACCATCTATCTGATGACCCACAACATTGAGGAAGCCAACCGGTTGTGTGACCGGGTGGCGGTAATTAACAACGGCCGGATCGCGGCAATTGACAGCCCGGAAAATCTGCGGGCTGACATCCAGTCCACCCGCTCCGTGGAAGTCGTGTTTGCGGAAGCTGAAGATTCACCAGTTCCCGTTGATGATTTGAAAGGACTGCCGGAAGTTGAAAAAGTAGAAGGTACCGGTAAGAAATTCCGTATTTTCTCCGGCTCTCTTGATCCACTAATTAAAGCGCTCAGCGATTATGCAGCCAAACACGAGCGAGAAATTGTTTCCCTGAACACTCTCGACCCAAGCCTTGAGGACGCGTTTGTAAGACTAACCGGGGACAGCACTGCTGTTAGGAAGGGTACGGATGAATAAATTACTTCTGCGCTCGCGGCAACTGGCGGCCGTCACCTGGAAGAACGTTCGGGTTTACTACACCGAACCGCCGGTACTCATCTTTGGTCTCTTTTTTCCCTTCTTTCTTTTCCTGGCCTTTGCCTTTGGCCGCGGTAGCGGTCCGGCCGAGCTCATGCCCGCTTTCCTGGGCATAACTCTGTTCTTCACCGGCTCCTCGGTCGGTCCTTTCATAACTCCCTGGGAGACACGAACCCGAACTCTTGAACGGCTGCTTACCAGCCCGGCTCCCTTTTCCCTGCTAATTCTTGGCGACGTGCTCGCCGGTTTTATTTTCGGCCTGGCGCTCAGTCTCCTCATCGTCACCGGCGGGTTTTTCTTTCTCGGCGTCCAGCCCGGATCAATTTTGACACTATTACTGGCTCTTTTGCCGGGGAGCTTCTGTTTCGCCGCCCTGGGCAGCTTGTTTTCCGCCCTGCCCACCGACAAACCGGCCAACGTGATGATGCTTTCCAACATCGTCCGGTTGCCACTGATCTTTTTAAGCGGAGTATTTATGCCGCTGGCTGATCTGCCCGGAGGATTGCGCTTCCTGGCCCTATTTTCGCCCCTGACCTACACGGTCGATCTGCTTGATTTGACTTACAGCAACACGAGTTACCTCAACCCTTCCATGGCTTTGTTGATGAGCTGTCTTTTTACTCTGACTATTCTCGCCGGCGCCCTCACCTGGCATAAGCGCAGTCTCCTGACTCGACTTTAAAATCACTTGAAAAATCCCCTACCGGAGATAATAATTCAGTCTGCTCTTTTGTCAAAATTTCTTTATTCATTGGAGGCTTGTCTCTTAATGTATAAGTCAAAGTAGTGCTTGATTGTTGTAATTCCGTTTCGTTCATAGGTGGGTTTCCTTAATTTTAGTTTCTCCTTGGAACCGGATTATATTGTCTCGCAAGGTGGCTTCAAGTTCAAGTTCTTATGAGACCAGAACAAAGCCTCCACTTACATCAAGGCCCAATGTAAATAATCGCTTAAACCATCCCCGCAAAAACTATCCTTGAAAAATTCTACCACGTCGAATTAAAAAATAAATGACCTGTCCTGTATGCTATATTCAGTTCGTTGAAATAATATCAAAATAAACTTAAATTCCAGTACAATTAATTTTCGTAACTACTCACCTTATCTTTCCCCCTTTGAAGGGGGAAAGATAAAGGGGGGTGACCGGAGCAGTCAATCGGGCCTGTAAAGGGAAAATCAATGATTAATTCAGGCCTTGCGTTCCCGATTGACTGCTCGGGAGAGGGGATAGATGAGTAGTTATTAATTTTCTTTAAATCGCAGCGCCACAAAATAAAGCAGGGCCATGGCGCCGCCGGCGGACATGAACATTATCCGTAGAGAAAAATACTCGGCTATTGCGCCGAGTATGGGAGCGACCACGACGACGGTGAGGGCGCGAAGCTGATTCTCGATGGAGAGCATCGTAGCTCGCTGTTTCTCATCAATCTGCTTGTCCAGGTGGGCCAGCAACAGCGGCCGGCGAGAATACATGGCCGCTTTGAGCAGCAGGAAGAGAAGGAAGACGGCGATCAGGCTGATTTCACTGAACAGACCAACCAAGAATAACACCAGGGCCTGCCCGATAAAAATCGCGTTCAACGGTCCAAGAGGTGATGAAAAATAATCGTTTATCCGGTAAGCGTATCGAGAAGCAACCGCGCCGACGAGATGAAGCAGAAGATAAAGCAAACTGACCGTAACCGTCTCCTGGGTAAAATCATCACCAAGAACAGCTAAGACGGGAGCGGCAACCAGAAAGTCACGAACGAGCGGCTGGACATAATCACGACTGGCCATGAAGGTGCCGTCAAAGGTCGAAGAATTCATAAGCACGTGGTGCAGAGAACCGATATTAGTAAGCACGCCGAGACTCTCCTTCGCATGTTCCCACATCAACCGGCCCAGCGACTGACCCTCCTCGTAATTTCGTTTCTCGGGCGGATAGGTCAATATAAGCATGAAAGCAGCCGCATAAGGAATTATGGAGAAGAGGAAAATCAGGTGGTAATCACGGCGCCAGAGCAGCAACGCGGCGGCCAGTATAGCCGACAGGGCCGAACCCACCTGGGCGACTGCACTGGTGAACCCATAGACCTCCGACTTGCGATCCGGTATGCCGCGATAATCAAGATAGTCAAAAATTATCGCCTTGTGGGTACCCTGGCGGAAGGCCTCACCAAGACCGAAAAAGACGCTGGCCAGGGCAATAATCCAGAAGGTCTCCGCCGTCCAGTAAACGGCAAAGGAAATCGAGTAGAAAGTAAAACAGAGCAACATTGAACGTTTCTTACCCCAGGTGTCGGCGATCACTCCGGTCGGAATCTCAAAGACGTAAGTGCTGATCTCCCGGATGGAAAGGATAATCCCGATCTGGAAGTAGTTCAGTCCAACGGCAAGAAAGTAAAGATAGATAAAAGGCTCAAAAAACTGCAGGTTCTTCAAAAAACCATAAAAACCAAACTTGACTATGTTTTTGTCAATTAGATTTTCGGACATAAAGGATTTCCTTTCTGATACAACAAAATTACTTGTTTGACGACTACAGCCCCAATGCGAGGACGAATTATATCCTGAGCCTTGGCCCCGACGTTTATCATCGCAGGCTCCGACCCCAGCACTGGGAAGCGAGGAGGCGATGAGGCGAGTAGCGAAAAAACGATGGGATTAACGGACGAAAAAGAGGTAGCCCGTATTTAGCAACAGTAATCGGTGAGCGGTTTTGAACTTACCGACTACTGAACACCGATAACCGAATACCGAACTTAACGCTCAGCGCCAGCCAATAATCCCGGCCTCCAGGTGATAAATTTTTCCCTCAACGGCTTCCGTAAGTTCGCTCAGCACCAAACTACTTCGTCGTCCCCTGAGGCAGTAAATTAAAATTGCCTCGGTTTCAGTAAGCTGTTCCACTCGCTGCGTAAAACGGGGATGATTGTGAGGGACGTTTACCGCCCCCTGGATCCGCTCGTTACTGAACTCCTGGTCGCTGCGAACGTCTAATATGGTGATCTCCTCGTATTCTTCCAGCACCGTTCGCGCTTCCTCCGCGTTAAGATGCACAACTTCTTCCACCGGTTCACCGCTGCAACCTCCACCGTTCAATAACACAAAAGCCACCAGCAAAAATAACAGATTTTTAGGCTGAATAATCAATTTAAACCACTACCCGGGTATATTTCAAGCAAGAACATGCTGATTTTTAGAGTTCAAAATTATACCCGAGATAAATCCGAAAATTAAGTATTTTTTCTTCCTACCAAAGAACTCTATTCGATTATTCTCGCCTCATTGACCTTTCACATTTATTCTTATATTCTTACGATCGTAAGAATGTGGGAATATTTTTTGGGAGGTGTTTTTTGAAATGGATGAAATTCTTCACCGGCTTAGCGAGATGTTCCAGGCGTTAGGTAATGGAGTTCGGCTACAAATTTTGCTGCGACTCCAGGAAGGTAAGGCAAACGTGACTCTCCTGGCAAATTACGTAAATCGCTCCGTAAAAACGGTTTCACACCACATGAGAGTTTTACGGGACAACGATCTGGTGGAATCACACACCAAAGGACGAAAACGATTTTACTGGCTGAAACGACCGAAATTAGTAAGAGCAGTTTTTGCACTCAAAGAATTTTTAGAGAGATTCGAGGATTAAATTCATTCTGATATTCTTACGATCGTAAGAATATCGGAATGAATCGCTTATTGATTTGTTAGGGCTGGGAAATTTTTTTGAAAAGAGCCGGTGGAAGATTCTGACAAATTAACTACGAGCTGAATCAGAACGCAGGTCCTCGAAGATGGCGTAGACCATGGGGACGATAACCAGGGTGAGGAAGGTGCCGGTTATCAGACCGGCGCCGGCGACGATCCCCAGCGGACTCATCCGTTCGAGCCCAACCGCCCACTCGAAGATCAGCGGCGAGAAGCCGACCACGGTGGAGACGGTAGTCATCAGTATTGGTCGCATGCGCAGGCGCACGCCCTGCTCGACAGCTGTCGTAGTTGAGCTGCCGCTTTTGCGTTCCTCAAGGATAAAGGTGAGCATAAGGATGGCGTCGTTAACCACGGTGCCGTTCATCAGCACAAAACCCATCATTGCCGGCATGGACATCGGCTTGTTGAAAAGCAGCAGAGCGGGGAAAGCACCCAGCAGAGAGAGCGGGATCACGGCCATCAGGGTCAGCGGGTGAAGCCAGTCCTTGAAGACGGCGCTGAGAAACAGGTAGAGCAGGGCCAGACCGACCAGCAGGGCCGGCCCGAGACGGCTCATCGTCTCGTTCATGTCGGCGATGGTGCCGGCCACTTCCAGCTCAACTCCGGGCGGGGTCTCGTAGTCGACCTCGTCCAGGCGGGCAGTTACAGCATCGGTAGTCTGGGAGACGGGCAGCCGGTGGTTTACGCCGAGGACGGAGACGGTGCGCTGGAGGTCGCGGCGGGTTTCAACTGTCTTCTCGCGCCGCTGCTCGAGGTCGACCAGAGAACGCAGGGGCAGCGGCCGGCCGTCGACGGGCAGGGTGAGGTCAAGCAGTTGCTTCGGCCGACTAAGGTAACGATCCGTGGCGTATTCGACCTGCAGTGGAATATCGTCGAAATCCTGCAGGTCCAAATCACCGGCGCGGCGGCCGCGGACGACGGCGTTGATGAAATTAGCCACATCACCCGGGGTTAGTCCGTGGCGGGCCGTCTTCCACTCGCGCGGTTGAAGGTTGTGCTTGATTTGCGCCCGATACCAGTCCCGCCTCAGGTCGGTAACTTCGTCAACTTCGCGCAGCTCGGCCAAAATATCTTCAGCCGCCCGGTCCAGCAGCTCGTCGCGGCGGCCACGGAGCCTTAGTTCAACCGGTGCAACTGTGGTCGCAAAAGGCGTAGCGCCGTATTCAACCAGACCCAGATTAAGTAGCTCGGGATACTGGTTAAACTCCTCGCGCCAGCGACTCATGTAGGTCCAGATGTCGGTATCACGGCGGTTGCGGGGCACGAGAGTTACTTCGATACTGCCCTGCTGGGTCGTCTGTCCGCCCTCACCGAAGCTAACCCGGCCCGGCTCACTGCCGATTACGGTCGATGTTTGTTCAACCACCGGTTCGGCAATAATTTCTTCCTCCATGCGTTCGACCACCGACTCTACCCGGTCGATGTCATGGGAAGGTGGAAACTCAAAGTGAACAAAGAAAATCCCGGTGTCGAAGGGGGGCATCAGGTCGCGTCCGGTAAACTGGACGGTAAATCCGGCCGTAAACAGGGCTAGAATTAGCAGTCCCAGCAGCAGCTTCTTCTTGTGACGCAGGGCTCCTTTAACCAGGGCAAGGTAAAAGTTCACCAGCTTCTGATCAAGTCCCGAGTATAGCTTGGAAACAATCCTTTCCACCCGGTTGTGGTGGCCGGTGGTGGCCAGAAATTTACGCAGAAGCAGGGGGATAACGGTTACCGAAGCCAGCCAGGATGCAATCAGAGTAACCGAAAGAACGACGGAGAGGGGACGCAGCACCTGCTGGGGGTAACCGCCGACATACATGATGGGGATTAATACAATAACCGTGGTCGTCATGCCAGCAAATACGTCAAACGCCACCTCGCTTGCTCCAACCCGGACGGCTTCCAGCGCCTCCAGGTCCCCGTCCTGGTAGTGTCGGACTATGTTTTCGACCATGATAATAGCGGCGTCAACAACCATGCCGGTGGCGATAATCAGGGCCGACAGGGTGACCATATTCAGCGTCCAGGGCGTAAAGTTCATGAAGGTGAAGGCGGCCGAGAAGGAGAGCAGGATACTGAAGCCCACAAGCAGTGAGGAACGAAAGTCGTAAATGAAGAGGAAGACAACCACCGTTGTCATCAGCATTGCGCTGAGCAGGGAAAGGTACATGCCGCGAATATTGACGTTAATTATGGGCTCCTCGTCGGTAGTAATCTCAAAATCAATATCCCCATAATCCCGGCGCAGCTCGGCGACGGCGTCCTTGACGTTGCGGATCGTGGTGACGGAGGCAGCCTCCTCGAGGCGCATGACGTTGATGCCGATAGCCGTCTCACCGTTACCCCGGTAGAGACTCCGATTGTCGGAGTAGGAGTAAGAGACCTCGGCGAGGTCGCCGAGGCTGATCCGCTGTTCCTCGTCGCCGCCAACTATAATCGTCTCTACCTGGCTCGGAACACGGTAACGATGATCGGATTCGACAATAAACTCACCGGCCTCGCCGGTAAGGAAGCCGCCCGGCAGGTTAATGTTTGAAGCGGCCACCCTCTCGGCCACTTTGGAAAAAGAAAGGCCGTATTCACGAACCGCGTCGCGGTCAAGCTCCACTTTAACCTGGGGCTGGTGGCCGCCAAAAACCTCAACGTCGCCGACACCGTCCACCTGCAGCAAAAAGTCCCGAATGTCATTTTCGGCCAGCAGTCGCACGTCCGGAAGTTTTTTCGGTGAATCAGGCTGTGGGCGGAGACTCAGGGTGAGCAGTTGATTGGTAACGTCGGTTATCGTGTGCACCTCAGGATCCGCCGCTCCGGCGGGCAGCTCTCCCCGGACCTGGTCAATGACGTTACTAACCTCGGAAGCAACCAGGGAGTCGTCACGGTAGTAATGAAATTCAACATTTATTGACGAAACCTCATCCCGGGTGGTGGAAGAAATCTCCCTGATTCCGTCAAGTTCAACCAGCTCGCGTTCCAGCGGTCGGGTAACGGCGGCCGCAACTTCGCCCTGACTGGCACCCGGCCAGCTGGTGATAACCGCAGTCTGTGGAGGAACGGTGTCCGGAAACAGGTCGGTGGGCATGAACAGGCCGGCGTAAACCGCTCCAAGCAGGACAAACAAGACACCAATTGTGACCAGGTAAGGATTACGCAACGAAATATCAGTTATGTCCATTAATTGTCCTCGTAAACAGTTACCGGTTGACCGTCGTAGTTACGGGACAGCTCAAGAAACGCGCCCGTTGCCACCTCGGTTCCCGGTTCGAGCTCCCGGACTACCGTGCGCCTGTCTTCGGTCGGTCCAGCCTCGACCTCCCGCTGCCTCAGCTGTCCCTCTTCGAGCAGGTAGACGTAGCGGGAGTCATCGCGACTGAGGACAGCCTGTTCGGGCACCACCGGCACCTCCTGGTGATGTGCGTGAATAACCTCCAGGCTGACGTAACTACCGCTCTTGAGCGACTCGGGCAGTTCCGGTAGGTCAACCTCGGCCGTGGCCAGACTATGCGACGTTAAAGCGCCGTGAATCCGGGTGATCAGGCCCCGCCGTGTTTCCTCTGGCAGATGCAGCAGAACCTCCTGGCCGGTGGCAATAAGCGGCACGTCCTCCTGGGGATAAGAAAATCGAACCCGGTAGCCACTGCCCGAGTCCAGCACGTAGAGCGATCTTGCCGGCTGGGCCAGCTCACCGGCCTCCAGGTTTTGATCCACCACCACCCCGCTGACGGGGGCTCTGACGGTAGCGTAGGACAACCGGGTCTGGGCTTCGTTGATTTCCTCGGAAATAGCCTCTACCTGTTCCCGCTGGGAACGCACACGGGCAGCAAGGTTCTCCACCCGGCTGACCGCCTGGCGCTGTTTGGATTCAATTTCCTCGAACTGACTCTCCGGTGTCAAGCCCCGCTCGAACAGGTTCCGGTGACGCTCTTTTTCCGCCGTCAGATACTCCTTCTCAGCCCGGGCCGCGGTCAGTTCCTCGCGCTGTGAGGCCAGCACTTCCTCGGCCGAGCGGCGGCGGGCACGAAGCGCCTCCAGTCGCGCCCGGACTTCGGAGTCGTCGATTTGGGCGAGGACTTCGCCGGCCTCCACCCGGTCACCTTCGCGGTAGTTAGCCCTCAGCACTTCGCCGCTGATCTGGGCCTGGACGTTAACCCGGGAGACGGACTCGACCTGGCCTGTGTATTCCCGCTTCTCAAGCACGTCCTCGGACTCGACGGTATGGGCTCGAACCGCCACCGAGGGCGGTTCCTCGGGTTCGGGATAAAAAATGTAGTGCCGGGCCAGGCCGGCCGTCATTATCAAAACAAAAGCGGCTAACACTCCCAGCCAGGCCTTGAGACTGCTGAATTGGCTTTTAACCATTTTTCTACTCCTTTTAGACTCAGAACCTACCGACGTCATTCCGGACAAGGGCACGAAGTGCCCGCAGATCCGGAATCTATGGTCTCATGAAAATGGATTGCCGGGTCAAGCCCAACAATGACGAGGGTTCAGCAGGTTCTGTTTAAGACTTGATATTCTTTGTTAGTTAGTATAAACTAACATGCGAATGAAAGTCAAGTCTTTTTCATCTAACAGGTTTACTTTACATGAAAATTTTCTTACGAGGTGACAACCAGTGGTAGAGGATTTAACTGACCGTCAGCGGGACGTCCTCGAAACAGCGCTGGAGATAATTCGGCGCGAGGGGATGCAGAAATTAACATTTAGGCGAATCGCACAGCAACTCGACGTGACCGAGCCGGCTATCTACCGCCATTTTGAGAGCAAAAGTGAGCTGGTAGAAACTCTCTACTACTTCACTCATTCGAAACTAAAAGAACTTACGGCACCGGTGCTGAACCCTGAGTTATCAGCGGACGAGGCCCTGCGTAAGCTGCTTAAAATCCTGCTGGAGCACATGGAACAGGTGGACGCCGTTTATCTGACCCTGCTCGGCAACTGCGTAATTCAGAAAAACGACCACTGGCGTGAGCTGATGGCCGACGCCCTCGAACTTCTTCGGTCCCGCTTTGAAGAAATAATTCAGGCTGGAATAGAGGCGGGAACCTTTCGGTCTGACCTCAACCTGCAGACAAGCGCCACGGCTGTGATGGGATTAATTCAATCCCGCTGTATTTATTACCGGCTAAACCCCGAGGGTCCCAGGCCCTCCGAAGCACTGGAAGAAGTCTTTTCTCTTATATTAAAGGGACTGGCCGAAGATCCCTCAACAATACAAGACTACGATGCGGAGGTTTTGTGATGTCGAAAGAGAAAATCCTTTACCTGTGCACCGGGAATTCCTGCCGCAGTCAGATGGCCGAGGGCTGGACCCGGGAGTTAAAATCTGAGCAGTTTGAGGCTTATTCTGCCGGGATTGAGAAGCACGGTTTGAATGATAATGCCGTGCGGGTTATGAAGGAGGCGGGGGTTGATATAAGTCAACAGGAATCGCAGACAATTGACGAACTACCGGATCTCAATTTTGACTACGTAGTGACGGTCTGCGACTCAGCCCGCGAGGCCTGTCCGGTCTATCCGGGGGGGACAAAACAGATACACGCTGGTTTCGACGACCCGCCCCGGCTTGCAAAACAAGCCGATAGTAAAAAAGAAGCTCTCGACATCTACCGTCGCGTCCGCGATGAAATAAGACAGTTCGTCAAAAACCTGTCGGATTTATCAGCAAACTGAGGGGTAAAATTAAGACCCACAAGTTCTGGAGTAAAAAGTTTAAACTGAGCTGAAATTCGATTAAGCCACGGGATTGATAGATTATGTCCGAATCACTACGTTTTAAGGTTGCCGGGATGGATTGTCCGGAGTGTGCCAAAAAAATTAAAAAAGCTCTCAAACGGGCTGAACCCCAGGCCGAGGTTGAAGTCTACCTCACCGCCGGGGAGGTCAAGGTCACATCTCCCGAAACGCTCGATCCGGAGGATATATATATTGTCCTGGAGAACACAGGTTACCCTGCCAAACACCTGGATCCCGAATCCTCCGGGGGACAAAGGGAAAAGACCACTCCCGTCTGGCGCTCCCCGCGAGCAATAGCTACCGGTATTGGCGCTGTTTTTCTCCTGGCCGGTTTGGGCCTGGAGTTTCTCTTCGTCGAACTGAATCCCCAACTGCTGGAGCTTTTTGGTCACTGGCTGCAGGCCAGCGACTTCCTCCTGCTGGCGGCGATTGCGGTCAGCGGCCTGCCCGTGATTAGGGCCGGCTATCACTCCTACCGTAACTTAAATTTGGACGTAGATCTGCTGATGGGCACGGCGATAGTGGCGGCGACGGCGATCGGTTTCTTCGACGAGGCGGCCACCCTGGCGGTCCTTTACAGCATTGCCGAGCTGCTCGAGCAGTATTCAATGAACCGCACCCGTCGCTCCCTGCGTGAGCTTGTTGAGCTTTCACCCGACCAGACGCGACTGCTCAAAAACGGCGAGGAAGAAACAATACCTGCCGAGCAGTTGAGTGAAGACGACCGGGTGGCCGTCCGGCCGGGCGAAAAGATTCCCGTGGACGGGGAAGTTGTTGAAGGAAACAGCGCCGTCGACCAGTCACCTATCACCGGCGAGAGCGTGCCCGTCGATAAATCTACCGGTGATCCTGTATATGCCGGAACATTAAACGAATCGGGATACCTCGAGGTGGAGGCTACTAAAGAGGCCTCAGACTCCACGCTAAATAATATAATCAGGCTGGTCCGGGAGGCGGAGGCCGATCGAACTCCTACGGAGCAGTTTGTGGACCGGTTTGCTTCCGTCTACACACCTGTAATTGTCGGACTGGCGCTGGTTGCCATTTTCTTCCCGCCCCTGGCGCTTGGCTGGAGCTGGTCGCCCTGGTTTGTTCGCGGTTTGATGTTGATCGTTATCTCCTGTCCCTGCGCCTTTGTAATTTCCACTCCGGTTACCGTCACCTCCGGAATTACTGCGGCGGCTAAAAACGGTGTGCTGATAAAGGGAGGAACCCACCTGGAGAACACGGCCCGAACCGGCTGTGTTGTGTTTGATAAAACCGGCACACTTACCACCGGTCAGTTGAAGGTGGAGAAGCTCATTCCCCTCAAGGGAGCCGACGAGGAAGAGCTGTTGCGCCGCGCGGCCGCTCTGGAGGAACGCAGCGAACATCCTCTTGGCCGGGCAATCCTCCAGCAGGCGGAGGACAAAAACCTTCAGCTCTCGGAAGTAGTAGAGTTCAAGAACCACGAGGGCCTGGGAATCACGGGAAAAATAAAAGAGACTGAAACCTGGGTTGGCAGGCTGAAGTTCGGGAAACAGATAATGGAGGATAAATTCCATACAGAACCAGGTTTAGACGAACTTGAGCAGTCGTCCATGACGGTAGTTTACGTGGGGGCTGAAGAGAAATTGCTGGGGGCCATCGCGATAAGCGATCAAATAAGACCGGATGCCCGTAAAACCGTCAGCAATCTCCGTGAGCTGGGGATAGAGCGAATAATGATGTTAACCGGCGATAACGAAGCAACCGCGGCGGCGTCCGCCGGGGAACTGGGGCTGGACGACTACCGGGCGGAGCTTCTGCCCGAGGAAAAAGTGGAGATGACCGACCGGCTTGAGGAAGAATACGGCCGGGTGCTCATGGTTGGCGACGGCGTCAACGACGCCCCGGCCCTGGCCAAAGCCACCGTCGGCGTGGCGATGGGCGCCGCCGGCTCGGACACCGCCATTGAAACAGCCGACATATCGCTGATGGCCGACGAGCTTGGCCGCCTCCCCTACCTTGTCCAGCTGGGCCGCAAGGCGGGAGCAGTTATCAAGCAAAACATCTGGTCCAGTCTGTTAGTCAAACTCCTGCTGGCCGTCGGCGTGCCCCTCGGCTACGTCACGGTGGCCCTGGCCGTCTTGATCGGCGACATGGGCATGAGCCTGGCGGTCACCACCAACGCCCTGCGCCTGGGACGGGGTGATTCATAACTTACTCAAACATATCTCAGTAACTCAACGCCTTATTTAGCGCAATTGTACAACATTTTTTGAATCTACCCCAATTTACCGATTTTGCGCCTTCAAGACGAGTGTGTCATTTTGTCGCCAATGAGAAATTACCAGCTAGAACCACGGATTACCTGGAGGGAGGATTAACTTTTAAAGCTTATTAGGGACCGAGACTGGCTATTGGTAGAACTGCGACTCCGTCCTCACGCTGCCGGCCATAAGTTCCCTTACCCACGATTACTCCCAGCACGGCCGGCTGGCCGCATTTGTCCGTATCAACTTTCTCAACAAAATCCAGTAAATTTTCTGCCCCCTCATCTATTCTACCGGGGCCCAGTTTTACTTCAAAAGCCCCCCAGCGCCCATCATTTGTCTCAACCACCGCGTCAACCTCCAGCCCCGTCTCGTCACGATAGTAATAAACGGTGCCGCCAAGCGGCTGCGCGTAGATTCGCAGGTCACGAATAACCAGGGACTCAAATAATAAGCCAAAAAATTCAAGGTCATCCAGCAATCGTTCCGGTCCCGCGTCAAGTGCCGCCGCGGAAAGCGATGGATCCACGAAATGATGTCGTGGTTTCTTGCGCAGCCTTACTTTTGAGCGAAGATGAGGAGCCCAGGCCGGTTGATTTTCAACAATTTTTAATCTTTTCAACACACCCAGATAGTCTCTTACCGTATCCGGATGTATTTCCCCGTTTCCGCGACCTGTATCGGTCGCCAGGGTCTTTAAGCTGGCCGCAGTTGTTACGTTGCGAGCAAACGACTTCATCAACAGCGCTACTTTTTGCGGCTCCCGGGTGCGTTCATCTACCTGACTAACGTCAACACGCCTGATCTCGTCAATATACCCACGAACAGTCTCCAGCGCATCATTTATTTCAAGTCCAAGGTGAACCGGCCAACCGCCAATGGAAGTCAGCTCGGCCAGCTCCCGGACGCTCATTTCTGGTTTAGAACAACGTTGTTCTTGCCCGTCCAGAAGTTGGGACAGGGAAATTTCGCCACTGGAGTTCTCACGTTCATACAGGGACATAGTACGCATTTGAATTCTACGTAGACGGCCAGCCCCACTATGACGGGTAATATCATCAGTTGGAGTCGCCGATCCGGCGAGAATGAATTGACCCGGATTAGAGCGTTCATCAATCGTCCGACGGATATGGTTCCACAGGTCTGGGGCAAGCTGCCACTCGTCAATCAACCGGGGAGTCTCGCCTTCCAAAACCAGGGTGGGATCAACTTTTACTGCCTCGCGGGCTTCCTCATCAACGTCAAGAAGCACTTCGCTTTCAGCAAAACGACGAGCTGTGGTTGTCTTACCACATACTTTGGGGCCTTCTATTACCACTCCACCGGTTGAAGAAAGCCAATTTTCAAGCTCACTTTCTATAATCCTCGGATAATATTTAAAATCTATTTTGATCACCCATTCGGCAATTTACGTTTTATTTATTCGGTAGTTTACGTGCAGTTTGTTCGGCTGTTTACGTTTAACTTAATCATAATTTTATGTTCAGTGCAAGGCGGAGAAAAGCGCGCTCATTTCTCAGAATACAGATTGACAACGTTTGTTATACTTCCATCAGTTGAAATCTCACTTCTTGAGGGAAAGGAACCGCGGCCATACAAGTGGTTGTCACCGGTGGGACCGGCTTAATTGGTTCACGTCTCGTTGAAGCCCTCGAAGCCCGAGGGGATGAAGCTTACGTCGTCAGCCGCAGTGCAGAAGGGGAGAAAGTCATTCAATGGGACCCGCTTGAACCTGACTCCATTACTCTGTTGGCCTCGGCCAGTATTTTCCCTGCGCCTGATCTGACTTCGGCTCCAGCCCGGTCGTAATCCCGGTCGGAGAAACCTGCCGCCTCGCCGGCCCCGGCTTCGATCAGAACCTCGTGACCCTGGTCAGCCAGCTCCGCGGTCGAGGCGGGGTCAAGCCCTACCCGGTCCTCGTCTCGTTTCAGGCAGCTTTTTCGTGCGAATCTTATCGGGTCGAGGCGGGGTCAAGCCCTACCCGGTCCTCGTCTCCCTTCTCCCGGGGCACGCCAATAATCATAGCTTTCACCCTTTTCCTGTTTTGATTTCACTTAAAACAATCCTGCTCTAATCCTCCGGAAACCAAAAGATAGTAGTTGTCGCTCCACGTTTCTACCTCCGGTTCCGGCAGACCGGCCTCCGGGAAAATTTTCGACGCCTCCTGAGCGGACAGCCGGTGGTCGAGCGGAGGACCTTCCTCCCTCTCCACATCGCGCCAGTCGAGAGCCACCACTTTCCCGGAGGATTTCAGCACCCGCCGAACTTCCTTCAGAGTGGCTTCCGGCTCGGCCAGCTCATGCAGCAGACAGACGGCCAGCACGGCGTCGACACTGCCGGTGGCCAGGGGGATCTCCCCCGGATCATTCCTTTGCAGGGTTAGGTTTGCCGGCGGTTGCTGTAACCACTGTGACCTGGCGGCCGCCAGCATTTCCTCCGACAGGTCGACCCCAATTACTTCGCCCCGTTCGCCGACTTTCCGGCGCAGAGGCTGGAGAAACAGGCCCGCCCCAGTTCCCAGGTCAAGAACCCGGTCCCCCGGCTGTAGCTGAAGCTTTTCCACCAGTTGGTCCGGCTCAAGCTCAGCCACGCGGGAGGGCTCAAACAGTTTTTCAACTTGCTCGGGGTTAAAGCGATGGTCGGCCTCGCCCTCACCCGGAAGATGATTTTCAAAGTTCAATCTCTTTAACCACCTTTTTTGTTTGAAAGTTAGAAAGTTTGAAGTCAGGGAGTTATTCCGTTACTGGCCGGAAATTAGCTCAAGATCTTCTTCAGCCTCCCACTCCTCGACTCCTTCGGCGAGGCTATGGGCGTTATAGCCGCGCTGGCGCAGCTTGCTGGCCGCCTTGTCCGAGAGCACGCAGTAAGAGCCCCGGCAGTAAGCCACTATCTGCTGGTCATCGGGCAGCTCGTCCAGGTGCTTCTCCAGCTCCTCCAGGGGCACTGAAACGGCGCCCGGCAGTCGCTGCTGTTCGTATTCATCGCGGGGCCGGACGTCCAGGACGGTTACCTCGCCCCGGCGCGCTTTTTCGGCCAGCGTCTTGGCGTCGTCTTCCTCAAGCGCATCCGCGTCACGCTGATACTGGTCGAGGAGCGACTTTACCTCGAACAGCCGCTGGTCGGCCAGCTTCTGCAACTTCTGGTAAAATTCTCCCACCTCACTGGCCGCCAGGCGGTAATAAACTTTAAGTCCGTCTTTTTCAGCTTGAACAAGTCGAACGTCCTTCAGCTTCTGCAGGTGCTGGGAGGCGTTAGCCACGGTAAGATTAGTTTTTTCGGCCAGCTGCTCCACGGACTGTTTGCCGTAAGATAGACAATCAAGCAGCCGCAGCCGGCTGGCGCTGGCCAGGGCCTGGCCGATCCGGGCCAGTTGATCGTAATAGAGGTCATCAAGCTTGTCGCCTTCCATCCCTATACCTGCTCCTGTATCTGAACCGTAGTCTCCAGACGGGTGGGAACGTTAAGCGTCTCCGTTACCAGGCATTCAATTTCATTGGACTCAATTTTAGTCCGAAGTTCGCCGGCGGCACTTTCGTCTTCCACCACGAACTCGGCCACGACAACAAACTCTTTAAACTCCAGGCCGCTCTCGCCCTTGCCGTAGCTTCCTTCCGCGCGGGCCTGGTAGTCGACCACAGCATCGATTGGCGCTCCGGCCCGCCGCAAAACGCCGAGCATAGTAACGCTGATGCAGGAGTTTACCGCCCCGGCCAGCAGTTCCTCCGGATCCAGCTTGCTGTCGTCGCCCCCGAAATGACCGGGAATACTTACCGGGAGCGTTGTTCCGTTAGGAAAACTGACTTCCCCGTCCTTGTCCTCAATCCAACTGTAGTCGGCTTCACAGGTGTAGTCCTTGCTCAATGCAATCACTCCTTAATTTTGGTTGTATTTTCAAGTTTATTGGTTCGATAGAAAACCTCATAATTCACCTTTCAACTTCGACAGAAGGTTTTGGACCCTTCGTATACGGATTTGTAGAAATTAGTAGCCCCGGATGGGCTGATTACTAATTTCTATACCTCGGAGATTCGCCGGACCGGAGTATCTCCGGTGATGTTATCAACCGAGGTTTAATATTTCGCCTAATAACTCAGACAATAGATGGAACCTGTTAAAGTTAACAACTCCAGACTTCGTCTGGTGAGTAGCGAAAGGGTCCAAAACTACATTCTGCTTTGGGATCTCTACAAAGCCAATTGATTTTACAAAGTCACTACATGTGCAGGGTATTGCCCACGGCAGCGAGGGCAGCCTCGGGGATAGCTTCCGAGCGGGTCGGATGCACGTGGACGGCGCGGTGAAGTTCCTCGGGCGTGGCTCCCAGGCTACCGGCGAGGGACAGTTCTCCCAGCAGTGAGGCCACGTCCGCCCCAGCCGCGTGGGCTCCAACCAGCTCGCTGTCTTCTCCGGCGAAGACAAGTTTTACGAAACCCTCGACCTCGGCCTCGGCGACGGCCCGCCCCAGGGCCCGGAAGGGAAACTTGCCCGTCTCAACCCGGTCGTAACTTTGTTTGGCTTCTGTTTCGGTCAATCCCATGGCGCCAACTTCCGGGTTAGTGAAGACGGCGGCCGGTATCCGGTCGTAGTCGAGCGGGTCCGGTTGCGCCCCCAACATACTATCGACGGCGCGAAGCGCTTCCGCCGAAGCTACATGAGCCAGGTGCGGTGGACCAATCGCGTCTCCAGCCGCGTAAACGCCGGGCAGACTCGTCTGGTAGCTTCGATCTACTTCAATCCAGCCGCGGGAGTCCGTCTCCGGCTCAACCTTTTCTCCCGGGCAACCGTCCACTGCCGGGACGCGACCCAGGGCGATGAGACCGAGCTCGGCGCTGTAGCCGGACCCGGACTCGGTTTCAGCGACTACTTCATCCTGTTGTTGGCTGAGACCGGCAACCGCGGTGGAAGTTTCAAAGTTTATTCCGGCTTTGCTCAACTCCTTTTCCACCACCCGGGCAACCTCGCGGTCGGCGCCGGGCAACAGTTGATCCTCAAGTTCAAACACGGTGACGTCAACGCCAAAGGTATTGAACAGGTAGGCGAACTCAAGCCCGATAGCACCGCCCCCGGCAATCAGCAGGCTGTCGGGCAGCCGGTCAAGCGACAGGGCCTCACGGCTGGTCATAATGCGCTCGCCGTTAGCACTGACGGAATCTAACTCCAGTGGTTTTGAACCGGTCGCCAGGAGAAGGTTCTCGGCCTCGAAGCGCTCCCCGTCGGCCTCGACAACTCCCGGCTCGACCAGGCTGGCCCGTTTCTTTTTCAGACGGACGCCGTATTTCTTAAAAAGGGCCTCGATTCCCTTCCCCAGACGCCGGACGACCCGGCGGCTCTTGCTGACTACCTGCTCCCAGTCAACTCCGTCGACTTCGAGGGAGATCCCGTAGTCAGCGGCGTTTTTGGTGAACTGAAACTTCTCGGCCAGGTGCAGGAGGGACTTGGTTGGAATACAGCCCCAGTTCAGACATACCCCACCGGGGCGCTTGTTCTCGTCGAACACAACCACGTCCATCCCCTCCTGGGCCGCCTTTATTGCTCCGATGTAACCGGCCGGTCCGGCTCCAATCACAATTAAATCGTGCACTGTTATCACCACTCTTTACTGAAATAAATTTTACACCGTTTTGCCGTCCTGGCTACTTTCCAGAAGTATACCCGGTCAGAAAGTCATAACCTTGTCGGCTTCCACCGTCCAGCGGGAAAACTCCTTCATGTTGCTGACCTCCACGCCCTCAACCAGCGGTTTGTCCTCTATACCGCGGGCGGACGAGCAACTGCCGCAGGCTTTGACGCCGGCGCCCTTCTGAAGGATGGATTTTAACATCCGTTCGACGTTGTAGTAGCCCTTTGGCGTCTCCTGGTCGGTCAACGCACAGGTAACCGCGTCGGCCAGCAGAAACACGTTTACCTCTACTTCATCGCCGTGTTCCTTCTGGAGAGTCATCGCCATCCGCAGGGCGTTATAGGCCCCTTCGCTGCCGTATGGAGCATCGTTAATAACAATTAAAATTTTCTCCACTTTAACTCCTCCTTGCTAAAAATAATCAACTTTGGTTCCTAAGTATAACTTAAAAACAAACCTCTTTTCAAGTGTTCAATTGAATAGTATAATTTACTTGCGGTTCGAGCAATACGGCCACAAATCTCTGTAAGCGCCACAAAAACTGAGTGTGAGTTGCTATGGACTTAAGAAGGATCAATATATTTTTCACGTCTGCCTATCAAAGTTCTCTCACCACCTGCTGCATGTACCTTCCTTCTGTCCTCCTGTCGGGTATAGTACCCCTTTTGGGGTCATAAACAATTAACATCCTTTCCTGTTTCGTTCCTCAGTAATTTTTCCTAATTTCAGCGACTCTTTGAATCAACTTGTCCCTATACACTACTCCCCCGACCAGGAGGTAAACTGATGAACAAATCCACGAATACGACTCAGAAAGATGAATCGAATAGGATTGCTAATTTTACCACCAAGCGACTGGAGGATAAGCCGGTCGAACCGGTTCGCGGAGCGGACATAATCCGCGAGTCCATAACCCGCCAGGCCGTGCAAAAGATTTTTGCCTACCCCGGCGCGGCGACGGTGGAGATTCACCACTCGTTTCTCCGTTCAGCAGAAGTTGAGATTCTGCTCGCCCGCCACGAACAGGGGGCAGCTTTTGCCGCCCAGGGTTACGCCCGTTCAAGTGGTAAGGTTGGCGTCTGTATGGCCACCTCGGGGCCGGGAGCCACCAACCTATTGACCGGCATCCAGGGCGCGGCCATGGATTCTGTGCCCCTGGTAGCCCTGACCGGTCAGGTGGCGACCGATGCTATCGGGACCGACGCCTTCCAGGAAACTGACGTTTTAAACGCCACAAATCAGATGACCAAGCGCAGCTTCCAGATTCGTTCCACCGAAGAAATCCCAAGAATTCTGAACGCTGCTTTTGAACTGGCCCGTTCCGGGCGCCCGGGACCGGTCCTGGTGGACATACCCAAGGACGTCCAGAAGGGCTATGCCCGCCCCGACTTCACCGAAACGCTGGAGCTTAACCCAACCCCTGCCCGAAGCAACCCCGAGCCCGACCCGGCAGCTATCAACCAGGCTATCAGCTGGTTGAACTCAGCCGACAAACCGGTTACCTGTGCCGGGGGCGGGGTTATTTCAGCAGCCGCTTCGCGGGATTTGATCGACCTGGCAACCAGGGCCCGTATTCCGGTGGCCACAACACTCAAAGGACTGGGCTCCTTCCCCGAGAACCATGAGCTGTCGCTTGGACTGCTGGGCATGCACGGAACCGAATATGCCAACCTGGCCGTGGCCAACGCCGACCTTCTGCTGGCCGTGGGCACCCGGTTCAGCGACCGGGTTACCGGTGACGTCGACCGTTTTGCACCCCACGCAAAAATAATTCACATCGACATTGACCCGGCCGAGATCAACAAGAACAAACCCGCCGACCTTGGCATTGAAAGCGACGCCCGGCTGGCATTGGAACAACTGAAGGAAAAGCTGAACCGGGGGGGCAACTACGGCCCCTGGCTGAATAAATTGGTCGAATGGAAACAAAACAGACCGCTGCGCTACCGTGACCGTGAGGACGCCATCCTGCCCCAGGAAGTCTGTGAGCAGTTAAGCAGACTGACCGACGGGCAAACTATCCTGGCCTCGGGCGTCGGCCAGCACCAGATGTTTGCCGCCCAGTTTTACCAGTTTCGCAGGCCGCGCACCTGGTTGAGCAGCAGCGGTCTTGGGGCGATGGGGTTTGGCTATCCCGCCGCGCTGGGAGCCCAGGCGGCAAACCCGAAACAACAGGTCGTGGTCGTGGACGGGGACGGAAGTTTCCTGATGAACGTCCAGGAGCTGGCCACCGCCGCCCAGCACGACCTGCCCGTCAAAGCTATTATTAACAACCGCCATCTGGGCATGGTGGCCCAATTTGAGGACAAGTTCTACGCCGGCGACCGGGCCGATACCGACCTGAGCGATCCTGAAGTTGACTTTGTCGGTATCTGCGAGGCCTACGGAATCCCGGCCGGTAAAATTGGCCGGGCGCGAGAACTCAAACCGGCCCTGGAGGAGCTGCTGGACCACGACGGACCGCGGGTGCTTGAGGTCGAGGTTCCCTACCAGGACGACGTGTTGCCGATGATCCCGGCCGGCGGTTCAATCGAGGACATGATCGTGCCCGAAGTTTAAAAATCAAACAGGAGGTTTTAGCTATGATTTATCTTGACTACAACGCCACCACTCCACTTGCACCCGAAGTAGAGGAAGCAATGAAAC